>Ga0209777_10003988_pt1 | contig 17772 bp, 15 predicted proteins | sample FrelakmetHBP12HB_FD_187147 | JGI IMG/M metagenome (GOLD analysis project Ga0209777, IMG submission 187147) | Freshwater lake sediment microbial communities from the University of Notre Dame, USA, for methane emissions studies -HBP12 HB (SPAdes)... | ecosystem: Environmental > Aquatic >...
CTTGGTGCAAACTCAACAATAATCTGTGGACATACGATCGGGAAGTTTGCATTCATTGGTGCCGGTGCAGTTGTTACAAAAGATGTTCCGGATTATGCGTTGGTTGTCGGTAATCCTGCGCGCCAAACAGGATGGTTAAGTGAAGCTGGGCAGAAATTAATTTTTGATAAAGATGGAATTGCGTACTGCAAGAAATCGAATAAAAAATACAGATTACAAAATAATACCGTTACGGAGGTAGAATGAAAGTCCCTTTGCTGGATTTAAAACCACAGTATCAATCATTAAAAAAAGAAATTGATGAAGCCGTTCAGCGTGTAATTGAATCACAATATTTTATAATGGGTCCCGATGTTGCAAAACTTGAAGAAGAAATTTGTAATTATTTGAAATGTAAAAAAGCAATCGGTGTTTCTTCCGGAACCGACGCATTGCTTTTAGCACTCATGGCGCTTGGTATTAAGCCGGGTGATGAAATTATTGTGCCTACATATTCTTTTTTTGCCACAGCCGGTGTTGTTGCACGATTAAATACAATCCCTGTATTCACTGATGTTGATCCGGTAACATTCAATATTGATCCGAAAGATATTGAAAGAAAGATTACCCGAAAGACGAAAGCAATTATTCCCGTACACCTTTACGGACAAAGTGCAGAGATGAACGAGATTATGACAATTGCTAAAAAACATAACTTAAAAGTTGTTGAAGATGCTGCACAAGCAATCGGTGCTCAATATAAGGACGGGAGATTTGTCGGAACGATTGGAGATATAGGTTGCTTTTCATTTTTCCCGAGTAAAAATCTCGGCGGTTTTGGTGATGGCGGAATTGTTACCACAAATGATGAAACTCTTGCAGAGAAACTTAGGATTATGCGAGTACATGGAATGGAACAGAGCTACTATCATAAAGTGATTGGAGGAAATTTTAGACTTGATACGCTTCAAGCAGCAGTACTTAGAGTAAAACTTCCTTATCTCGATGCATGGTCCGCAAAGAGAAGAGAGAATGCTTCTGTCTATTCAAAATATTTTAAGGAAGTCAGTTTAGCTGAAGAAGAAGGAAGATTGAAATTTGATTCTAAGAATAAAGTATTGTTACCAAAAGCTGTTTATCGATCGGGAAACGGGAAAAGTGAAACGGGAGACGTAAAAAATTATCATATCTATAATCAGTATATAATTAGAATACAAAATAGGAACGCACTTTTGGAATTCTTGAAAAAGAAAGAAGTTGGTTGTGCAATTTATTACCCTGTACCGTTTCATCGCCAAGAATGTTTTTCTTATTTGAATTGCAAGGATGAAGATTATCCTGTTTCGAATAATGCCGCAGAAAATTCCTTGGCGCTTCCTATCTATCCTGAATTGACAAACGAACAGATTAAATTTGTGGTTGATTCAATTGCAGAATTTGTAAGCAAGTGAAAACTTGTTGATCAAAAAAAGCCCCGTGCACGGGGCTTTTTTGTAATTACTTCAACATAAGAAAAATTTATAAAAAAAATTGGATTGTTTAAATTATAATATGCTCTCTTATTGGTAATGCTTTAGAAATCATTATAATACTAAAATTGATTTAGACGTCATTCTCTGTATTGTCAAGCTCAATTTTTATTTTGTGAGATGCAGCATTATTCGAAGTCATTCTATTTATGGGTCTTTGTTACAACATGTAAATGTTTCGTTATATATAAATTTTAATTTGTTAAGAGAAAAATATTTTTCAAATTGAAAAGTAAATCCGGCTCAAATATGTATTTTAATTGAGAGGTATACGGAGTTAATATTGTATCATAAGAAAATCCTAAAAATATCTACACCTGGGAGAATATGTTTATTCGGCGAGCATCAGGATTACTTGAATCTGCCAATAATTGCAAGTGCTATTTCCAAAAGGATTTTTATTGAAGGATCGAAACGGAATGATTTAGAAATTAGGATTGATCTACCGGATATTTTTGAGAAAGATTCATTTACTTTAGGTAAATATCTCTCTTATAAAAAGGAGAGGGACTACTTTCGCAGTTCTGTAAATGTATTGCTTAAAGAAGAATTTACCTTTTCACGAGGGTTCGATTGTCTTGTTCACGGAGATATTCCAATTAATGCGGGAACATCAAGCTCATCAGCTTTGGTTGTAACTTGGATTAATTTTCTTGCCCGGATGAGCGATCAGGAAAAAATACTTCTGCCGGAAAAAATTGCAGATCTTGCTAACAGAGCCGAAGTTCTCGAATTTTCAGAACCCGGTGGAATGATGGATCATTATACGACTTCTATCGGAAAAATTATTTGCCTTAGCTCTTATCCCAGAATTCAAATAAAAAAAGTTGATGCTCAATTAGGTACATTTGTTTTAGGAAATTCAGGTGAACTTAAAGAAACAAAAAATATTTTGGCACGTGTAAAAAATGGCGTGCTTCAGATTATTAAAGAACTGAAGAATAAATATCCGGATTTCTCACTTCAAACTGTTTCTATAGGTGAGCTTAATAATTATAAAAATGATCTTTCCGATGAACAGTTTGAATTATTAACCGGAACGATTGAGAACAGAAATATTACATTAGAAGCCGAGAAAGTTTTACAAACCACTCCGCTTGACCACAAAAAAATTGGCGGACTTCTGAACAGGCATCAAAAAATATTAAGGGAAGTGTTAAAAATTTCCACGTCTAAAATTGATGAAATGATTGATGCCGCTTTAGAAGCTGGTGCTTACGGAGCTAAGATTAATGGTTCTGGAGGCGGCGGATGTATGTTTGCTTACGCGCCTGAAAATGCCGAAAAAATTTTAGAAGCAGTTAATAGAATTGGTAAAGAAGCGTTCATCGTTCATACTGATGAAGGAACGCGCGAAGAAATATTTGAGGAAACTGAAAAGTGAATGGAAAGTTAGTTATTCTTGCCGGTGGAATCTCTTCACGGATGAAACTGCCTGATGCATCAGACGGACTCATTGACGAAAAACTTTTAGATGATGCCGATTCTAAATCCAAGACAATGATAAGGATCGGTGATAACGATAGACCGTTTTTGGATTATCTTTTATTTAACGTTTGCAAAGTAGGTTACAAAGAAATTGTAATTGTTGTTGGTGAAAAAGATTCTTCAATAAAAGATTATTACAACAAATTAAGAAGCGAAAACGATTTCAAAGTTTTAGAGATTACTTATGCAGTTCAACCGATACCAGGCGGAAGAGAAAAGCCGCTTGGTACTGCAGATGCGCTTTTATGGGGATTGAAATCAAAACCGGAATGGAAAGGTTCAACTTTCATAGTGTGCAATAGCGATAATTTATATTCACAGCGGGCGCTTAAACTTTTGCTCAATTCGCCATACCAAAATGCTATGATAGATTATGACAGACGTGGATTGGAATTTGAAAAAAAACGAATAGAAAAATTTGCCGTAACGATCAAAGATAAAGAGGGTTTTCTGATTGATATAATTGAGAAACCTTCGAATGAAGAAATACAAAAAGTTGAAGACGCGGATGGATTTATTGGTGTGAGTATGAATATTTTTCGATTGAATTTTGATATTATATTTTCTTTTCTTGAAAATGTGCCGATTCATCCGGTGCGAAAAGAAAAAGAATTGCCGTCTGCAATCAAAATGATGATTGACAGATTTCCAAAATCTCTTTTCACTTATAGACTTAATGAGCATGTACCGGATTTAACAAGTAAAAATGATATTTTGAAAGTAAAAAAATATATCGAAGAAGAATTTCCAAACTTTTCAGCTAAATAAAATGCGTAAACTAAAAATTGTTGTAGCCGGAGGCGCTGGATTTATAGGCAGCCATATAGTTGAATACTGGCATAATCAAAAAGCCGAAGTACATGTTATAGATAATCTGCGCTCAGGTTATCTCTCGAACTTGGAACAGTTCGCTGATGTGGTGTTTCATCAAGGGAGTGTTACAAATCGGGAATTAGTTTTTAACGTATTGCGCGATACTGATTATGTGTTTCATCTTGCGGCAATGGTTTCGGTTCCGGAATCAATTGAAAAACCGCAAGAATGTGTTGAGATAAACGTGCAGGGATTGTTGAATGTATTGGATGCGGCAAAAGAATTTGAAATTCAAAAAATAATCTTCAGCAGTTCAGCCGCTGTTTACGGAGACAATCCTGAATCGCCGAAAACTACAGTGATGCTTCCGGCACCAAAATCTCCATACGGAATTACAAAGCTCGATGGTGAATATTATCTTAAAATGTATAACGAAATTTCAAATCTCGGAGCGGTTTCGTTAAGATATTTCAATGTCTTTGGACCGAGGCAAGATCCTAAAAGTCAATATGCGTCTGTAATCCCGATATTTATCAGCAAAGCATTACGTAATGAGCCAGTCGTAATTTATGGAGACGGCAAGCAAACCCGCGATTTCATTTTTGTTAAAGATGTTGTCCGCGCAAATGTTCTTGCCGCTACAAATAAAAATGTGAATGGTGTCTTTAATGTTGCTATTGGGAAAGCAGTCTCGATAAATGAAATTGCTAAACTTGTTATTGCTGAAACGAAAAGTAAGAGTAAGATAATTTATGAAGAAGAAAGAATTGGCGATATCAAGCACAGTCTTGCATCAATAAAAGAAACAAAAGCCAAACTCAATTTCATGCCCGAAATTGATCTGGTTAAAGGATTTAAAGAAACAATAAAATATTTTTCAAGTAAGATGAAAAAATAAATTATTACATGAGCTGATAAATATTGCACTATCGTTTTTACAAAAGTTTAACAAAACGTGAGCAGAACATGAAAAAGATTTTTACATTTTTTGTAACGTTCCTTTTCATCTCGAATTCATTCCAGAATTACATTGTCGCGCAGGAAGTTGAATTTAAGGAAGAAAGAGATGGCACAAAACTAAATCTGATTTTATCAAACCATAAAATAATGTACACAGTTACGATAGATGGCAAAAATCTTTTCTCGGATAAAGTAGAAACGCAAAAAGCATGGTCTGCTGATTTCAAAAATTCTGTATCCGGTATCGAAACAGGCGGCGGTTTTGCTTTTGATGTAATGTATACAGACTGGCGCGCTCCCGGGAAACAAAACAATGCCGATAATCCCGCACTGCTCGACAAATCTTTTTTTGAATACACAAAATATGAAATAAAAAATTTAGACAACGACGTAAAAGAATTAATTATTTCTTTCAAAGGGAAAGATATATCTCTCCAAGCTGAGGCACATTATAAACTTGCCGCAAGCGATTTTTATATTAGAAAAAAAATTACAATCAGCGATACAGCAAACATCGGACACTTTTTACGTTTTGTGTATCCGGTCTATACAACGGTGGAAAGTAAATTTGATCTAATAAAGAAAGGGGATTTTGGTCAGCCAATTGCAATAACCACAGGCAATGGAGGAGCTTTTTTCGGCATTGAATATCCTGGCTCTACAAATAAATTAGTTAAATCTGAAGATGAAAAAGATCTTCTCAAATGCGGACAAGAAATTGGGGAACGCATTGGGAATAAATCCATTGAAAGCGAATGGTGTGTTCAGGCAATTGTGCCGGATGAAAATGTAAAAAATTGGTTTATGAAATATGTAGATGACATACGCGTAGCAAAACTCGAACCGTTTACACTTTATAATAGCTGGTATGATTTACGTTCGGCTGAGTATCCCAAAACTCCAAAAGAAAATGTAATGAATGAAGAAAATTGTCTGCGTATCATAAACCTTATTCGAAAAAATATGATTGAGAAAAATGATATTAAACTTGATGCGTTTGTTCTCGATGACGGCTGGGACGTTTATAAAAGCGATTGGGTGCTGCGCGATAAACAATTCCCAAAAGGATTTACTCCTCTGGTGAATGAACTTAAAAAAACTAACACATCGCTTGGGCTTTGGTTCGGACTAACCGGCGGATATTCGTTCAGGATGGATCGTGTCAATTGGATGAAAGATCACGGTTACGAAACTGTTGGAAAAGGAAAAGATAATGAAATGCTTTGTCTCGCAGGCAAAAAGTATAGCTCGCTATTTGAAAAACGTGTAACTGATTTTGTAAAAAATTATAATGTTGGTTTTTATAAATGGGATGGTATTCAATTTTCTTGCAGCGAACCAACGCACGGACATGCCATTGATATATATTCCCGCAGAGCTATTATTGAATCTTTGCTAGGAAAAATTAAAGCAGTCCGCGATCTCAATCCGAACATTTATTTGAATATAACTTCCGGAACGTGGCTTTCACCGTGGTGGGTAAAATATTCAAATCAAATTTGGATGGATGGCGGCGACTATGGGTACGCCGATGTTCCTTCTATTAGTCCAAGAGATGCGGCAATTACTTATCGGGATATGGTTTTGCACGAAGACTTTACTGAAAAAGATTTATGGTTTCCGATATCAAACCTTATGACCCACGGAATTATAAAAGGTAAACTTCAAATGCTTGGCGGGGAAGATGAACCTCTGGAAAAATTCACAAATGAATCATTGATTTATTTTGCCCGCGGAGTTTCCATGTGGGAGTTGTATATCTCTCCGGATATTTTGAATGATGGTGAATGGACTGCAATATCGAAATCAATTCACTGGGCAAGGGATCGTTTTCCAATTCTCAAACATACGTTTATGGTTGGCGGAAGTCCTCAAAAAGGTGAGCCATACGGTTATGTTCACTTTGCAAATGATAAAGGAATTATTGTTGCTAGAAATCCTCTCATTCAAAAAACTGAATTAGAAATCAAACTTGATCCAAGTTTTGGTTTTGCGACTGATGCTGATTCTCTTGTGCTGGAAAGAACTTATCCAACGAGATGGATTTCTCCAAAACTATATTCATCGAATGATAAAATAAATTTTCAGTTAGATGGTTTTGAAACATCTGTTTACGAAATATATCCACTCAAGAAAGTGAAAGAACCTTTGCTTGCAGGTATTAAATTCGATGAACTGATGAAAGGTGATAAAGAAAAACTTTTAGATGTTTATGAAATTTCAAGCGATGCAAAGTTATTAAATCCTTCAGTGGTAGACTCATTAGTTATTGCTGATATTAAATTCAATATTGATGAATTAACACTTCCTGAGATCAATCAACGTGAAGCGCTGCAAAATAAAAATGTAAATGTTGAGAAGAATGAGAAAAATGTTAGTCTTACTTCAGATTTTAATGTTGATTCTTCATTTACATCATCAGATGTTTCAATTTTATTTAAGCCAAGTGATGAATACATTGATAAGGTTTTGCCAAATATGAAATTCTATCTTAACGATAATGAAATTAATCCCCAGCAGAACAGCCAAAAAGGGAAATGGGACTGGTTTACATTTGGAGTAAACAAAGGGAACAATTCGGTTAAAATCGAGATTCTGCCAGGTGATAAAATAAAAACATGGAACGGAACTGCGGCTTTATGGTTTTTAGGAAATCAGAAACAGAAAAGTTATCAAATAAAAATTATGTCTAAGAATTCGCTCTCTAACAAAATATTACCGCCTTCGCCTTTCTCGCAAGGTGAGGTTGGGAAAAATATTTTGATTGGCGAGACTAATGTAAATCTTACGGATTGAGTTTACGTGATTATCTAAAATGTAAATTCATGAAATGATTCTGTGATTCTAACTAGTAAGTTGCATCCTTTTTTTCAAAGCAGTATTTTTGGTTCGCATTTTTAAGGTATTACTTTAGAGAAAAAAGTTTGGGCTCTTAGCTCAGTTGGTTAGAGCAGCTGACTCATAATCAGCGGGTCGGAGGTTCAAGTCCTTCAGGGCCCACAAAGAATAGCCGCTACATAAAAGTGGCTATTTTTATTTATGGGAAAATATTTTGTGTACATACTTAAATCTAATCGTGGTTTTTTCTACATCGGGCAAACCAATAATCTTGAAAATCGTTTAAGACGGCACAACTCCCAGCAATCCACTTACACGCGTAATAAAGGTACTTGGGAAATTATTATCTCAAAGGAAGTCATTAGTAGGCAAGAAGCAGTTAATCTTGAAACAAAATTGAAAAATATGAAGAACACTCTAAAGGCAATTGAGTACTTAAAAAAAATTAGTTAGAGCATCCCGACAAAGTCGGAGGTTCGGAGGTTCAAGTCCTTCAGGGCCCACTTAAATTGAAGCCGTTCGTACGGCTTTATTTTTATATAAAGGTTAACCGATTTTAGTAAAAATATGATTTAATTAATGCTCTAAAACCAAATTATTGCAACAAATTGTGAAAAAAGATTATATTTGCACCGCATTTTGCCGGGGTGGCGGAATTGGTAGACGCACAGGACTTAAAATCCTGTGGGTGTTAGCACCCGTGCCGGTTCGAGTCCGGCCCTCGGTACAATCAATAAAATCAATGTAAATATGGCGCTTTAATTTTTGCTGGGTTCTTAGCTCAGTTGGCTAGAGCGTCTGCTTGACGTGCAGAAGGTCATAGGTTCGAATCCTATAGAACCCACACTTAACCGGAGATTACTCCGTTTTTTTTTAATGTTGGAAACATGGATAAAATAAAAATTACATTCCCGGATGGTTCGATAAAAGAATTTGATAAGGGAATTACTGCGTTTGAGGTTGCAAAATCTATTTCGAACCGATTAGCAGATGAAGCCCTTGTATCAAAGATCAACGGTGAGGTGCGCGATCTCGCAACAAAAATTGATCAAGATTCTACTTTGCAGATTTTTACTTTCGATGATAAAGAAGGAAAAGAAACTTACTGGCATTCAACTTCACATTTGATGGCTCATGCTATTCAATCCATTTATCCGGAAGCTAAGTTTGGAGTTGGACCGGCAATCGATTCTGGTTTTTACTACGATATTGATATCAACTCGATGATAACTGAAGAGGATCTTTTGAAAATTGAAAAGAAAATGACTGAAATTTCTTCTCAAAAAAATCCTTTTAAGAGAAACGAACTAAACAAAAATGATGCTGTAAAATTTTTCGAAAAGAAAGGTGATAATTACAAACTCGAAATTTTAAGCCAGCTTGATGAAGCCAACGAAGTTATAAGTATTTACAATGAAGGTGATTTCACTGATCTGTGTATTGGTCCACATGTGCCGGATACAGGCAAAATAAAATTTATTAAACTGCTTACAGTTTCCGGTTCCTATTGGCGCGGTGATGAAAAGAATAAGCAGCTACAGCGCATTTATGGAATTTCTTTCCCGAAGAAAAAAATGCTTGATGATTATTTGCTATTTCTTGAAGAAGCAAAGAAACGCGATCATCGTAAATTAGGTAAACTTCTTGATCTATTCAGTGTTCATGAAGAAGCTGGTGCCGGATTAATTTATTGGCACCCAAAAGGCGCGCGAGTGCGCAATACAATCGAAACATTTTGGCGTGCTGCTCATCTATCGAACGGATACGAATTACTTTATACACCTCATATGGGCAAGAGCTGGCTCTGGGAGACAAGTGGACATTTAGGATTTTATAAAGATAGCATGTACTCTCCAATGGTAATTGACGAACAAAATTATTATGTCAAACCGATGAATTGTCCGTTCCATATAATGATTTACCAAACAAAACTTCGTTCTTACAGAGATCTTCCTCTCCGCTGGGCTGAATTAGGAACGGTTTATCGTTATGAAAAAAGTGGTGTGCTTCACGGTTTATTGCGCGTTCGCGGCTTTACTCAAGATGATGCTCATATTTTCTGTACACTTGAACAAATGGAAGATGAAATTATTGAAGTAGTTCGTTTCTCACGATATATGCTTAAGACATTTGGTTTTGATGACTTAGCATTCTATATTGCAACGAAACCTGAAGGTTCCGTTGGTGAAGAAAATCTTTGGGAAAAGGCGACTGAGTCATTAAAGCATGCGCTCGAAAGAGAAAATCAAAAATATGAAATGGATGAGGGCGGGGGTGCATTCTATGGGCCTAAGATTGATATAAAAATAAAAGATGCGCTTAATCGTGAGTGGCAGTTAAGCACCATTCAGTTTGATTTTAATGAGCCGGAAAGATTTAAGATGAACTATATCGGCGAGGATGGAAAAGAACATCGTCCATTTATGATTCATCGTGCTTTACTCGGATCAATAGAACGTTTCGTGGGAATCTTAATTGAGCATTATGGTGGTGCTTTTCCTACTTGGTTAGCGCCGGTTCAAACTGCTATTATCCCGGTTTCAGAACATAATTTTGATTATGCAAAAAAAATTGCCGATGAATTGCGGTCAAATAATATTATTGTTGAATTAGATGAGCGCAATGAAAAAATTGGTTATAAAATTCGTGATTGGGAAACTCAGAAAGTTCCTTACATGTTAATTGTGGGTGAGAAAGAAAAGGAATCCGGTACAGTTTCTATTCGTCAGCATAAATTTGGTGATCAAGGCAGTTCTTCATTAGAGAACTTTATTACCAAATTGAAAGACGAAATAAACAATAAAATAAATAACAAATAAGAGAGGTATTATATCACTCAAATTAAATTCCGAGTCAATCAGGAAATTAGAATTCCTGAAGTTAGACTCATTGGACCTAACGGAGAAGTGTTAGGCGTAGTTTCATCAAAGGAGGCAATTAAAAAAGCTGAAGAAGCTCAAATGGATTTGGTGGAAATAGCTCCGCAAGCGACTCCGCCAGTTTGCAAAATTATTAATTACGGAAAATTTATTTATGAGCAGCAGAAAAGGGAAAAGCTTCAGAAAAAGAAACAACAGGTTAGCGTATTAAAAGAAATCCGTTTGCACCCAAATACCGATACTCATGATTTTGATTTCAAAGCACGGCACGCAGTAAATTTTCTTGAGGAAGGTGACAAAGTAAAAGTTTCGGTTATATTTAAGGGAAGAGAATTGGCATACACAGAAGTAGGAGAAACACTTCTAAGAAAATTTATAGAACGGTTGACAGATGTCGGTAAAGTAGAACAAGAACCAAAATTCGAAGGAAGAGCAATTCATACAATATTAGCACCGCAAAAAGGTAAAAAGAAAAAATAGATAGGTGAAAAAATGCCCAAGATGAAAAGTAATCGTGGGGCGGCAAAAACATTTAGAAAAACCGCATCCGGAAAAGTAAAAAGAAACAAAGCGTACAAGTCTCATATTTTAACTACTAAATCTACCAAACGAAAAAGAGGTTTGAGAAAAGCAACCCTCGTTTCGAAAGCAGAACAAAAGCGAATTAAAATTTTGATTCAATAAGGAGAAATATAAGTTATGCCAAGAGCGCAAAACAAAGTTGCATCCCATAGACGCCGTAAAAAAATAATGGCGATGGCAAAAGGTTACTGGGGGGCAAGAAGCAAAGTATTAACAGTTGCAAAACATCACATTGATAAAGGTTTGCAGCACGCATATCGCGATCGAAAACTTAAAAAGAGGGTTTTCCGATCATTATGGATTATCAGAATAAATGCTGCTGCAAGAATCTATGGAACTACTTATTCGAAATTGATACATATGCTTGATGAAAAAGGTATAGTAATCAATAGAAAAGTACTTGCAAATATTGCAGTCGAAAATCCGCAAGCGTTTTCAGACGTCGTTAAGTTTGCAATGAATTAATTTTATCCCTCTCGAATTTTTGTAAGTTTAGGGAGGGAATTTTTTTAAATTCTCGGTTTATTGTAATGCTCAAGAAGATTAATGAAACCCGAAAGAACTTTGATAATGATTTATCAAAAGTAAGCGACCTCGCTGCGCTTGAAGAACTTAGGATTAAATATTTAAGTCGTAGAGGATTAGTCTCGCAATTCTTTGATTTGCTAAAAGATGTATCCAAAGAAGATAAACCCAAATTCGGTCAAGCGCTTAACCAATTGAAGATTCATACCCAGACAAAATTTGATAAGCTGAAAGAAAAGTTAGAACAAGGCGCTAAAATTTCAGAGACTTATATTGATTTAACTCTTCCCGGAAGAACCAGGCCACTCGGCAGTAAGCACATCTTAATTCAAACTCTTGATGAGATTAAAAACATTTTCAAAGGACTTGGTTTTTCTGTTTATGAAGGACCGGAACTTGAATCGGATTACAATAATTTTGAAGCGCTAAACTTTGTGCCCGATCATCCGGCGCGGGATATGCAGGATACATTCTTTATAACGGAGAAATTTTTATTGCGTACGCACACTTCTCCGGTTCAGATTCGTTTGATGAAGGATAAAAAACCTCCGCTGCGAGCAATCATGCCCGGGAAAGTTTATCGCAATGAAGCAATTAGCGCAAAAAGTTATTGCTTGTTCCATCAAGTTGAAGGTCTTTATGTTGATACAGATGTTACATTCGCTGAGTTAAAAGGAACGCTTGTGGCATTTGCAAAACAATTTTACGGGCAGAATGTTCTTTACCGATTTAGAACCAGTTTTTTCCCATTTACAGAACCAAGTGCTGAAATGGATGTTTGGTGGGAGCCGAAAGGTAAAGAAGGAAGATGGCTTGAAGTACTTGGATGTGGTATGGTTGATCCAAACGTTTTAATTAATGTTGGGATTGATCCAGAAAAATATACCGGCTATGCTTTTGGTATGGGTATAGAACGAACAACAATGTTAAAATATGGAATTGATGATATAAGAATATTATTTGATAACGATAAACGTTTCTTGATGCAATTTTAAAGGTGAAAATTTGAAAATTTCTCTTAACTGGCTAAACGACTACATTGACTTAAAAGATATTTCTCTCAACGAGATAATTGATAAGCTGACCTATGCTGGATTGGAAGTTGAAGGAGTAGATGAGCAGGCAAAACGTTTTGAGAACATAGTTGTTGGTCTTGTCAAAGAATCAAAAAAACATCCTAATGCAGATAAGCTTTCATTGTGCAAAGTAAATGATGGTAAAGAGGAATATAGTGTAGTTTGCGGAGCGCCAAACGTTGCTGCTGGCCAAAAAGTTGTTTTCGCAAAAGTTGGTTCGATAATTCCTTCCATTGGGATGAAACTTGAAAAAGCTAAAATTCGAGGTGAAGCTTCTGTCGGTATGATTTGTTCAGGATTTGAACTTGGTATTAATGATGATAAGGATGGTGTTCTTGTTTTGGATTCATCGATGATAGAAGGAAAACCAATCGCCGATGCACTCGAGATGAATGATGTAGTTTTTGATATTGCAATTACTCCTAACCGTGCAGATGCTTTGAGTCACATTGGTATTGCGCGGGATTTATCGGCATTGTTTAATCGTCCATTAAAATATCCTCAATTTACTTTAAATGAATCGGCAAGGAAATCGGAAGAACTCGCATCAGTCGAAATTGTTGATGTAGAAAGTTGTCCGCGGTATGTTGGTAAAGTAGTTCTAGATGTTCAGGTGAAAGATTCTCCTGATTGGTTGAAGAAAAAATTAAAACGTATCGGGCTTCGTCCTATCAACAATGTTGTAGACGTAACTAATTTTGTTTTGTATGAAGTAGGACAGCCATTGCATGCATTTGATCTTGATAATTTAAATGGTAAAAAAATTGTTGTAAAATCTGCCGGTTCAAATAAAAAGTTTGTTACGCTCGATTCGAAAGAAAGAAATCTTTTCACAGATGATTTGATGATATGCGATGGACAAAAACCGGTTGCAATCGCTGGTGTAATGGGTGGTGAAAATTCTGAGGTTGTAGCAACAACAAAAAATATTCTAATTGAGAGTGCTTTTTTCAATCCATCATCAATCAGAAAAACTGCTAAACATCTTGGACTTTCAAGTGATGCTTCTTATCGCTTTGAACGGGGAACGGATCCTAATATTACAAAATGGTCAGCGCAAAGAGCAGCTTATTTAATTCAGTTAACTGCCGGCGGAGAAATTGCACAAGGTGAAATTGATGTATATCCCAAACCGATTGCACAAAAAAGTTGCAAACTGCGTCTTGCACGCATCAGTAAAATTTTAGGTTACGATATTCCAATAAACGATGTGAAAAAAATACTAATTCAACTCGGATTCGTTATCATAGAAAAATTGGAAAGCGAATTGATTGTCACAGTTCCTTCTTATCGTCCTGATATCGAAAGAGAAATTGATCTGATAGAGGAAGTGGCTCGAATTTATGGTTATAATAAAATACCTGAAGTTAACAAAGTCTCTGTTACACTTGAAGAGAAGGTAGATCAATCGAATTTTGTAGATAGAGTACGGAGTCTTTTAACATCACTTGGATTTTATGAGATTATTACTAATTCACTATTAAGTGAAGAAGTAGCCCGGAAATTCGGAAATCCAATTACAGTCTTAAATCCTCAAAGCAGCGAGATGTCTCATCTTCGTCCATCACTTTTACCTGGAATGTTAACTACGATTTCTAATAATCTCAAAGTAAACGAAAAAGATTTACAACTATTCGAGATTGGAAATGTTTTTAATAAAATTAGTGATGGAAAGATTGAAAGCTTTAATGACTTCAGCGAGTTGGAGCAATTGTTAATAGCGATTTCTGGTAATTCTGTAAGAAGTGAGTGGTACGGAAAAGATAGACCTTTTGATATTTATGATATGAAAGGGTTGATTGGTTCTTTTGTTGAGAAATTGTTACCTGACATTACTTTACAAACAAATTTTGAGAAAAATTCAACTCGATTTCTAGATTACTCATTTAATCTGGTCTATCAAGAACAAGTGTTAGGAAACGGAGGCAAGTTAAATGAAGAAACTTGTTCCTTATTTGACTTGAACCAAGATGTTTATTTATATCAGTTTGATTTAAGTGTTTTGAAAAAAATAGAAATGCCCAAGAAATCATTTAATGAACTACTTAAGTTTCCTAAAATTTATCGTGATTTAGCATTAGTCTTAGATAATTCTATTAATTCTAACCATGTGGTCGAAGTTATAAAAGAAGTTAGTTCTAACTTGTTGCATAATATAAAGTTATTTGATATCTTTCAAAGTGAAAGCTTAGGTAAGGATAAAAAGAGTCTTGCATTTCAGTTGGAGTATTTTGATCAAAACAGAACTCTTACCGAAGAAGTAGTTGAAAAAGATTTTAAGAAAGCTATTAAAGTTGTTATAGCAAAATTAAAGGCTCAAGTACGAGGCGGTTGATTGGCTGAAACCACAAAATATGATTTGTTTTTAGATGAGCTTAATGCTCTTGAAAAACAAATTTATTATTTTATTCAAAAAGGAACTGAACTATTAGAATCCAATCAAGCGTTAAATAATAGGATTAACTTAATTGAAAGAGAAAATGAAACATTAAGGAAAAAAATTTCGGAAATTGAATCAAAGGTTAGTAAGTCGTTATTTAAGGAAGAAAACCTTTTCGGAAATGAAACATTTAATTTAGAGGAGAAAGAAGTTCTTAAGAATAAGATTAATGAATTGATAGCAAAAATTGACTATCATTTACGTTCTTAAAAATAAGTATTTAAGTTTTGTTGATGGACTGGATATAACATGAACGAAAAAAAGAAGCTGAAAGTAAAAATTTTTGATAAAGAATATTCACTGCTCGTGGAGAATCAAGAAATTGCGGCAGAATTAGCTGAATATGTAAATACAATGATGGAAGAAACTAAAGATGAGTTACCGGATCAACCGAAAGATACAATTGCCATCATTGCTGCATTAAACATAGCGTATGATTTATTTGTAGAGAAGAATAAATACAGGGAATTCAGCATACAAGCCACTGATAAAATCAAAAAGATCAAGCTTCTTTTGAACGATTCCAAAATTATGTCTACTCCATCCTAATTTTTCCGCTCTGCCGGTTCGCTTATTAAAAAGAACTAATAGTAAGACTATAGGGTTATCGGCTCACGGTGTGTATTACAGGCCTCACCCGATTTAGCGGGATCCGGCTATGCCGGACAGTGGAAGTAAAAAGCATCGGGCGATTTCCCACATTGTTATAGGATAACGTTCTTTCCTATAATAGGATCGGCAGTTGCGGGTTAAATATATTGTTATAACGGAGGATATATGCAGTCGGATTTGCTTATGATTTTAATAGCTGCCGGATTGGTAGTAGTATCATTTCTTCTTGGATGGTTTTTTAATTCCAGAACAGGAAAGAACAGTTTAGTAATTGCAAAAGAGAAAGCAAAAAGTATTATTGAGGAAGCTGATAAAGAATCAAAACATATCAAAAGAGAAAAACTTCTTGAAGTAAAAGATGAATGGCTAAAAAAGAAACAAGAATTTGATACTGAAGTAAACAACAAAAGACAAAAATTACAGAATCACGAAAAACAGCTTGAAACGCGCGAAGAAAATCTTGAGAAAAAATATGAGCTTGTTACCCAGAAAGAAAAGGCTTGTAAAGATACTGAAAAAATTATTTTTGCACAGAAAGAAGATTTAGAAAGAAAGCATAGCGAATTAGACCATCTCATCGCTGATCAGAATGTACGTCTTGAAAAAATAGCTGGACTAACATCGGAAGATGCTAAAAAAATGCTTATGGAAAATATGATTAATAAAGCCAAATCAGACGCATCACAATCAATCAAAGAAATTCGCGATCAAGCAAAGATTGATGCAAAGAAAGAAGCACAACGAATTACTATCCAGGCAATTCAAAGAACAGCAGTAGACCATTCAGTAGAATCTACGGTATCAGTAGTTCAGATTCAGAACGATGAAATGAAGGGAAGAATTATTGGTAGAGAAGGAAGAAACATCCGTGCTTTCGAAGCAGCTACCGGCGTTGACGTTATTGTTGATGATACTCCTGAAGCAGTTATCCTTTCTGCATTTGATCAGATGAGAAGAGAAGTAGCAAGAATCTCTCTTGAACGATTAATTGCTGATGGCAGAATTCATCCAGCGCGTATTGAAGAAATCGTTGCTAAAGTTCAGCAAGAATTAGATGAAGAAATTCAAAAAGAAGGAGAGAACACATTAATACAGCTTGGGTTACACGGTGTTCATCTTGAACTAGTTAAGCATATTGGTAAAATGAAATACCGTTCGAGTTACGGACAAAATCTTTTACAACACAGTATTGAAGTTGCATACCTTACCGGAATAATGGCAGCTGAACTTGGCTTTGATACAAACTTAGCCCGCCGAGCCGGATTGCTTCATGATATTGGTAAAACCATTGATAGAAATGTTGAGGGTCCTCACGCATTACTCGGTTATGATTTAGTTAAAAAGTATAATGAAAATCCAATTGTTATTAATGCTGTTGGAAGTCATCATGAAGATATTGAAATGGAACATCCTATTGCAGCACTCGTTCAAGCGGCAGATGCAATTAGTGGTGCTCGTCCTGGTGCAAGAAGAGAACCACTAGAAAGTTATGTAAAGAGATTAGAAAATCTTGAAACGCTGGCTAAATCCTTTGAAGGTGTTGCAAAGACGTATGCAATACAAGCCGGACGTGAAGTACGTGTTGTTGTGGAACCCGATAAAGTTGATGACGTATTTTCAGACCGTTTAGCTAACGATATTGCTCAAAAGATTCAAGAAGAAATGGAATATCCGGGACAAATTAAGGTCACGGTAATTCGTGAAGTACGAAAAATAGCTTACGCTAAATAGAAAATTTTAAGCGCATTTTAGCGAGCTTATTTTTTTAGGGAAGTAATATGAAAAAAAAATTGAGAGTGGCAATAACCGGCGGAATTGGCTCTGGAAAATCTCTGGTAACGGATTTTGTGAAAAAGCTTGGTTATCCTGTAATCAAAGCAGATGATCTTGCAAAAGAATTAATGCAAAATGATGAATCCGTTAAGAAAAAAATTATCAAAGCGTTTGGCAGTGAGTCTTATAAGGACAGTAATCTTAATACAAGATATTTAGCGGAACATGTCTTTAGCAATCCTGAAAAAGTGAAGAAGATAAATGCAATTGTTCATCCT
>Ga0209777_10003989_pt1 | contig 17769 bp, 17 predicted proteins | sample FrelakmetHBP12HB_FD_187147 | JGI IMG/M metagenome (GOLD analysis project Ga0209777, IMG submission 187147) | Freshwater lake sediment microbial communities from the University of Notre Dame, USA, for methane emissions studies -HBP12 HB (SPAdes)... | ecosystem: Environmental > Aquatic >...
TATAACTGCACCAATTGCAGAGAAATCCGACAATACGTGGTTCGAAACTCATGCAAGTATCCCCTCGATCTGAGCATAGATCTGTTCATCGGTGAAATGGCGAGCCATGATGGCGCCGGCGGGGCAAGCCGCCACACAAGTACCACAACCCTTACAGAGAGCTGAATTGACGGCGCTGACCTTCTTGGCATCATCAAATGAAATCGCCGTGTACGGACACATGTCATTGCACATCTTGCAGCCGCTGCAGAATGCCTCGTCGATGACGGCATAGGCAGCATCCATCATCACTTCTCCCTGTGCCATCAGCTTCATCGCCTGCGCGGCGGCAGCACCTCCCTGCGCTACGCTGTCGGGGATGTCTTTTGCTCCCTGACAAGCGCCCGCCAGAAAGATACCGTCGGTGGTCGTCGAGACCGGAGCCAGCTTCGGGTGAGCCTCGATAAACCAGCCGTCGGCGCCGGTAGAAATGTTGAACCTCCGTCCAAATTCCTTGGCATCCTGACGCGCTTCCAGGGCCGTGCTGAGAATGACCATATCGACCGGTATCTCACGATACTTGCCGATCAACGTATCCTCGCAACGAACAATCAGATGACCTTCTTCATGCTGCCGATAACCGGACGGCACGACTTCCGCGCCTTTGCCGCGAATGACGTTCACGCCTTCGTCCAGAATGCGCCCGTAGAATTCCTCGTAGCCCTTGCCGAAAGCGCGCATGTCGATATAGAGTTGGTAAACCTCGGCGGAGGTTTTCTCTTTCACCAAATGCGAGAATTTGAGGGAGTACATGCAGCAAACACGGCTGCAGTACTTGTGATACTCATGGTCGCGGCTACCGATGCAATGCAGAATAGCGATAGCGCGCGGCTCTTCGCCGTTTTCCATCACAATCCTGCCTCCGGTCGGCCCCGCGGCGTTGTTCATAACTTCGAACTCCTCCGACGAAATCACATTTGGATACTTGCCGTACCCGTACTGCTTCATCGGCGTCGGGTCGAAACTGTCGAAACCGGTAGCAATCACCACCACGCCGACCTCAACCTCCTCAGATTTCGGACAATCTCCGTAATCGATGCAATCCTTGGGACAAACCTTGGAGCAGACCATGCAGCCGCCCGTCTTGAAGTGAATGCAGTTTTCACGGACGATCTGCGGCACATTGGGCACGGCCTGCCGGAACGGCAGAGTGATTGCCGCATTGGGCGACAGGTTCATCTCTTTGTGGACGATATACCGATTCTCAATCTCTTCCATTTTGATGTAGCCGGTCGGGCAGTGCTTGGCACAAGCGCCACAAAGAATACACGATTCGGAATCAAGTTGGAACGGCGTTGAAACGTCACGTTTGGCGCCGCGATTGATGAAGGCCAGCGCATGCGCGCCGACGACTTCGTCACAGATTCGGACACACAGACCGCATAAGATGCACGTGTAGTTGCTTCCAGTTTTCCAGCGTGGTTCGGTGATCCCAAGCTGTTCAGCGAGACGCTGCAACACCGGAACTGGCGCGCAATTCGCCATCAGCATTTCCAGATTAGTGCGTCGGGCGTTGATCACGCGCGGAGTGTCAGTAAGGATTTCCAGGCCCTCCCAGACCGGATAGTTGCACGCCGTCACGATCTTAGACCAGCCGCCAGCGCCGTGGGCTTCCACACAGCAGATGCGACAGGCGGCGTAGGGAACCATGTAAGGATAGTAGCAGAGCGTCGGAATTTCGATACCGAGCGACTTGGACGCCTCCAGCACGTATGACCCTTCGTCGACTTCCATCTGCTGACCGTCTATTGTTATTTTCACTTTGTCCATCGTCTTTCTCCTACGCGACCTCCGCCGTCACTCTTTTCAAGGGTGGCTGCCATAGCTCGCGAGCACGCTCCTGCAATTTATCGCCCTCGCCACGCTTGATGCGTTTGATCGAGTTGTAGCGGCAGATTTGATAGCAGGCGCCACATTGGATGCACTTGTCCTGGATGATATAATGCAACCGCTTCGGCTCGCCCACAATGGCATTTGTCGGACACGATTTCAAGCAGGCATGGCAACCGTTGCACGTGTTGTCGATCGCATGCGAGACCAGGTCTTTGCAGACACCGGCCGGGCAGCGTTTGTCGACCACATGCGCCAGATACTCCTGACGGAAGTAGCGAATCGTTGATAGCACCGGGTTCGGCGCGCTGGAGCCGAGCTGACACAGACTGGTGTCGATGATTACCTGCGATAGTTCCTCAAGATATTCAATATCTTCCATAGTGCCCTTGCCCTCCGAAATCTTCTGGAGGATGTTTAACATCACAACCAACCCCTCCCGACAGGGGACGCATTTGCCGCAGCTTTCCTCGGTCAAGAAATGAATGAAGTAGCGAGCGACGTCGACCATGCAAGAATCTTCATCCATCACAATCATGCCGCCGGAACCCATCATCGAACCGACTCTCGTCAACTCATCAAAGTCGACCGGCAGATCGAGCAGACTAATCGCTTCGTCTTCCTCGCGGATGTCGCCGTACGCAACCATACTCGCGTGAATCTTCGGCTCCGCCACTTCCACGATCAGCGTGCCACCGGACGGACCTCCGGTCTGCACGGCCTTGAACCTCTTGCCGCGAGGCACACCGCCACCGATGTCGTACAAGATCTCGCGGAGTGTAATCCCCATCGGAACTTCTACCAAACCGGTATTGTTGACTCTACCGGTAAGAGCAAAAACCTTGGTGCCTTTAGAGTTTTTGGTGCCGATCGATGCGAACCAATCGGCGCCGCGCTCTATGATCGGAGGGACATTCGCCCAGGTCTCAACGTTGTTCAAGTTCGACGGCTTGTCCCACAGTCCGGATTCAACCGTGTGGATGTATTTGGCGCGCGGTTCCCCGACTTTGCCTTCCAGCGACGCCATCAGTGCCGTCGATTCACCGCAAACAAAAGCGCCGCCGCCGCGCGAAGTCTCGATATCGAAACTGAAGCCGGTGCCGATGATATTCTCGCCCAGCAAGCCATAGTCGCGAGCCGCTTTGATCGCAATCGTCAGGTTCTTGACCGCAAGCGGATATTCGTTGCGGACATAGACGAAACCCTCGTGGCTACCGATGGCGTATGCGCCGATCAACATGCCCTCGATCACTTGATGTGGGTTTCCTTCGAGCAACGATCGGTCCATAAAGGCTCCCGGATCGCCCTCGTCGGCGTTGCAAATAACATACTTCGGCTCGACCTTGATGGCGCGACAGGTCGCCCATTTCTTGCCGGTTGGGAATCCGCCACCTCCTCTTCCCCGCAGACCCGATTTCTTGATGTCCCCAATAATCTGTTCCGGAGTCATTTTGGTCAGCGCCGTAGCCAGCGCCTGATATCCGCCGAGCAGAATGTAGTCGTTGATCGCCGTCGGATCCATAAAGCCATTCTTGCCGAAGATGATGCGCATCTGCCTCTTATAGAATGGAATGTCTTTTTCATTCTTGATGATCTGATTGTTCTGCGGGTCGCGATAGAGCAGCTTGTTCACGAGATGGCCCCCCTTGACAGTCTGCTCCCAAATCAGCTTGGCATCCGCCGGTTTCACGCGCTGATAAAAAACGCCCAGGGGATGAACCACAACGAGTGGTCCGCGCTCGCAGAAACCGTGACAGCCTGTGGCTTTAATCTCGACTTCGTTTTCGAGCCGGTCTTTCTCGCATTCTTCGCGGAAGGTCTTCAGAACCGCGTCACAACCGCATGCCATACAGCCGGTGCCCGCGCAAACCGTAACTACGGTCTTGTTGGCATTGCGATTCTTCTCCAGATGCTCCTTGAGAGCGACGAGTTCGGCCGGCGAATTCAGTCTGTTCGTGCTCATGCGGCCTCCTCCGTCGAATCAGAATCATGCTTCTTGTGCAATACTTCAGACAGCATCTTATCGACTTTGGTGACCGTCATGTTGCCGTAGTAGATACCGTTGGCTGTGACCAGCGGTCCGAGCGCGCAGGCGCCGAGACAGTTGACGGTTTCCAGACTTACTTCCCCATCCGCCGTCGTTTCACCGGCCGTGATGCCGAGATCGCGCTCCAGTTTGTCGACGATTACTACTGCTTGGCGTACATGGCAGGCCGTTCCAGTGCAGACACAGATGTGATTCTTGCCGGTAGGCTTGAGAGTGAACGTGCGATAGAACGTCGCCACGCCGTAGATTTGGGCCAGCGGCAGTTTCATGGTCTTGGCAACCGCCCGCAGCGCTTCCTCCGGCAAATAGCGATAATGCTTCTGCACGTCCTGAAGTATCATTATCAGGGCGGTTGGCTTGGCGCCGTACTCTCCGACGATCTCATCAATCTTGCTCTGCAGGTCGTATTGTTGATCTACTGCTACCGTCATGGATCAACTCCTTCCAAAATCTCTTCCGCAGTCGTCTCCACGTTTTCCGGCATTGGCTGTGCGCCCGTCAGTGAAGTCAAGTCGTGCTTTGGTCCCATCGACCACTTGTCTTGCACGTCAAGCAGTCGACCTTCGCGATACACGCGATCGCCAAGCATCATCCGACGATGCTGTGGATACGGGACACTGGGGCACGCCTCATAGCAAGACCCGCAGCTATTGCACTTAGAGGGCTCAACGTAGCGGGCTTTCTTCTTTATCTTGACTTTGAAATTGCCGACATAACCATCCACCTGTTCGATTTCGGCATAAGTAATCAGGCGAATGTTGGGATGCCTACCGACCGACACCATCTTGGGCGTTAGAATACAGGCTGCGCAATCAAGCGTTGGGAAGGTCTTGTCAAAGCGCGACATATGTCCGCCGATCGAGGCCTCTCGCTCCACCAGGATCACTTCGTAGCCGGCGTCCGCCATCTGCAGCGCAGACTCGATACCGGAGATACCAGCGCCAACTACCAGCACTCGACGAGTGATGGGTACGCGCCGCATTTCCAGCGGTTCCTGGTACTTCACGCGCGCTACTGCGGCTCTCACCAATGCGGCAGCCTTGGTCGTCGCCAGCTTCTGATCGATCGTGACCCAACTGACCTGCTCGCGGATGTTGGCCATCTCAAACAAGTAGCGATTCATTCCCGCGACTTCAACAGCCTTGCGGAAAGTATTCTCGTGCATCAAAGGACTGCAAGCAGCCACGACAATGCGGTTGAGGTTGTGTTCTCTGATATCCTTCTGAATCAACTCCTGACCCGGGTCAGAGCACATGAACTTGTAGTGTCGGGAGATCACTACGCCCGGGACTGACTGACTCAATTCGGCGACCTTGGCGACATCAACGGTCTTGGCGATGTTGGTGCCGCAGTGGCACACATACACACCGATACCAAGAGCTTCGTTTCCGCTGTCGCCATTGAGCTTATTGGTCATACTCTAACCTCCTTCGCCCTAGCAAGCAGCTTATCCGGCGAAACGAGCAGTTTGTCGAGTCCCATCTTGACCGGCGACATGCCGAGAGCCACGCCGACGAGATGAGTGAAGTAAACAATGGGAATGCTGAACTTCCGGCCGAACGTTTGATTAATCTTGTCTTGATATGCCTCGAGGTTCATCTGGCAAAGCGGACAGGCCGTAGCGATCATCTCGGCGTCATTGTCGACAGCCGCCTGCAGCAGTCCGAGGTTCAGTTTTAGTGCGATATTTTCCTCTGTGGTCATCAGCATCCCCCCACAGCACCGCACTTTCCCGGGAAAATGTGTCGTCTCCGCGCCAAGGGCTTGCAGGAGCTTGTCCATCGTAACCGGGTCATCGACGTCATCGAAATACCCATAAGGGCGGACGACTTGGCAGCCATAGTAAGGCGCAACTTTTAGTCCCACGAGCGAGTTGACTATCTTTGCTCTGATTGTATCGAGGCCGATCTCATTCACCAGGATGTCAAGCGGGTGTCGTACCTCGACCGGATCATCGTAAACCAGATTCGCCGCCGCCAACGCCTGATTTATTTTGTCGCGCTCTTTGGGGTCCCAACAAAGCTGTCGGTTGGTCTTGCGTAGAATAGTGTAGCAACTGCTGCAAGGAGCGCAGACGTTCATACCCATCTTCTGAGCAATCGCCAGATTGCGAGCGCTGATCGAATAGGCAACGGTGTTGTTGACCGACATGTACATCGTCGCTCCACAGCAATTCCAGTCTTCGATTTCGTGCAAGTTGATCCCGAGTGCTTTGAATACCTCACGGACCGACTTGTCATAAGGGCTGGCGGCCGTTTCCAAACTGCAACCGGGGTAGTAAGCGTAATCCATCAGTGATCCTCTCCCAACTGGCTGGCACGATTGATAATCGCTCGTACTTCGTTAACGCGTTTGATCTTGCTTGGAAGTATTGCCAACCGACCTCGTCGCAGCATCGACATACCGAAGCCCGCCATTGTGAAGCATTTCACAAGATTGGACTTAAGAAAGTAGCGAATGACGAGACCAAGCTCATGATTCCGTCCATATTTGTAAATGTTGCCGATGAAGGCTTTGGACATAATTTGAACGTGGAATTGCGCCGGATAGATATTGCGCGACATTGCTATTCGCTTCAGAGCATACAACGTATCTGTGACTCTTATTCCTACGGGACAGCGCACGGTGCAGGAATAGCAGGAAGCACAAATCCAGATCGTCCGACTGTGGAGGATGTCTTCAATTCTTCCCGCGCGAAATAGAGCTACCACCTGTCGCGGTGTGATGTCCATAGCATATGACACCGGACAGGTGCCGCTGCAAGTACCACATTGCAAACAGGTCTTGATCTTGTCCCCTTCGGGAAACTTTCCGAGCTGGCCCCAAAAAGCGGTGCGTAACTCCGCCTCGCTTTTAGGAAAAGGTTCGATTCTTTCGATCATACACTCTCCCGGATGACAGGTAAGCTGCAGACATTCCGGCTGCCGCGAGAAATGTCCAGAGGTGCCTCAAGATCGCACCCAGAAATAACCACACTAAACCTGTCCTTTATCGTTTAGTGTGTCGATATTGTACCCCCTATGCGCACCACTGTCAAGAGATTATTTTCACAATGTGTGCCCTATTTTCCTCCTGCCCTCACTCAAAGGGCCATCGGAGCCACTGCGTATCCCGGCCAAGCTGGCCAAGCCCCCGTCAGCCGAGTATGTCCACAAACTCTGGTATGTTCTTTGATCTGTCCCCAACCTGTATTTGCCTACCAATGTCTGTTATCGTCCAAACCGGTGAAAAGCCATGGCAGATTTGTCGTGTTTTATCGCCAAGGCGGCGAATTTTGACGCGCAGGTGCAGGAGGAATGGTAGCTGTCGCCTGATTCTAGTGCACACTCTTAATTCCGATCATCTTTCGTGAGTTTGCACTTCGGATTTGTGATTGCGTATTTCATTGGCGGTCAATATATAGGTCGCGATCGGGATCAATCCGGTCACCCAGTGAGGAACTTTGGGGTGAAATGGAACGTAAGCTTTTTGAGTACCAGAGATGACAACTAAGCACTATACCACTGAAAGCCGTTTCGCGGAATCTCGAACAAAGACTATCGGCGAGTTCTATCAGGAAATCAAAGACTTGCTGCAGGACGCGTCGTTGGCGGTGTTGATTTATCACCGGTTGCGGATGGAACTGGAAATCCACCTCTTCCTGCCGCAGAAGCTTGAGACCTTCTCTTTGCGTGAGATTGCACCGGGAGAGTTTGACGCGCTCGGACTGTCGGAGATTCCCGAAGACAACCCTATCTATCTGTCGCTATGCCAATCCGTGGGCTACTGCCCAGTCGGACACGCTGCCCATCTGATCAAGACGGTAGGCTATATCTCCGCCACAGTATTGCTGTTTGCCAAACAGGACCTGAAGCCGCTGTCTGACCATGTGGAGCGGCATATTGAACTCTACACTCTCAGGTTGCAGAATGCTATTCTGGCGGATGCCTTGGACCGCAACCTCTTGGAACTGGAGCTCTTACAGGAGACAGGAGAAATCCTGTCGATGTCGCTGCGCATTGATGATGTCTTCCGCAGTATAGTTGCGGCACTCAAGAAGCTCCACCCCTTTGACGCTCTCGGCATTTTTATCCTTTCCAAAAACGGTGAGATCATAGAAGAGGTCTTTTCCTCAGGCTATGAGATAGAGACGTCGCGACATCTTCTGGAGACGAAAGCGGATCGAGGCTTAGTCGGTTGGGTGACGAAGACCGGAGAGTCGGTGATTGTGCCGAATGTGCACGAGGACCCTCGTTACGTAAAGACCCGCGAAACGACAGCTTCTGAGTTGGTTGTACCGCTGTTTTCCGGTCGGCAGGTCATAGGCGCCTTCAATCTGGAATCCGATCAACTTGATGCCTATTCCCCACTGGATCTAGAAATGGTCAGAGCTTTCGCCAACCAAGCAGCACTGTCGATTACGCGGGCACGGCTTTACAAGGAGATGGTAGCCAAGAATCGGATCGAAGACCAGCTTCAGGTTGCTCGCGACATTCAGAAATCATTCCTTCCCAGAATTCCACCCTCCTATCCCGGTTTCGATTTTGATGCAATCAACATATCATCCGAACAGGTGGGTGGTGACTATTTCGATTTTATTCCGATCGTCGATCACCAACTCGGGATCACGATTGCCGATGTCTCCGGAAAAGGACTACCTGCCTCGCTGATCATGGCCTCGTATCGCGCATCACTGATCGCCGAGATTAGGAATAACTACGCCATTCGAACGATCATGAGAAAAGTTAATAATCTGATCTTCGAGTCGGTTGAACGGGGCAATTTCGTCACGGCTGTATACGGCGTGCTGGACACCAGAAACCGCGTCTTCACTTTTTCCAACGCCGGCCACAATCCGCCTTTTATCTTGCGGAAGTCAGGAGAAGTCGAGTCACTTACCGACGGTGGTTTGATTCTCGGTATCGTGCCGGAACGACAGTATCAAGAGCGTCCAGTCCAGTTCGGGTCGGGTGACATAATGGTCATGTACACTGACGGTGTAACCGATACTGAGAATGATAAGGGGGAGCAGTTTGATATCGAGCGTCTGGTAGAGCTCGTGAGGAAGAACCGTCGGCTGCCTGCCAAAGGAATTCGTGCGAAGATTTTCGACGAGATTGCCCGGTTCCGTGACATCAACTATCAGCCGGACGATTTGACCTTGGTCGTAGTGAAGTCCGAATAGCGTTGACAGAGCGGTGCAACGTTGTTATAATTGATAGATTTGTTTGGCAAAATAGATTGGAGTTATTATGAATCGCAAATGGCTTGTCTTGGCTGGGTTCGCACTGTTCTTCATAGTTGCAGTTATGTTTTCCAGTTGTAGCAAGGACAAAGGCGTGATTGATACCAGCAGCAGCGGCATCCTCAACGTTAAGTCAGTGGCTACTTCGCCTGACACTACCGCTGACAACATCATCAACGATCCGATCTGGGATCAGGCCGAGGAAACCGGCATCCGGATAGGCGAGAATAAGGATTACACCAATGACCTCAAGGTCGGAGTCGTGAAAACCAAAGCCGTGGCTGACACCGCCTATGTCTACATGCGTTTCGATTGGCGCGACTCCACTATGTCGGTTCGTCCGGGCTACTGGACTAATCAGGTAGGGCAGAATTGCAGAGTGTGGACACAGAATGCCGATACCAATTGCTACGAGACTGATAACACTCTCAGCCCCCGTTGGGAGAACGAGGATGTGTTGGGACTGCTTATCGATATGGGCAACAACGGGGTCGAGAAAGCCAATTGCGCCACAACTTGCCACACTGACCCCGCCGGCGGTGGCGCTGACTCAAGCGATATCGGGTACTATCATTACACGACCGGTGATGGCAATATCGACGCCTGGGTTTGGCGTGCCGGACGCTCGAATCCCCTGGGATTAGCCGACGATCAGTGCTGGGGAGCCAAGAGCCAGACGCGCCGCGAAGACTCATACACGGTGGAAACTTGTCTAAAAAATAGCGTTCAACCTATGGACCCGAGCGAGCCGAAATGGATGCACCGTACCGGTCCCACTTATGCGGGCAGCTTCCTCTTCCTCGCAGACACTGTGATGATGGACATAACCGCCAATTGGCAGCCGCTTGAAGGTGTGGCGGGATACGTGCTTAGCACTAACTGGAATACCGGGAACACGTCGCGCTATGACGTGAAGGCCAAATCATCGTATGACGATCAACTCAAGCGCTGGACGATCGTCATGTGGCGTCGTTTGACCACGCCATATACGGCTGAAGACGTAAATTTCAAGGATGGCCGCAAAGAATTTCAAGCAACATTGGCGATTATGGATCATGCGTTCACACGCCATTCCGGTTCCAAGCCGTTCACGATCAAGTTCAAATAGGCTGAACTCTTCAAGCAGATAGTGAGAAGCCCCATCGACCTTTCGGACGGCGGGGCTTCCTATTATCAGCGACGTTTAAGCCAGTCGCGGTCAATGTCGGCAGCGCGATTGCCAGTCGCATCTATTGCACGCTCAGGGCACAGGCATCGCTGAGATCAGTCTCGTTGGACCGGAAGCACAGAGACCAAAATCAACTCCGTGTCACCAGTGTTCTTGATTTGATGCGCCTGCCCCTGTGGTACAAAGACCACGTCCTCTCTTTCCAAGCGACATTCCTTGCTGCCGTCAGTAACGATCCCAGCGCCCCGAACAACAAACATCAAATGCTCATAGTCGTGCGTGTGCAGGGGTGTAAAGCCTTCGGGATCGATTTCCAGTATCCGCATACTTGAGTTCTTCGCGCCGTCTTCCTCGGCTATCGCAACTCTGATACTTACACCGGCCGCTTTCTCTTTCAAGAAAGCATCGCGTCTTTCAACTCTGTTGATATTCCTGACCTTCATGTATACCGCTCTCCTCTGGCCGGAAGTTATGCCTTGGTCGCCCGGATGTCAAATTATTCTTGACAATTGAGTTCACCTCTCCCAACATCATGCATCATGCAGATTGCTATAGGAACTTGCTACGATTACAGAGTCCCGATCGATCAGCAGCTTGCGCAAATTGCGACGACCCCGTTCCGATTGATCAGTTTGGGCGGTGACCCCAACCATTCGGGCTATTTGACAACTCAGGGGCGCTTTAGGCTGTCAGGACTGGCAGAGGAACATGGGATTGCCATTGATTCCCTGCATGCACCGTACGGACCGAAACATGATATTTCTTATTCCGATTCTGAATCGCGGATGGCTTCGGTTTGTCGAATTGCTCTGGCAATGGCAGCGGCGGTTGAACTCGACGCCAAAACTGTTATTCTCCACCTTCAATCCTGGCCAGTGGAGGCTGGCATTCAAAACGTCGATTCGCTGCTTCGATCGCTGGAAGCGCTGGTTGAATCCGCGGAAAACATGCGAATCCGCCTCGCGGCGGAGAACCTTCCGGGCGAGGCAGCTAACGTGTTTCTGCACCGAGCTTTGGCTGAATTTGAGTCGGACAACTTCGGCTTTTGCTATGACTCATCCCACGACCAACTTGGACCCGGGAAGCCATACGAAGTGTTAGAGGAATTCGCCGACAGGCTTTTCGCCGTACATCTCTCTGACAACGACGGCTTGGAAGATCGGCATTGGATTCCTTTCACAGGTATCGTTGACTGGGAGCGGGTTTGCTACATATTGCGCGAGGCGCGCTATGCGTATCCGCTCCTGCTTGAAGTTGAAAACAATGGGCAGATTCCGACCGACGAATTTCTGGCCAAGTCGGCACAGGCCGCCACCCGTCTTCGGACTTTGATTCTGTCATAGTGCACGTCACTTTCGGCACACGTGCACATTCAGATATCATTGACATGCTTTTCTCGTCTATCCTCTCTGCGTCAGTAGCACACCACCGATGACCAGTGCGCCGCCGAGATAAAAATCGAAACCGAACGTCTCACTGACCACAATCATCGACAAAATCGCTGCAAACACCGGCTGCAGATTCTGGAAGATCGCCAGCTTGGATGCTTCCATCCGTACCAGCGCCCAGTACCAGATCGAGTAAGCGACTACGGAAGTCATAATGGCGATATAAAGCAGTGACAACCAAGCCGCATCTGGCACCTGCGAATAGTCAAAGCGAATCGCCGGAACGAGGCCGATCGGCAAGTACGCAAGCGTTCCGATGATGAGTGCATACGCGGTCACAGTCAATGACCCGTACTTGCGGAGGAGATTCTTGCCAAGCACCGTATATGCCGCCCAGGCGATGACAGCCAGGATCACCAGAAGATCGCCGAAGAGTACGCCTTCGTCCATTCTTCCACCTTGCAAGATCACCACTACACCTGCAAATGAAGCCCCGATGCCGATGATTTTGAGCGGAGTCACCTTCTCTTTGAGGTACAGAATCGCCATCAGGAAGACAAAGATCGGTGTGGCGCCGTAGTATAGCGCCGACCTGCCGGCAGTCGTAAACTTCAGACCATACAAGAACAGCAGTTGATTGAGCGGAACGGCCAATAGGCCGATCATGATGAAACGCAGCCAATCACCGCGCTCGATTCTGCGTACGCGACCGGTGGCAACAATGATCAATAACATCGCCACCGACGCTATGCTGAAGCGAAGCAATGCCAATGTAAATGGTTCAATAGAATTGACTGCAATTTTGGCAATTGGGAATGTGCCGCCTGCAATCAATTGCCCGACGATAATCAGCGGATAAATTAAGCGGGTAGAAGGTCGTAGCAGGGTCACTGACAGCCTAAATCGTCTTTATGAAGCCGCCGTCGATGTTCAGCGCTACGCCATTGATATAGGCTGCTTTCTCGCTGGCGAGAAACGCTGCGAGATAGCCGAGTTCTTCCGGTTCTGCCAGTCGGCCTGCGGGGATGTTCTGCTTCCAGCCATCGTAGATGCGCTCCGGCTTTACACCGGTTGCTTTCGCTGTCGCCACCGAGAGTTCCACCAGGCGTTCAGTATTTGTATAACCGGGGCAGATCGTGTTGACCGTAATGCCATATTGTGCAAATTCGTTCGATAGCGATTTCGTCAACCCGTGCACTCCCGGTCGGATGGTACTGGACAAAATCAATGTCTCGTTGGCCTGAACGGCCACAATCGAAGTAACGTTGATGATTCTTCCCCACTTCTGCTTCTTCATTGCCGGTATTACGGCAGCGCACAGGCGAATCGTGGATTTGAGATTGAGATCGTATGCAGCATCCCAATCACCGTCCGCCATCTGCTCGAAACGTCTCATCGGCGGTCCACCGGCGTTGCAAACGAGTATGTCGATTACACCAAATCGGCTGTTGACCTTCGCAATGGCGGCATCAATTCGCTTCTTATCGGTTACATCGCAGACTACCGGCAGCACTTCGCCGGCGGTTTTGTCAGCAATATCCTTGGCGGCAGCGGTAATTCGTTCTTCGTCCCGTGACAGCACGGCCAACTTAGCGCCCTCTTCTGAAAGAGCCAGCGCGATCGCCTTGCCAATTCCGGCGGAGGCGCCCGCCACGAGCGCCATCCTGCCTTTGATGCCAAGATTCACTATTTCATTTCCGCGAACAGATGCGCGGCGGTAATGATGCCTTGATGGAAGTCGGTCAGCGAGAACTTCTCGTTCGGTGAGTGGACATTGTCATCGTTCTGGCAGAAGCCCAACAGCAGCGTCTCCAGACCCAACTCTTCTTTGAACGTATTGACGATCGGAATCGAACCACCCTCGCGCATGAAAACCGGCTTCTTGCCGAATCCCTTCTCCAACGCCTTGACAGCAGCTTTGACCATAAAATTGTCGCGCTCAACCAACGCCGGCTTGGCCCCGACGGTGTTGCCGACTTCGACTTTGACAGCCGGTGAGGCGACTTTGTGCACGTACTTCGTGAACTTTTCAAGGATATCATCAGGTCTTTGACCCGGCACTAATCGCATTGTCACTTTACAGCCAGCCCATGACGGCACAATCGTCTTGCCACCTTCACCGGAGTAACCGCCGTAGATACCGTTGATCTCGCAGGTTGGACGTGCCCAGACACGCTCCAATGTAGTGTAGCTTTTTTCGCCGAGAACTGCCGGTGAACCGGTTGTCTTCAACCAACCGTCATCAGTATGTGGTAGTAACGCCCACATCTCGCGCTCCCACGGTTCCAACTCACGGACGTCATCATAGAAGCCGTCGATCTTGACACGATAATTTTCATCGTGAAATTTGGCAATTAGGCGTGCCAGTTCGGTGATCGGATTGGCGATCGAGCCACCGAATGAACCCGAATGCAGATCACGATTGGGACCGATAACCTTGATCTCGCTGGCGGCGATGCCGCGCAGACCGTAGGTGATCGCCGGCAGACCTTTGGCGAACATAGCCGTATCGGAGACAACTACCCCATCGGCCTTGAGCAATTCCTTGTTCTGCGGAATAAAATCGAACAGATGGCTTGGGCCGCTCTCTTCCTCACCCTCAAGGACAAACTTCAGATTTACTGGCAGCGGTATTCCCGACTTGAGGTAAGCTTCGACAGCGAGAATATGAACCAGCAACTGACCTTTGTCGTCGGATGCGCCGCGAGCATAGATCGTCTCGCCCTCGATAAACGGTTCAAATGGCGGGTGAAGCCAAAGATTAAGGGGATCAACCGGCTGGACATCGTAATGGCCGTAGACCAGAAGCGTGCGTTTGTTGGCAGGATTAATATACTCGGCGTAAACGATTGGGTGGCCGGCAGTCGGATAGACTTTTGCCTTCAATCCGAGAGCTTCGAATTTGGCTTTCAGATAGTCCGCGCATTTAAGCAGGTCGTTCTTGTATTTCGAGTCGGCGGAGATCGACGGGAATTTCAGCAATTCCACCAGATCATTGACGAATTTGCTCCGATTTGCCTGAATGTAGCTTAGCACCTTGTCCATGTAATTTCACTCCTTATATCGTGGCGAAACTTTACGACAAGCTACCGCCGCAACCGCCATTGTCAAGGGGATTGTGGCCCTCATTCAATCTGCGGGTGCAAATGGATTTGTATCCACCGCACCCCGATACGAGCAGAAACCTGTCAACGCGGCGCAAGAATTAGAGTGTCTACAATGTTAAAACCCCGAACCGAAGGAGTGTCCGCTGGAAAAATGAGTCGTATTTCCTTCCCGGGCTCCAACACGATATCCCGGAAATACTGAGAAGAATAGTTGTCAGGTGCTACCACACCCTCCTGTTCACGCCCCGACGGCTGCATTGTATACATGCGCTTGAATGTGAGATGACACGGTGTCGATCCGGTGATCGAATCCGGAATTCCCCAGACATAGGCGCTGTACATCATTTGCAGCTCCCGCTTGTCTGCCTGCGGCAAATTAAAAGGGTTCAGGAACTGTACTCCGTCCGCGAAGTATTTCCTGCCGCTCAACGCCCTTGAGTATTGTTTTCCGTCCAGCAGTTGCGTTGAGATCAGAGTTACTTCATTGTCGCCAAGCCGTTCCTGAAAATCTGGTCCCGTAGTCGAAGCAGTTACCTGCATGGACACCCGCCTGCCATCGGTCAGATCACCAATCTTGAATGTCACCGGCTTCCCCAAAGCAATCAGCGTGTCAATCATCCCTTCCTTCCACCCTGACATCTCCGAGACTCCCTGGGCTCGCTCGGGGGACCACTGCCCTACATACGTCTCAGTCGTCGTAATTGTCACCGGCTTCCCCAAAGCAGCTAGCGTGTCAATCGTTTTCTCCTTCCAAGCCGACGGCACCGAGACTCCCCCGGTTCGCCAACTATACCATTGCCCCACAAGCCGCATGCCAGTGCTGTCGAGCCGAAGACCGAAGCCAAACCCTAGGGTGAATTGCTTACGGCCAGTATAGTGCTGGGCGAGATTGGCCGATATCCCCGAAGAGCTATCCGTTACCACATAATTACCAACATAGCTGCGACCCTTGGCAATCTCAAAGACCAACGATCCATTGTCCTCTGTCGCTGTACCTGTTGCAGAGCAGATGATGTTCACATCCAAGAATTTCGGTTCGGACGATTGCGCACCTATGGCGGCACAGGAAATCGTTGCGCATAATATGAATGTCCACCAGCGTATCATATCTCCCTCCCTGACTCAGCAGAGTCCGGTTTGATTTTATCAACCTTCACAGCGCTCCTGGGCGCGAGTCTGATGATCTCCACTGCGCGACTTGCGGTATCACGTCGTAAGTCGGCCGGTCTATTGAATGATGCGGCACCGAACGCGAAAAGCCAACCTGCAAGCATAACGATCGACAACACTGCCGCCACTGGGATCGGGACGGATATCCTTCGTTTCCACAGTGGTCGATTGGCCCGCTCAATTGAAAAGTCCCCCATCCGAGTCAAATGCCGTTCTGCCGGTAATGGCTCCGGCAAACCCTGCAGGAGTTGCTGCTGTGTCAACAATGTCTCTTCGAATTGTCTGCAGTGTTCGCAGGACAACAGGTGCTGTACAAGCTCCGTCTTCGAATCAGCGCTTAGTAGATCATCCATGCCGTCCGAAATCAGCCGTTCGAAATACTGGCACTCTTTCATCTATACCTCTTACCCAATTCGTACATTTTCTTTCTTATTCGGAACAGCCGTACTCGCACAGCTTCCTGGCTTATCCCCAGCAGTGTGGCCATCTCCATAATCGAGTATTGCTGCTGCTCACGCATCAGGATCAGGTCACGTTCATCGTGGTTCAACTTCCCAAGGACTTCCTGTATCAGCCACTTCATTTCGTCACTGCAATCGTTATTGCCAGCTACGTCAGGCAGGAATTGCTCCATCCGCCGTCGCTTGGCAAGGAGGTTCAGAGAATGATTACGCGCACAGATAAACAACCAATCCTTCAGCGATGATCGAATCGTCAACGAACCCTTCTGTTCCAGCAATCTCATGAACGTCTCCTGTACGACATCTTCGCCAACGGCGCTACTTCCCGTCATGTAGCTGCTGTATTTCAACAGATGCCTCCTGTGTCGCTGAAAGATTCTGTCGAATGCTTTCTGATCCCCTTCCTCGAAGAGGCGCCAATCCAATCTGTCTCTGTCTTCCATCTTGCGCCCTAAAGACAATCTCGATGCTCGAACGTTACATATTTCTTGTGGCAATATGCCGCAGACGGCTCCGCGACAGTAGTGCAATCTTGACACAAATTGGCCAGCGCCGATTGGGAACCACTTAACATTTGGGAGGTTATATGTGCAACGGCCGATGATGTGGATTTCCGCACATGGGCGCGGCCCCGCGAATCAGACAATCGGTTGGTGGCGGGACATCGTAGTATTAAGTGACTATGACGGTGTTGACTTCGATCGATATTGGTGATAGTCTTCATAAGGATGACAGGACATATTTTGAACTTCTAAGGAGGAACAATGCAAATTACAGACAAAGCCCCATACTTCAAAGGGGTGGCCGTGATGCCGAACAAGGAATTCAAGGAAATCCAACTATCTGACTACCGTGGCAAATGGTTGGTTCTGTTTTTCTACCCGCTTGATTTCACTTTTGTTTGCCCGACAGAGATCAAGGGTTTTGCCGCCAACTACAAGAAATTCACCGAAGTCGGCGCCGAGGTCATCGGCTGTTCCGTTGATTCCCAGTTTTCGCATCTCGCCTGGATCGAACATGACCTCAAACCTCTCCCCTTCCCACTGATGTCTGATATCAGCAAGAACATCTCGCGAGCTTACAATGTGCTGGTGAATGAATCCATTGCCTTACGCGGCACGTTCATCATCGATCCCGAGGGCGTATTAAAATCTATCGTCGTTAATGATACCGCTATCGGCAGATCGATTGACGAAACCCTCCGCACACTCAAAGCTCTTCAGACAGGCGAACTCACCGGTTGCGGCTGGCAACCCGGCGAAACGACGCTCGGCAAGGGCTAAGCAGAATGTCAATCACCCCTTTTCCCCTCTCCCTCTGGGAGAGGGGCCTGGG
>Ga0209777_10003990_pt1 | contig 17768 bp, 12 predicted proteins | sample FrelakmetHBP12HB_FD_187147 | JGI IMG/M metagenome (GOLD analysis project Ga0209777, IMG submission 187147) | Freshwater lake sediment microbial communities from the University of Notre Dame, USA, for methane emissions studies -HBP12 HB (SPAdes)... | ecosystem: Environmental > Aquatic >...
TTTGTTGAAATGGCCACTGAGAAAGATGCCCAGGAAGCCATCGAGAGATTCAACGGCGGCAAACTCGCTGACAAGAGCATTGTCGTAAACGAAGCCAGGCCGCGGGATGAAGAAAGAAAGCCGGGTCGGCCAGGCGGCGGCGGTGGCGGCTTTAAAAAACGCGGCAGGTTTTAATCAGCGCTGCGCATTAAAAGGGGACTGGGCAGAAAGCGCCGCCGCGCGCAGCATACCGGTTGCTTTTGTCCAGTGCCTGAACAATTTCAAAGAGCCTTTTACTTCCAGTCGGCGACAGGCCGAGGCTCGCTGCCACCTTCAGCAGACTCTCCGATGAACCATACCCGCCTGTATAGCCGTTTACGCGGGACACGGCTGTCGACGCAATAAAAGCATTCAGATCGGGATACAGGGCAGAGAATTCTTTCGACAGCTCCGGCACCTGCCGCAGATAATATTTCTGATGATACGCTTCAGCAAGGTAAAACGCGGTCGCGGGAATAATTTCAGTATAGATTTTTGTTCCCAGACGATTGGCTTCCCGATCACGTGTCTGCAGGGCCAGCTTTTTTGCTCATCCGTATGGTAAAAAACAGCCGCCATATACTGCCGGAACCATGATTTCCTGTCCGGCTGGTGACTGTGCCAGAATATATCAAGAAGCTGCGCGTATGAAATCAGCGCCGGATCATAATCTATCTGGATGGTCTCGGTATGGTCCCCCAGGCTGTAATAGGTGGGGTTCTTTTTCGTGCCCCCCGCATAGCCAACGCGCGTCCTGATTACGCCATCAATGCTCCCGAACCGGGAATCAGGTCCCCAGAATCACCCGAGAGCAAACGTTGCCGTTTCTATCTTTGCGGCTATGGCGGAATCAATGGGAGGTATTCTTTTTTTTGTCCTGCCTGGGCGCTGTAGGAATTTATCATTTTAGTCCCTCCGGTGATGGCATCAATGCCTGCAATGTAGGGTTGGTTAAAGATATAAAAAGCAATGGTAAGACAAATCAAAATAATCAATATTTTAATTAATAGGCGCATTTTTATAATACGTTATGAATGTGCATTGCTCACTAATCTAATTTTATTATGAAACATATCTCAATAGTGCGCAATCTAATATGATTAATGAATTGTGAAAACTGATGGATAATCCAGAGAAACTGTGATGAATGATGAATATTGTGAGTAATAAAGAGTCTAAGGAAAAAGAAGATAAAAAAGGACTTGCAGTCAATCAATTAGTTGCAAGTCCTTAAACGACTAAATCCGGTAACCTAATTCCCACAACCACAAGTTAATGTAAAGTCATACGGGCTATAATCAGTTCGCGGGATAACGATATTCTTATAATTTTCAGGATTAAAGCTGCAGCCAGGATATTCAGGCACTATCTTATAATTCCCAGCTGGTAAATTACTAAAGGAATAATTTCCCTGAGAATCAGTTACCGTAGTTTCACTTATGCCTGTGCATGAAATTGGATACAGTAATACGGTTACATCGGATTGTACAATCCCTGTTAACGTTCCAGAGATAGTGAAGGAGGGGTTATCTATCTCTTGAAATATCGTATCAGAGGTTGAACTCCCTGGCGCGGCATTGTGAATCTGTAGTCCGGTTTTTAAGATATTATATCCGGGGCCTGATTCCCACACACCATCATTTGCCAGCTGTATCGAGTAAAGAGGATTATTTTGCAGGGATGTTTTCGGATCCGGCAGATTCAACTTAACATCATAGAACCCCTCCGGGATATTGGCGGGAATTCTGAAATATCTATCCAGCACTATACCTGCCCCCGGCTCCCATCTTCTCGGGTCACTATTAACAGCGGCAACGTAAAGCTGGCTTCCATTTTGTAAAATTAACTTCACATCCCGTGGATTGAACAAAGAGCCAAAACCAACATTATTAAAATTAATTTCTAAATGCAGCACTCCTCCTGGCTTTACCTCCTGTGACATCTCAACATCGTTTAATACAAAGCGATATCCCAAGCGGCGCTTTATTTCATCCATACATCCTTCATCAGTCCAGCGCTGCAATACCGGGCCATACCAGTCATCATTCAAATTTCTTGCATGTAGTGTTTCCAGTTCTGAAACTGAATAGGTGCAATGAGTATATTCATGGAGTGGACTGTGATAAGAACTCTCCCCTCCGAAAGGAGTGAATCGCGCTTCGTTTCCAGCGTACGCTAACTCATTAGTCCGTGACCACCCTGGATCAACATAGGTACCCAGATCAGTATCACTTGAAACAAAGGCATCATCATGATAGCCGGTTCGGGCAAGGTTTGAGCCATTAAACGCCTTAGTCTCATCCAGCACTTCATAGCCGCCCGGCAACGGTGGATTTGCAAAAATCTGTCTTTTAAACATTGGCCGGCGTATCATAACCATCCGTTCTGCTGGCAGAACAGAAAGAAGCCTGAAAAGAACCGCCGTCATATTTGAAACTGTTGGCGGATTACCAAGATTTGAGCTGTGCCACTCACCCCATGGACCAATAAACCCTGCTTCAACGTGATTAATTACATCAACATTATTGGTAAATACCTGCTGCAATTGGTCAATGTGGCTGAGCATCCTGCTCAAGAGGGGATCTTGATAAGTCTGGTCAGTATAATACAATCTGAAATTTACTTTTAAACCGGCATTGCGGGCAACACTGAATGCAGAATTAAGCTGATTGAAAAGAGCGGTATCAAAATCCTTATTTTTATAATCATTAACAATGACTACACCCAGTATCAGTGAAATCCCTGCTGCGCGCAAGCCGCTTATGCTGCTCGCCTGCAATCCGCGAAAAATGGTGTATCGATGAAAACCTCGTTCAGGGTTGGGAAAGTTATCAAAATTTTCTGTATAAGGAATTTGAATCAGGGGAGGTTCAGCAGCATATAGAAAAACAGGAAGCAATGCGGCAACGAGTAAAGACAGGACAATCTTTTTTATGTATGGTAGACTCAATTTTTACACCTGCATTATTTTACACCTGCATTAATTTATTTTTAGCGACAGAAAGTTAATAAATAGTACTTTAACTTAAAATAATTTTGCAGTCAATAGTAAAATTCAAAAAATAGCGTATAAACAAAGCAATTAAATATTTGTCATTGATCTAAAAAAATAAAAAAAATGCTTGACACATATTTTATATTATTATATGTTGTCATAAATAATGGATAAATTATACTTTATTTATGGGGGTGAATATGAAAAAGATTCAAATTTATTTAACTATTTTTTCAATATTTATACTATTCTTATCAAATTATGCTTTAGCAACCACCATTACGGTTGATGGGTTCCCGGATGCTGGATGGGCTAATACTGATGTTGCACGGAGCCCTGATAAAGATACTGATGCACCAAGCGCTGATGACAATGCCAACATTATCGACAATTATATTACCGATAACGTCTCTCAGTTATTTCTGAGATTTGATGTAAAGGGCGAGATATTGGGCGGTCCTACCACCAATATTCATTATGAATACTATGCATACATAGATGCTGACAACAACCCCGCCACCGGCTCCACTGATCCGTGGTACTCACCGATTGGGTCTGACTACTACATTTATATATCTGGCGGTAATCATGCCTTTCAAGATAAACAATTGTATAAATGGAATGGAACTGCTTGGGCATTAACTTCTGCCACAGTTACCGCTGCAGTGGGCTGTCATGCTTGTGCAGAAAAAAATGTGCTTGAGGTAGGAGTTAACCTATCCGACATCGGAAGCCCCTCGTGTAAAATGGCCTTTGCTTTCTCCGCAATAGAAGGCACGAACTGGGGCGGAGACTTTAATAATGATGCCAATGCTGACGGTATCCCTTACACTGTCAGCAACTGCCCGGGGAAAAGCATGGACGGAATGATTGATGACTGGGATGGCTCTGAGTTGACTGCTCTTGATACCTGCGAGACATGCATCCCGGATACCGTTAATATGCGGCAGGTGGGCATAACCTCTGATGGACAGAATCTATATGTCAGGACGACTCTTCAGGACACTGCCTTCTGGGGACTGGGATATAAAGAGTACCGTATCTGGATTGACGTTGATCCGGCAAACGCAAATGGCTATCAGCCATATTTAAATACCACTCCAGAATGTATAGGCAATCCTCTCTGCATCGCGTGGCCTAACTTCTATGCAGATTACCATATAACGGTTGCAACAGATACCGGCGGAACAATTGAGGAAACCATAAGCCAGAAACTGTTCCTGGACTGCTCTGTTAACGATTGTTCAAAAACTTCATCATTCATACCTTTGAATGGAAATAAATTTGAGAGTGCGACTGGCTGGAAGTATATAGAATTCAAGATACCACTCACAAATATACCAAACTTTGACCCTGAATGCTTTCAACTGGCTTTCACAACCTATGATAAAAATTCTCTGAATATCTGTGACCCCCCGGGAGATAATCTTCCTGACTGGGGTTTAGAAGGAATTGGAAACAAGTCCGGCTGTATTCCTCCAACAACTACAACAACAATAACAACCACAACAACTACAATAACAACTACAACAACTACACCTCCCACTGCTATAGGACTGTCTACATTCCTGGCAATTCCTGTTAATAATAAGGTTACCATAACCTGGGAAACTGCCTCTGAAATTGACAATGCAGGCTTCAACATCTACCGTTCAGCTTCAGAGAATGGGGAATATATAAAGATCAACAATCCCATAATTACTGCCAAAGGCTCCTCCACACAAGGTGCATCTTATAATTTTGTTGATAATGCTGTGCAGAATAGAAAAACCTACTACTATAAATTGGAAGACATCGACCTCAACGGCACCGCAACCATGCACGGCCCAAAGAGTGCGACACCGAGATGGATTTATGCAATATGGTAAATAAGAAATAAATAAAAATATACACCCAGAGGAGGATCAATCATATGAAAAAACAATACGAAGCACCAAAAGTAATCACCTACTCAGAAGACGAAATTATAGAGTTACTCGGCCCGGCGCAGACCTGTTCACCAAGCCCGTGTCCAACGTATCAATAGAGCTAACATTAATGTTGTTTGACTGGTAACCTATCGTTCAGGAGAGGGAGGGTTAGAAAATGAAAACAAGAATGTTAAAGTCGGTCTTAATGTGTTCATTATTACTGGTTTGTGCGGCTTCTTTTGCTTTTGCTGCTACAGAATGCAGCATTGTTCAATCAAGTATTCCCTGGGACCAAGACGATCAGGGAACATGGGTCTCAGATACATATCAACTGACCATTGAATGTAAGGATAATGGCGACCCTGTTGAAGGGTACCAGGCACAATTTAATATTAATCTTCAAGAGGGAGCTAACTGGGAAAACACGATCGCAACGCTTACCACCTACTCAACTCCTACTGACAGCAATGGGAAAGCATATATAAATGTACCCCTAATACAGGTACTAAAGGACGATGGCAAATACATACACATCTGTCCTTTTGATGATATTTCATGTAACGGAGGGGTCTCCAAATCTATGGCTGCACCGTTAACCTCTTCAAGAACAGCTTCTTTTACTACTCTGGGCACTCCCGGGTGTACCAACACAAATACTGTGGTTGGCTGCTGCGAGACAACCATTACGGTAACCTGCTGCACACCTAACAGATTTTTTACTTACTGTACAACAGTTCCCACGGGCAGTTGTCCAGTTGGAACGACACATCCAGACCTATGCACAACCATTTTCACACAATATGCACCAGGGGGTATTTGTGATTATTGTACTGGTAAGTGTGATATCTCAACATCCATTTCACTTTCATCATTCACCGCAAAGCCGGGCAATGGTTCAGTAACGCTGAACTGGGCAACTGAAACAGAGATTGACAATGCCGGCTTTAACATCTTACGCGCAGAAACAGAAAATGGTGTATATGTAAAAATTAATGCTGCTCTCATCCCTGCAAAAGCTGGAGCAACACAGGGCGCTTCTTATCAGTTCACCGATGGCAATGCAAAGAATAGAAAAACCTACTATTACAAACTGGAAGATATAGACCTGAAAGGCAATGCAACACAGCATGGACCGAAAAGTGCTGCGCCGAAGTGGATTTATGACTTTTGGAAATAAGGGACAATAAAATTTATATAGCGGAGGATTAAGCGCATGAAAAAAGAATATGAAGCACCAAAAGTAATAACGTATTCAGAAGATGAAATAATAGAGATACTCGGACCTGCGCAGACCTGTTCACCGAGTCCTTGTCCAACGTATCAATAATCAGGGTATTAAGTATTTTAGAACAAGGATAACACATTTCAAGTTAAAGGCTAACAAGCGGGATTTGTGAAGAAAATATTTGCAGTATCAGCAGTAATCGTTTTGTCGTGTCTGGCCGCAGTGGCATTGGTGTGTGTGCTGTCCGCTTCAGCGTCAGCAGACACCGTTGACACCTTTGGTACAGGCGGGAATCAATTCACGATCGACTTCGTGCCGATCTCGGGCACGACCAACCCCACCAACGGGTACGGGATCGTCGATCACGACTACCGCATGGGCACGTATGAGATCACCAACGACCAGTGGGACAAGTTCGCGGCCAGCCTGGGCGTACCGGTGACGGGCGTCCCGTTGAGCCCGCCGTTGAGCGTGGCCGCTGGCGCGTATGACACCGCGTCGTTCTGGACCGGCTCAAGCATTCCGTACAACAACGTGAGTTGGTACGAAGCGGCGCAGTTCGTCAACTGGCTCAACACCAGCACGGGCCACCATGCGGCGTACAAGTTCACCGGCACGCAGGGGACGAGCGACTACACACTGGACCTCTGGACCACCGAGGAGGCTGCCGGGGGAACGAACCTCTACCGCCACAAGGATGCGTTATACTTTCTGCCGACAGAGGACGAGTGGGTGAAGGCGGCCTATTGGAACGGCACAGCGCTCCAGACCTATGCCAATGCATCGCCCGGCGATCTGGTATTAGGCGTGCCGGACCCCGCGAAATGGAACTACGCTCCGAGTAGTCAACCGAACTCCGGGCCCTGGGCTGTCGGCAGCGGCCTCACCAAGGAACTCAACGGCACCTACGACATGATGGGTAATGCCTATGAATGGACGGAAAGCCCGTTTACTGCCGGAAACTACCTGACCACTGCCAATCGCGAACCCCGGGGCGGGTCGCCCCTCCACGACGAGACCTTCATGGACAAGAACCAAAGGTATCTTAAGGGGGCGGGAGGACTCGCACCGTACACCGAGAGCGCTGATAGCGGATTCCGTGTCGCCTCGCTCCCCACGACGATAATAACCCTGAGCAACTTTACCGCGCAGGGCCAGCGGGGAGAGGTCGCCATTGCGTGGGCGACGGAATCTGAAATAGACAATGCGGGATTTAATATTTACCGGGCAGATTCAGAACAAGGTGAGTATGTAAAGATTAACGCGGCTTTGATACCGGCGGAAGGCTCGGCCACCGGCGGTGCGTCATATGCATTTGCAGATACAGCGGTGAAAAACGGCAAAATGTATTACTACAAGCTGGAAGACATCGACCTGAACGGCACCGCAACCATGCACGGCCCAAAGAGTGCGACACCGAGATGGATTTTCGGGCTATTCGGGAAATAGACTATTTTAATAAGGATATAAACAAAAAGTCAGGGTCAGCAAAAGCCCTGACTTTTTTTATTTAGTTTATCTTATCTATCTTTTCTTAAGAAACAGCCGGTAGCTCAGCCGGTCGTAGGTGTCAGGGCATTCGCCTGACACGGCGTGCTCCTCCATGGCCCAGCCGGGCGTTGCTCCTGAAAGCAGGACATGGATATAGGGATAGAGCTGGGCATAGAGAAAGCAGCAGGCGCCGCCCATGTTAAACGGATCAACTTCAAACACATCCCCGATTTTGTGCCCCCATAAGCAGGCGACTGCAATATCCCGCACTTCCACAAGGACGCGGTATGCGTCAAGCGCCGGATAGCCTTTACCGGTCATCTTTTTAAACAAGGCCGGCGTCTTCAGCAGCACCGGCTCCTTTTGTTCAATCCGTTTTATTTCCGCTTCTACCATGCCGTTTTCCAGGCAGCAGCCGCTATAGGCGCCGGCGGTTTTCTCCCAGAGGACATTTCCGCCATAATGCAGGCCGGCAAGGGGAGAGAATATGCCCTGCAGCAGGGAGCCGCAGATGCCATCGCTGTTCATGGCAGTGACCCTGAAAGTATCTCCCTCCCGGTGCCCGTAGGGACAGTCGCCGCTCACTTTCCTGATAGTCACTTCCTGGTAATAGCGGTGTTCAGCCTTGAATACCCGGTCTGCATATTCATCGACTTCATTCACGGGGCTTTCAGGTTCCATGCATTGCGCCTCCTAAACTTATATAATATTTGCGACCAGTATAAACGCGATAATTGAAAGAAAAGACAGCCCGGCCAGGAAAATGCTGTCTGCAATTTTTTCATACAGGTCAGCGCGTTTCTGTGACCTGATTGAAGCATAGGAAAAAAACTTGCGCCCAGGAAAAAGAGTATAGCTACACCTAAAGCTGCATCAAGAAAAACTTTGGTTTGAAAACCAAATAGTTTTATGGACGTCAGCAATAAAAAGCAGAGGCCGAGCAGGTTGGCTGAGGTGGGCAATATGTGAATGGATACGCTGTTTTGTGCTTTTACATCAGATGGCATGTCAGGTTCTCCCCGGGCAGGCAGGCTGGCACAGGATTCGTCCCTGCTCCTGCTTAGGCGCTGCGGTAGTTATCCGGTTTTAAGCTTTGATATAAGATCAAACAGGGCTTTGGCTGCTTTCCGGGGGCCTTCTACTTCATAACCCTTGATGCCAAGCCTGGTCCTCATCTGCCCCACATAGAGCCCGTATTTAAAGGCAGCCCTGAAGGTCTGTTCTGCAAGGTGTTCATGCACCTCGCGATACTGGGGCGGGCCGAAGATGTTGGCAAAATAGCTGTGGACAAGCCCTGTTGCGGTGGTGGTGCCTTTTGCCAGTGCCGTGCCTTCGCGGAATACGTGGAGGGCCTCCTGGCAGGAGGCAAAGGTATCCAGCAGGGGATGATCCTCGTCCACTTCTTCGTAGTTGTTGGCATAGAGCATGATATCCGCCGGATAGCCGTGGAGCACTTCATCAAGGGTCGTGACCGGCAGCACCACGCGCGCGTTTACCTTCTGCGGGCTCATAATAATCGTGCGGTCAATCTGGCCAAATGCATAGCCCTTCTGCAGATCATCAAGCCGGACAAAGGCGCCGACCTCTGTTCCATAGCCGACTATCTGCTTATGCTGTTTGCTGACGGCAAGGGAACCCATGTCATCGGCGATGATGCGCAGCTCGCTGATATAGTTATCGCCGAGGATGCGCAGGGCTTCCAGGGTTTCTGATTTTCCGGCGCCGGTATCGCCGATGATCAGCACGTTGGCTGAAACGCCGCTTTTAAGCAGGATGTGGACCATGGCCCCGTGGAACGGCAGGCGGCCCTGCTTCATGATGATGATATTGTGCAGGGTAAGAACCATCTTCTTGAGGTAGCCGAAGTAGCCGAACCGGTCTTCCCCGGGAATCGCGGCAACCAGCAGCTTGCTCTCCGCATCATCGTAAAACACGGTCGGCAGGGCGCCGTATTCCTGCAGGGATTCGGGGGGAACGCCGTAGGCAAAGACGGCATCCGGACCTTTTTCGATCTGCTCGTCGGTTGCAATTTCAAACAGATTGGCAAGAGCGCAGCCAAGACCCATGAAGCGCTGGTGAACGTAGATGAAAATAACCAGCGGCCCGACCCGGGCAGGGTAGCAGAGCCAGCTGTCTTTATTGAGAGCAGTGCCTCGGAGCGGGTTCTGCGGGATCTTTTTAAACTGCCCGGAGCGCGTATTCATGGGGGGGTCAATGATCATGGGCGGGTTGATCAGCACCTGCCTGATGAACGGGACATCACACAGAATAGCAGCGTATGGTTCGGGAAGGGTGCAGTTCCGGGGGACGGCAATGAGCCCGACATTACAGCCTGCCGCGACCTGCCGGTAAATGCGGGGATGGTCGCCGGTAATGTTTTCGCAGATATCCCGATACACGCCGCGAATCAAATTGGTCAGCGTTCCCATGGTGGCATTAAATGAACGATAGGGGCGCTGATCAAAGCTGCTGGGGCCGGGTTCAGAATGAAGCACCATAAACCGGTCAAAGGTGCGCCAGAAATTGTACAGCTCTTCAAAAAAGATGTGCAGGCTGTTGCGTGTGCGCGGCTCCAGTAACGGCTGCGCCTCCGGGTAGCTGCGGACGAACTCTTCCAGGGGATGGTCGGCAAGAAATTTAAGCAGCCCGGTGATGGTAATCCCGCCGGGTTTATTAAACACCTCCATGTCCAGAATGGCCTGCAGCTGGGAGTTTTGCTTGACATGCTTTTTAATGTATAGAGCTACAATCCGTTCCAACTCCTCGCTTTCCATTAACTGGTGCGGTGTTGAACAGATCATGCCCTCGGTGTGCAGAATGATCTGCCGCTGCTCCTCTACGAATCTCTTAAGAGCCATAAAGGTGTTTCCTGATAAACAGTGAACAGTGAATAGTGAAAAAATCGCGGGGTGCGTATAATTTTATTTAACGACTCACCTATTATCGATTCACCAACTAACCAGTTTTTATCTGTTTCAGTGTTCGTATGCGGGCCAGCTCTTCCTGATAACCGTAGATGTGCGCGCCCGCGCTGTAGGCATAGATCGGGCCGTCTTTAAGGCCAGCCTCATCCGCCACATATTTTTTCAGCAGCTCGATGCCGCCAAGGTTGGTGGGAAATCCCGCCCACAGGTCCCAGGACCGGAAGTAGCAGCTGACCGACAGGATCAGCTCATCCCCCCGCGGTATTGCTTTAAAATCAAGCAGCCGCAGGCACGGCGGATCAAGCTTGCCGTCCTTGCCGATGCAGGTGTCATAATCGTCCGGTGAACCAATTTCCACAATAGCCTGATTGGTAAGCGGCGTCTCTTTGAGCAGCGCTATCGCCCGCTCAAGCTGGGTGCCGCCCTGCGGCATGGGGTGGTGGACTCTGCTGGCATAGCGATAGGTTTCATTTGCTGAGAGCCGGGGATTCATCAGGTAGTTCACAAAATAGTCCTCAATATACCCCATGGTGGTCGGCGCCGGGATACCGAGTCCCGGCGGAATGACGGGAATCATGTCCTCATTCGGATGCTCTATAAAGACGGCAATGCCGGGATACTGGAGACGATACTGATCATGCTCAAAAGAGCCCTTCTGTATGGTCTGCGTATAGCAATGATCAAAAATATTATAAAGCAATTGAAACCAGGCATCGGCTATGGTCTTGGCTTGCAGCAGGAATGGCACCATCTTTCGGTCTCCGTTAATATCTTAAGGCTAAATTTCTTGCAAAAATGGAAAGAAAAATAAAAAATCTGGAACTCAAGAAATCAGGAAAATTTCGTTTTTACCTTTATGAGTTCCTGCCTGCGATGAGCTCAGTCGAATCGAGTTACAAATTCAATCTGCTTTGTTTTTTTTAGTCTTTGCGCTTAACTTTGGTTCCGGATTGTCCGGGTTAGGCTGTTGTTTAGCGGTTATACGCGTATGGGGAGTATAACAAAAGGAATGCCCTGATGGTAGAGTTTTCTCTGCAGGGTAAATACCAGGTAGTTGTGGTGCAGCCTGCTGTAAAATGAATCTTCCGGGAACACCAGCTGGCCGCCGAAGAATATTGCCTGGGGGAATCGTTTCAGAATGGCCGGGGTTAAGGCGATGATTTCCTCGACAACATCGGTGCTGACCGAATAAAAACCCTCAGCATAAAAACCGTTTTCCTTCATGTACGTAACATACAGGTCCACGTCATGTTTCGTGCTCATGCGCAGGCGTTCCATCTCTGACTCGCCCTTGAAACTTCCTGCATCAATGGAGCCGATCTGCACAAAGGCAAAATTCTTAAAGGTGCTGCCGAACAGCCGCAGGATGCTGAACAGGGTGTGAAGCCCGAGGCCGTTAAAGCCGCTGACTAAGAGCACTGCGGTCATGGCATTAAGATTACATTCCGGAGCAGGTTTTGCTGTTTTTACTTTATCCTGCTTCAAGATCGACACAATAGGCAGCACCAGGTCATCCAGTCTTTGCAGCAGCTTGGCGGTGTTTGCATAATGCCGCTTTGTGGTGACGGCAACGATAATCAGGGAACCGGTCACGGCGATGGTAATCCAGCCCCCTTCATAAAACTTCAGGATAATAACCGAAATGAGAATAAAAGTGGTCAGTATGAGACCGATGCCGTTAATGCTCAAGCCCTTTATCCATTTGGCCTCCTGTGTCCGGCAGCTCCACCAGTGACGCACCATGCCGAGCTGGGAAAGGGAGAAGGTGACGAACACGTTGATGCTGTAGAGCACGACGAGAAATCGCACCGAACCGCGGGACAGGAGCATCATGACCAGCGATATGCCGCCCATAATGAGGATGCCGTTCTGGTTGACCAGTCGATCGCTCAGCATGGCAAAGCGGGTGGGGAACCAGCGGTCAAGCGCCATGTTTGAAAGCACCCGCGGGCCGTCAAGAAAACCGGTCTGTGCTGCCACGAACAGAAGCACTGCCTCGGACGCAAGCGTCAGCAAAACAAAATAATATCCCAGATTGGCGGGCCAGCTGCGGGTGATATTTTCCAGCAGGACAGCGTTAAGGGTTTTGCCTGGGACCGCCTTTAGCTGGTAGAGAATGTAGCCTCCCATGATCCCCACCACCATAAACGCAAGCGACCCCGCCATATAGCGCATGGTCTGCTTTGCGGTTTCCACCTTAGGGTCGCGCAGTATCGGCAGTCCGTTGCTCACTGCCTCAATTCCGGTAAAGGTGCCGGCGCCCATGCTGTAGGAACGAAGAATCAGAAAAAACATACCGAAAAGCCCAAGCTCGCTCTGTGCCGAGCGTACGTCCTGGGCAGTGGCGGTAATGACCTCCGGGATATTTATAAGGTTGGTGATGAAGGTATAAAAAATTGCAAACGCGTGGGTCACGATGAATAATAGAAATATCGGTACCAGCGGCAGCACGGATTCCTTTACCCCGCGCATATTCAGGATGGTAAGCAGGATTACGCCGCCGACTGCAAGCCACAGCTTGTAGGGAAGCCATGCCAGAGGAAAGAAACTGAAAATTGCATCAGCACCGCTTGCAATGGAGAGCGTTATGGTTAAAACATAGTCAATCATCAGCGCGCAGCCGGAGACCATGCCCGCAGAAGGGGAAAGCAGTTTGCTGGCAACCAGATAGCCGCCGCCGCCGGAGGGAAAGAGCTCAATAATCTGGGAGTAGCTCATGCTGACAATAAATATGGTGAGCACGGTGCCCAGCACCACAAAGATGCCCAGGTAATGATGGCCCTGCAGGGTAATAAATGCTTCCTCAGGGCCGTAGCATGATGACGTTAATCCGTCTGCTCCGAGGCCTACCCAGGCAAAAAAAGCTATCAGCGAGAGCTGATGAAAAACATTTGGGTCGTTGGGGTCACGCGCCCCGCCCAGCAATAATCGTTTCAGTCGGTTCATAATAGATTACAGAAGGAAATCAGGAATTGTCTGAAAAGTTGCTATGCGCATTGGGGCATGCAGGTTGAGAATTAATGCAGCATAAAAAAAGGGCAGTTGTCATAAGGAGGTAGGCGCTTCAGTAAACTGAATTCTAAACCATTAAAGGTCTGTCCTGACGCCCTGGACGTAATAACCTCTCGTCCGGTACTTGGACTGATGATCAACTGCCCTCACTGGTGGAGCATTGCGTTGCTGTACATCTTAGCGTAACTATGAATAAATTCAATGCCATTTATTACTGCTGGGCGCCGGTTCGCTCAGGGTTGAACTTAAACATGGGCCAGGCGCCGGCCTTGCTTTCATCAGCCTTGAAGGCGTAGAGGTTTGTATCAGAGCTTCCCACATACACAACGCCGTCCTGCACTGCCGGTGAAGAGCTTACCTCACCGCCGGTTTCAAACTCCCACACCTTCTCACCGGTGAAATTATTGAGGCAGTAGAGCTTTTTATCATCACTGCCAATATACAGATACTTGTCTGCGACCGCAGGAGAGGAGCTTATGCTTCCTCCTGTTTTAAACTCCCAGAATTCAGTGCCGGCGGCAATGGTAACAGCAAAGACGGTTCCATCGCCGGCGCCGACATACACCAGATTTCCTGCTACTGCCGGAGCGGTAGTAATGATATCTTTTGCCTTAAAATCCCATACTAATTTGCCGTCAGCAGTAAGGCAATAGAGCTTTTTGTCGTCACTGCCGATATACACGTTTCCCCCGGCAACGGCAGGGGAGGAGTTGACCGGCCCCTCTGTTTCAAATTCCCATTGCTTATCACCTGACTGGGCATCAAGGCAGTACACTTTACTGTCAGCGCTGCCGATGTATACAAATCCCTCCGCCACAGCCGGGGTTCCGGTTATGATATCACCGGTCGGAAATTCCCAGACCTTTGTCCCGTTTTGAGCATTGACGCAATACAGCTTTCCTGCAAGATCACCGATATATACATTTCCCTGTGCCACCGCAGGCGATGACTCAATGGGGAGATCAGTGTTAAATTGCCATTTTTTCTGCCCTGAACGGGCATCGAGACACAGTAAAATTCCGGGGGCGCTTTCATCTGCCAGGTTGATCCCGTAACAGCCGATATAGAGGTAGTCATCGACAATGACCGGGGAAGACGCCCCAGTGCCAACAACCGCAATGCCTATGGGAATGGAAGGTGGTTCTATCGACCATGCCTTTTTGCCGGTAGCCACATCTACGCTGAAGATGGTTCCGTCCACGCTGCTGGCATACACATAACCCCCCTGTACAGCAGGAGACGATAGAATTTCATCTTTTGCCTGATACTGCCAGACCCGCCGGTCAACGACGGTGATGTTTATGTTTGTGAACGCTCTCACTTTCAGGGAATTCGTTGCAGTAAGAGTTATCCGGTGAGTGCCACCCGAAAGATCGCTCTTAGTGAACTTGTCTCCGGTACCGATTTCACCATCAAGGGAAGATTTCCAGACCAGGGAAGTTCCTTTAAGCTTGCCCTCCTGATCATCAACAGCGGAACCGGAAAAAGTTATGGGTTTTTTATACTCGAAAACATCGCCATCTTCGGGAGACGATATTTCAATATGGATTGCCCCGCCCGCCGGTTGTTGCTTAACCGTAATGGTTACGCTTTTTGCGTCAGATTCACCCTGGGAATTGGTCGCTGTAAGCGTTATGGTATGGGTGCCGGGCGAGAGGTCATATTCGGTAAAAACGGTACCGGTGCCGATTTGCCCATCGATATCAGACGTCCATACCAGTGCCGCTCCGGTCAGCTCTCCATCCTTGGAGTCTGTTGCGGAGCCGGCAAAATCTATATCCGCACCATATTCAAAACTTGCACCGTCAGTAGGTGACGTGATGGTAACCACGGGTTTGCACCCGGCTGCCTGCAGGAGTACTGCCATGCAGAGCATCATAATGAACTGCACCATGCTGATCTTTTTTTTCATGCGTATGTCCTCCTTCTTAAGTGAATGTTTATATCTCCCGGTACTGCTGCCCGGGTGGTTGTATTATATACCATAACTAAACCATTTCCGCACACAGTTTATTATGTCGTTTGAGCGCTTTCATCGCAGGCTCAAACATCATCTTCCGCTTTACGGTCTGGGCGAGAAAGAGCCGCTGCAAGCCCATGATGCGCGCGTTATGGGCTGATGACGCTGATTTAAAAAGGTCTTCCGATGGATTCCATGTCCCCGTTGCCACATATCCGCTCATATTCATAAGGTCTTTTGACGGAAGGACCCGCTCAACAAATTTTCGCATAAAGGTTCCCCGGTTGTCCCACATGGGCCGCTTGAGAAGTTTTCCCTCTGCAGCCATGGCACTGAAGATTGCGCCCAGTTCGGGATTTCTGACCAAGACGCTGTTATAGCCGAATTCACCGACCTTTAATTCTGAAGCAGTGATGCCAATGCTTACATCAGCCTCCTTGCAGACGATAAAGCTGGGGCAGACCATGCACCCCATAAAGATCACGTCTTCGAGATAGTCGGTATACTTGAAGGGGAAAAACCTTCCATCCCTGGTCATGATATTGTCCTGAACATACCAGAAGAAGTTTTTACCTTCGTTCAGGAACTGGTAGAGAGACTTTTTGGTATCTTCCGCGTACTTGATAACATCTTCTTCCCTGATGCCGAGCTTCCGGTAAATTTTATCAATGCCGCCGTATCTGGTATTTGAAAAGCAGTTAATGGCAATGACGAATTTCATGTTCCGCAGCAGCTTTTCCGCAGTTTTTGCCAGTCCCTTAAAGATTTCCTTCAGCTCCGGGTCATCCCGTATCACCTGCAGTTTTCTCAACGCCTGCACATGGCAGGAAAGTCCCACCACGGCGTAGCGCGGATATTCGGCAACTTTTTTCAGGTCATGAAGGACCGGGCTGATCTGGTTTTTTGACTTGGAGCCCCGCAGGGTCTCTTCAGACCTGGTTGAGATAATGGTTTTAGCATGATGGCAGATGAAGCAGTCCTCATGAATTTTACCCAGATGGAGAACAGCGTCAACAATATTTTTCTCCAGGAGATAATAAAGGAGGGCGGTGGCAGTACCACCGTTTGCACCCCGGTCAAAAATCTCATCAGTGAGGGAGCGGGCAGTAAACCGGTCAACGCACCGGCCAACGCGGGTCTCCACCTCGCTCTGCTCTGCGCCGAAAAAGCGCTCTTTGATTTTACCCAGCGGGGAAAAGCTGCGGGGACAGCCCTGGTAGCAGAAGCCGCATTTGGTGCACTGCCCCACCAGGGTGGGGACGTTCTGCTGCATGACAATGGCTTCTGTCGGGCAGAGGCTTACGCACAGCCCGCAGGCAGAGCAGGAGAACTCGATTACCCGCGTGAGTGCTTCAAAGCCGGTTTTTGAAATTTCAAGATGCTTCTTAAATGCTTCAGCAGCCATCAGTAGTTTCCTCCTCAAACAATTATCTATAGAGCTGTTTACCGCAGCGGCACCTTGTAGACACCGTACAGGAGCAGTACATAATCAATAAACCAGATGACTTCAATTGAAAGAATGATAAAATGAAACAGGCGAATTTTTTTTATTTTCCAGATAAACAGGGCAAACAGGAACAGCAGCCACACCAGTATTCCCAAAAATATCGCAACGGTTATAGCAGGATTACCCGGGAGATTGATCGCCAGGGATTTAACTCTCATGACCGGCAGGACGCTGCCCAGAAAATCAATTACCACCGCGACACTCATGGTCCAGATGGATGATTGCGGCACGTTGTTCTGGAAGGAATTGGCAGCGCCGATGAGGAATATGCAATAGGCGATAAGGTAGATAAAATCATCGTTCAGCGTCATGTCTCGTCACCATTATTTGTAGCGTGTGAAATCAATTTTGAAATGACTTTCCTTGCCATTTTTTTTCAGGGTCAGGATTGCGGGTGCAGCGGGATTGAACGTATCATATCTGAAATAAGTTCTCATGATTGCCCAGTACCTGGGGAAACCAGTCATTGACTTGGTTGCTGCAGTGTCAGAACTAAAGCTGTCTGCATGTATTTTTACCGGTTTTATTACTTTGTCACCCTGCAGCAACGCAACCTGGTAATCTCTGGCGAAATCGAGGCTGCGGCCATATACTTTGATATTAATCTGGAGGCACGGATCGGATACTATTTCCGCCTGTTCCGGTGCGGATAGCGCGCCCGCGTGCCGCGCTTTTTGGGCGGCCATGAACGCAAGCTTGTACCATTTGGTATGAACAACCCCGCCT
>Ga0209777_10003991_pt1 | contig 17767 bp, 16 predicted proteins | sample FrelakmetHBP12HB_FD_187147 | JGI IMG/M metagenome (GOLD analysis project Ga0209777, IMG submission 187147) | Freshwater lake sediment microbial communities from the University of Notre Dame, USA, for methane emissions studies -HBP12 HB (SPAdes)... | ecosystem: Environmental > Aquatic >...
CTTAATCTTGCGCAACGGATGATCTTTGCGGACTCGCTGGTCTATATTGAAGTTGGTATAAAACAGACTCGGCTGCAGGCCTTGCTCTTTGCCCATCATGATATGGTATCTCCTTGACTTGTTTATGCTCAGTCAAAGTAACTATATCATAATTTCACTGAGGCTTGGGTGAGGATTTGGGCAACAGCCCGTGAAGATGTGATAATCATCTAAAGGTTACCATTCGTTAAAGATTCCTGTAAAGCTGGAAGTACAATAAAAATGATTCAGGTCTTCAACGCCGCAATCAAACTTTAACCGGTCGTGCTGGCGGCTTAACGGTTCAATTTTTAGCATTGGCATTGAGCCGCTTATATGCTTTTACCGCCTTCTTCAGTTTTTTCCCTGGTGCCGGAGGCTTCTCGATAGCATCAAAAAATATGCCGGCAGATTCCCGAGTCATATTTATAACCCACTCCTGCTCAATAATCAGCTGTGCCTTTTCAATAATTTCTTATTGACTCACCTTCCCTCCACACGTATATATGCGTTTCAAAAAGCAACCGGCCAATAAACTCAGCTCAAAGGAGCACCCATGACAGAGCAGCAGAAAGAAAAATGGTATAACAACCGCGCAAAAGTTATTTTCTCTTTGCAGGCATTCCCGCCGCTGGGTATTTATGCCCTGCTGCGCAGCACTGCCTTCACCGCCAAACAGAAATGGCTGGTTGCCCTGGGGGTTACCGCAGTTATCGGGGTTTTTATGTATTCAGGTATCGGCGCAAAAATGAATCAGTTTGTTCTCGGGCTTTTTACATAAGACAGTTCTCGCAACCACCAGGCGGACACCCGGTCCGTCTTTTTTATTGTGCGATAATCTTTTCTCTTGTCTCGTTTCTTATTCCACGTTTCCCTTTCGCCGCCCGCCGCCAGGGGAACAGCTCAAATTCTGTTGACACCTTCATCACAACCTTCTATACTTTTGCCGGCATAAAGGCACCGCCCCCGGTTATGAACGGATAAGGGTCACTGTTCCCGGTCTTTGTGCCTGATTACACAGGGAGAGCACCAGTGCCGGAAGAAAACGAGCCAGCACCAACAAATTCACCGCATATCCTGACAAGCTCCTCCACGCTGCTCGGCATATGCTTCCTCATACTGTGCTCTATTAATGCTCTCGGGGCACCGCAAAAAACCCTCATTGACGAAATCGCGGGCTCTGCCACCATTTTATTCCTCATCTCCAGCGTTCTCTCCTATGCTTCCATGAAATCCCAGCTGCGGCCCGTTCTCTACGAAAGGATTGCGGACATCGCCTTTTTTGCCGGGCTGATTTTTCTTACATCGGTTTCCGTCATCATCGTCTTCGGGCTGCTACATTGACCAGGTTCATTCCGCACAAGCCCGGTTTTTTATTTCCAAAGCAATAAAATTTTTCAGCCTGCCGACCCGTGTCATCTCTTTCTATCGTCTTCGGCCGCGGTATTCAGTGTGTAGCCGACTCCATACACCGTCACAATAAACTCATGATCCGGCAGCTTCTCCATGATTTTTTTCCGCAAATTTTTAATGTGCGAGTCAATGGTGCGGTCATAGCCTTCGCAGTCATAGCCCTGCACACGGCTGAGGAGCTCATCGCGGGAGAAGACGCGGCCGGGCTGGGACAGGAGCACCTGCAGGAGCCTGAATTCACTGGGCGTCAACTGCAGCATGCTGTTTTTGACCCGCACCTGGTGCGTTTCTTCATCAAGCGCGAGCGGGCCCGCGGCTTTTGTTGTGCCGCGCTGCTCCGCGCGGGTACGGCGCAGGACCGCCTTGACGCGGGCAACCACTTCCCGCGGGCTGAACGGTTTGCAGATGTAGTCATCAGCGCCAAGCTCAAGCCCGAGCAGGCGGTCGATCTCCTCGACTTTGGCGGTAATCATGATGACGGGGAGGTCGGAAAATTTTCTCACCTCCCGGCACACGGCCATGCCGTCCATGCCCGGAAGCATGATGTCAAGCAGCAGCAGATCCGGAGACTTTTTCCTCACCAGGGAGACTGCCTGGTCGCCGCGGTTTACCACGGCTGCGCGGAACCCCGCTTTTTCCAGATAGTCCTGCAGGAGTGCGGCGATCTTCTGCTCGTCTTCGACAATCATGATATGCTGCCTTGTCATGATACACCGTTTTCTGTATCCGGCCGGCTGCTACTGAAGCCGCCGGATGGGGAATGTTATGTTTATCTGCAGGCCCTCGGCCGGCGATTGCTGCGCCGTAATAGTGCCGCCATGGGCCTCCACAATAGTTTTACAGATCGCAAGCCCCAGCCCGGCTCCGCCCTGCGCGCGGCCCCGGGAAGCGTCAACCCGGTACAGCCGGTCAAACAGGCGCGCCAACGATTCCGGCGGCACGCCCGGCTTGGTGTCGGCAAACTGTAGCACCACCTCGGTATCTGTCCGCACCAGACTCACGGTCAGATCACCCGGCGTGTCCGTGTAGCGCAGGGTGTTTTCAAGCAGGTTGGAAAATACCTGCGTCAGTCGCTCGCGGTCTCCCATGATGCTTACATCGTCCACTTCGCCCAGCCAGTCGGTAAGCGAAATGTTTTTCTCGTCAAACAGTCCCTGAAATTTCTGCAGGCATGTGCGCACGGTCTGAATGAGGTGCACGGGCTCCTGCCCGCACTGAAATGCCGCGCTTTCCGCCAGGGACAGGTCATGCAGGACCTTGACGATGGTGCCAATATGGACAACCTCGGCATGCAGGGAGCCAAGGGTTTCATGGGTCACTTTGCGCACTCCGTCCTGCAGCGCCTCGATTTCTCCCTGCAGGATGGAAAGCGGCGTGCGCAGCTCGTGGGCGATATCAGAGATCCACTGCTGCCGCAGCTCTTCATATTTTTCAAGGGTCCGCGCCATCTGGTTGAAATCTGCTGCCAGCTGCCCCAGCTCATCCGAGGTTTCAACAACAATTCTCGTATCAAATTTCCGGGAAGTGAGAGCGCGGGTGCCCGTGATCAACTGCCGGACCGGTGCCAGCAGGTGCCGCGACAAAAGGTATGCCACCACCGCGGCGAGCACCAGCATGATTGCCCCCACGGCGTAGAGGGACTGAAACTGCTGCCTGATAAAAGCAGTGTTCAGGGGGTCAGAGAGAAAACCCTTCTGCTTAAGACCGAGCCAGCCAACGGTTTTGCCGCCGGCAACAACTCTGCGCAGTATCAGGCCATCGGCCGAGGAAGCAACACCTGCCACCGGATGCTTCTGCGCGTCAAACAGCGTGACCCGGTCTTCTATCCAGAACGGTGGCGGCTGCCGGTAACGGCCGGGCGGCCCGGCATCTCCATGCTCATCGGGAGGAGGCAGTGGCGGAAGCGGAGGGGGCGGCGGCGGATGAAGTCCCGGACCCGGCGGCCCGGGCGGCTCTTTGAACATATCAGGAGGAAAACGGTGGAGCCGGAGCACTTCACCCCAGCGGCCGGGGCTTTTTTTCAGCGGTTCCCATCCATGATCTTTCTGGTACTCCTCACCCAGCAGCATGGCCAGCTCGCCGAGCCTCGTCAGCTCAACCTTGCCGACAAAATCTGAAAAATTCCGGTAGGCATAGAACTGCATAACCGCGACCATGAGAACAACAATGGTGATGGAGGTGAATAAAAACGCCAGAAAAAATTTTATCGTCAGGTTCATCCGCATGGGCTGCTCTCCGGGGTTTCTTCCATCAGGGCCGCCGGCCCTGTCGGGTTACTGACGCGCAGTATAATACGGATTCCCTCCGGCACAACATATTCCACAACCTCCACATACTGTCTCCATATTTTCTCCACAGTCTCCTGCTAAAAAAAAGCAGGAACAGCAAGAATCCCCTTGCGGCTTCACATTATCCCACAAAGCATCTTTTTTGTATAGAAAGGAGGTGGTATCCGCCATGCCCGGCTGAAACAGTTCAGTACGTTCCGCCTGATGGGCGGGGAATCTCGCTGACAGCAGAGCGCACAGGTGATCCCGCGCGCTGTAAAAAGTTTTATCCCAGTCGGGAGATTCGTTACAACCACCATAGAGAACCGCGGGGGTGGACGCGTGCCCGGCAATGCATGAAAATAATAATTCCCCGCGGTCTCTGTGGTTATGTTTAAAAATACTCATTGATACGAAAGGAGAAACTATGAAAAATTGCTCAATCGCTCAGCTGGCTGCCGTGGTGGCGGTTTTGCTGCTTACCGCAGGCGTGGTGGGAGCTGCACTGTCGCTGGGGAGCAGCAGCACTGAGGCGGCCGTTCCCGGGCCCGGTCCCGGACCGGGAGGTCACGGACCGGGCGGCCCCGGCATGCCGCCGGGCCCGCCGCTGATGCGCTGCGTGAACCAGCTTAACCTCTCAACAGAGACCAAAAGCGCCATAGACGCGCTGCTCCAGGCAGACCAGGAGTCCATGCAGGCGGCATTTGAATCGCACAAGTCGCTCATGGACGCCTATTTAGCGGCGCTTACCGCCTCGCCGCAGGATGAGAGCGCTCTAACAAGCGCGCAGCAGGCGCTTGCCGCGCAGCAGCAGACCGATATGGAGGGCCATTTTGCTCTTGACCGCTCCATTGTCGAGCTGCTCACCGTGGACGAACTCGCTGCGTTGGCTACCTGTTTATCAAGTGACACACAGCAAGCAAACACTACCAGTACTGCGGTGTCAAAGTAGTGAATCGCTAACGCACTATGAGCAGGCTATAAAAAAGCAATATCTAAAGCGGCTCGTATCCAACAACCATTTAATTACCCGGTTGCTTCCCTCTGCTGAAGGGAAGTAACCTTAATGGTTGCTCCCCCCCTGAGGCCGGGGAGCAATCCCATATTACGGTGAAACCTGACATCGCTTTGTTCATCTTCTGCAATACGTGCACTATGAATGAGGATATAATACGCTTTGCATAGAGGACGATTCTTCATGTCTCGCATATTACTGGTAGAAAATCATTTAATCTTACGACAGGCATTCAAAGGGGTCCTTTTACATTGTTTTCCTGGCATTATTATAGACGAAGCAGGGGATGGGGAAGAGGCTTTTAAAATAATTTATACCAACCCACCTGAAATCATTTTTCTAGACATCAAACTGCCGGGAGAGACTGGATTAGCGCTGAGTAAAATAATCAAAAAAAGCCACCCACATGTAACCATAATCATTCTCTCAAATTATGATTTATCAGTATTTCCAGATGTTCTGTCAGAATATGGAATAGATTATTTTATTCTAAAAAGCGAAATCGATATGTAACAGGTAAAAAAAATGATGGGGGAAATTATGCAAAGAGCCCCATCCAACGACTTGGAAACAGGCATGAAAAAATGGGATGTTCATTAGACAGCAACGTTAACAGCCGCATGCAGATTCCGTGATTTCAGCGCCGAGGCTAACTTATGTGGTGGAATAAATTTACTTTGAATCAAAAATTCTGTAGCCTTCTGTGCCTATCAGTCATCCTGTGCAGGATATTTTTATTCTATGACACGAGTTATGGGTTTGATACGCATAAGATTTATTTTGCCGGAGACAGTTCCGGCACGTGCTGCCGTGAAGTGCTTGGCGGACCGGACCTTTGCCGATATTCGCTTTTTAGTCGCTTAAAAGCATCTCCGCCACCTGGTTTTACTGTGCTGCCGGACATAGACATTCCTTCTGAGGAGCCCTGCAGCACGTTACAGCCAACTATAAGCGGATATGTAGGCTTAAAAATTTTAGACTGGAATACTGCATGTACGGATTCTTCTGGAAATGAGATATGCAGTTGGTCTTGCAGTGAATGTCCGCAGCCCCCCTGTCAGATAAATAAAAATTCATATGCCTCTGGATATAGAAAAAACTGGTGCTGCTGCGCTTCACGCAGGGGTTGCCTTGACCAGACAGATGCACAATATATCATTCTCAGCCTGCTGGGAAACGATCTATGGCAATTGGATGTTTTTTATAAGGGTGATGTTGACCGGGTAGTTGAGCAGGCAAAAACGTTAACTGCCTATTTAATAAATCAAGGTAGAACGGTAATCTGGCTTTCATATTGTCCCCTTGAATATGGCAATCTAGACGTTGGCAAAAAGCCTTGTAACAACTGGGTTTCATGCTTGAATGCAATAAATTCCAATGCGGGTTATTTTTATTCAAAATTTATTCCCTGGGTTAATAACCAACATAACGCCTACCTTATTGACTTTTTCCACTACGTCATAAAAAATTATGGAATAAACAAAAATTTCATAAATCAATATAGTTACGATGGGATTCATTTGAAGCCGAGCGGCCATGAAATATATTATCAGTATGTGTGTTCGGAGTTGATGAAAATTTTCCCGGAAATGCAACTGTCGGCGGAACCAATGTGGATGCAGAGTAAATAGCAGCGTTAGTATAAATTAAGAAAGCCCTCTGCAATTAACCTATCGCTATTGCATCGTCAGCAAGGTTCTTCGGAGCAAGGAAATAAGGAGTACACAAAAACTGGCATTAAAAAAAGGAAGATGAGCGCTGACTTCACTTTTCTGGTTGTGGGCATTAGCGCAGGTGCGGCATTATATCAGATGCACAAGAGAAGTGACGTTCTAAAATCGCAAGATGAGGAGGAATGTATGATGAACAAGAAAATAATATTTGCCCTGATTTTTAGCATTCTTATTGTCGGGCTATTCATGGGAAACGTGAATGCCAAAGATAATATCGAGACCGACGTTGTAACTGGAAATGTGTACACCTGTTACTTTTATACCCCCCTGGAAGTTTTTAATGCTCAGGTAACCTTTGGGTCAAATAATGCTCTCACCGTATCAAGCTTCAGTGGATTTGGGTTTTATCTACCTCTTGGAGATCTATTTACCGTTGGCTACTATGCATCTCAGGCAAGCATTGGTCAACAAACAGGAGATATAGTCATGCTTCTCGCCGGTGCGGGTTTTGATCAGTTTGTTGGAGGTACCGGCACAATACTATTGCAATATTCAGAAGTGTATTTTGTAGCATTCGGCGGCTTTCAGGCTGTATAGCAATCATTTTATCAATTTTTCTTACCGGAACGTGCGGACAATCCTCGCATGTAAACGGCTATGAATCTATATTGAAACCGGTCAACAGAGGTAGCAATGCGTGAAATGAGCTTTTTATCTTTAGCAGCGTGAGGTCGGCTCTCAGACAGGTAATAAATACAGGGTGTGTATATGAAATTGAATAAACAAAAGCCTATGCAGAGATTGGTGCTTATCCTTGCTATTGTTTTTTTTACAGCATGCATTCCATGTCGGTCTTCAGCCATGATGGCTACTCTCAGCACAGAAAATATTACCAAGGCATCTGATGTGATTATTACCGGGGACGTAATAAATAGTAAATCTTTTTGGAGTGCTGATAAAAAATTCATTTACACATTGGCAACGGTAGCCCTTCGGGAAGTTATTAAGGGGAGGCTTCTTCAGGACAGCCTCACGATAGTGTATGAGGGTGGTGAAGTTGACGGTATTGGTCTGAAAGTTTCAGATGTTGCACCATTAACAATGGGAGAAACTGTGCTTCTGTTTCTTTTCCCTGAAAAGATTACTACACCGGCTATGCGCTATACAATCGTTGGCAAAGCACAGGGTAAATATTCCATTGACAAAAACGGCATGGCACGAAAAGGCGGATATACCGGTGAAGATGGTAAACCTGCTATTGACCATAGTATCCCCTTACATAGTTTGCTTGACGAGATAAATAAATATGACTCTGGCCAAAGATAATCCACTGCGCTCTCTTATACTCTATATAATAACCGCTATTCTTCTGAACCTCTTTTATACCCATGCCAATGCGTACAGCATTGACCGTACATCGACAGGTAAGGAGATAAAATGGTGGACGGTAAATGTGCCGTATGCCATCAACACAGCAGGAGGACCTGACGGGAGTTTATTGGCAACTCAGACGGCTATGCAGACATGGACAGATGTGCCCGGTTCAGCCCTCAACTTTCTTTTCGATGGAGCAACGCCCAGCACCGCATGGGGAGCAAATGATGGAAGTAACATAGTTTGTTTTGGATTAATTGATGAACAATCGGTACTGGCAGAAACCCTCACCTGGTATAATGCAGATACCGGTGAAATGCTTGACAGCGATCTTAAATTTAATACCGAATATTCCTGGAGCACTGATGGTTCAGCGGAGTATTTTGATGTGCAGAATGTCGCCACCCATGAGTTCGGGCACTCGGCCGGCCTGGCGGACCTCTATGCAGACAGCGATGCTGAAAAGACCATGTACGGGTATTCGTCTAAAGGAGAGACCAAACAGAGAACCCTGGACCAGGATGATATTAATGGTGTCATCTCTTTATATGGCAATGGGGACATAACCACTTCTACAACCACGACAACAATAGTAACAACCACCACCACAAGAATAACATCCACCATACCAGTGTATCCCACTACCACAGTAACAACCTCTACACCGGGAACCTCTACGACATCTAGCATACCGTATCGTGAAGTGGCGTTTACGGGCGAGCCTGTCTCGGGATATCTGCCGCTTGAAGTCACGTTCACTAACCTGTCTCAGGGTGATATAAAATACCAGCTTTGGGATTTTGGTGACGGCAGTACCATTTCAGTCGACCAGAGTCCGACTCATACCTATACAAAACGCGGCACTTTTACCGTCACTCTTACGGTGGTTTTTACAGACGGCACAACGCTGGAAGAGACAAAAAAAGATTATATCTCTGTTCTTTACCAGTGTCTGTTTGCATCGTACCTGAATAGTCAGCAGGATATTGATGTTCTAAGAAAACTGCGAAATTCTTTTCTTGATAATATATCCTGGCTCAATCTGTTTGCGCTCTATTACAAGCATACCTCTGAAGTCAGCTCTATATTAAAAGAACATCCGGAACTCCAGGATGAGCTCAGAAGGCTGGTGAGTGATAATAAACAGGTTTTGGAAGAGCTCATTATCCTTGGGAAAACAACTCTGCGGGCAGATGGGCTAGAGGAGATCGTTAGTTTTCTTATGCAACTCAGAGAGCGCGGTAACGCGAGCCTGCAGTATGATGTTGATTCAGTGATCCGCAGGATTGAAGACAGGTACCTGCTTTATAAGCTTGGCGTCAGCGTCAACTAATATAGGATTATCCACACGTAATCTTTCTTTTTGATAAAAGCATCTTGAAGGCTTTATGACGAAACAGTTTATAGTAAATAATAACTTTTAGCATAGAATAAAATGCAAGTACATGCCTTCAGCCGTTTATATACATCAACGACACTGCAGGTTTCAGGGAAGGTCAGAGAGATGAAATTATTCTCCGGCATTCTCGAAAAATGGCTGGCCGATTCACGTGCCTATATTCTGGTGTTGTTGGGTACTGTCCTGCTGATCCCTGCGATTTTTACCGGACTGTCGGCAGATGATTATTTTTTTAGCACCATTATGCTGCAGCGCCATAGCATCCTCAATCTGCCCAATTCCCCGTTTGACGCCTTTGTCTTTTTGCAGCATGAAAATCATGGTATGCGGCAGTGGATAGAAAGAGGCATACTACCTTGGTGGACAAATCCGCAGATCAGGGTCGCGTTCTGGCGCCCGCTGTCGGCCTTAACGCACTGGCTGGATTTTACCGTCTATCCCGATGAGCCATGGCTCATGCATGTTCATAACCTTATCTGGTATGGCGCGCTGTGCATGATTGTTCTGGTGTTTTACCGGCGCTTTTTTATTGCCTACTGGCGCACGCCGTTTCCAGCAGCCCGGATTCTCTGTGTGGCGGGTCTTGCGGCCCTACTGTATGCCGTTGATGACGCACGAGGCCTGGGGGTTGGATGGATTGCAAACCGCAATGCCAGCATCGCCGCGATTTTTGCAATCACTGCCTTACTGCTGTATGACCGCTGGCGTCAGCGGGGCTGGATTCCGGGAGCGTTCATGGCGCCGATCTGTCTCGGACTGGGGCTGCTTGGCGGTGAATCGGCCCTTGCGATTTTCGGTTATCTTTTTGCCTATGAGCTGTTTCTCAGCCGGGGCAGTCTGTTATCCCGGCTTTTTTGCCTCATCCCCGAAGTGGCGGTTGTGGTGATATGGCGGATCGTGTATTCTTGGTTTGGCTATGGCACCAGCGGTACGGGCTTGTACCTTGATCCGACTCAGAGTCCGATGCTTTTTTTCAGTAAGCTTGTGCAGCGCCTGCCGGTACTGCTGCTGGGCCAGCTCGGCATGCCAAATTCCGCGCTCTGGTCAGTAGTTCCGGGTTTTTGGCTGCTGGCCATATATGTTTTTTCACTTATATTTCTTGCCTTCACCGGCTGGATGCTCTGGCCCATGCTGCGGCGGGACCAGCTGTCACGGTTTCTGGCCCTGGGAATGGTGCTTGCCGCCATTCCCTCCTGCGCAACCTATCCAAATGACCGCCTTCTGTTCTTTACCGGCATCGGCGGAATGGGGCTGGTCATGCAGTATATCGCGCTTGCACGGCAATCCTTAAGAAGCAGCATGTCAACATTTTTCGGCAGGCCTCGCGTGGCAACCAGAATGCTTTTTACTGTCTGGGTGGCCGTTAACATGGTTTTAGGGCCGATGCTGCTTCCGTTTGCAGCCGTCACTTCCTACTTTTATCAGCGGCCTCTTGACTGGGGTGCCGCCACGCTGCCGAACCCGGAAAAAGGTCAGATCATCATTGTAAATCTGCCCATCGATATGATGCAGCCGTATATCTTTTTAACGTATGTTTCCCGGGGTGCGAAGGCGCCGGTGGATTTGCGGCTGCTTTCATCAGGCATAACCGCAGTGGAAATTGAAGGTGTTGATGCGCATACCGTTATCATCAGGCCGCAAGAAGGTCTGTTCAGCCAGCCCTGGGACAGGATTTTTCGCGACGACTCTCTACCGTTTTCGCCCGGATACAGTGTTAAGCTGAACGGCATGACCGTCCAGATCACAAAAACAAACGCGTACGGGCACCCCACAGAAATACGGTATAGTTTTGAAACAGTACTTGATGATCCGCTGCTGCGGTGGCTTATCTGGTCGCGCCGCGGCTTTGTGCCGTTCAGGCCGCCGGCAGCAGGGCAGCGGATACTGCTTGAAAAACCTTCACTGTGCTGGTGGCTGTAGCCGTACCACAGATTTTCGCTACTTGGAGCATACAATAAGTTAAAAGCATGCCAGTGAAATGGCGGTATATTCTAGATGAAAGGATTTTCTGACGATGCTTTTTAATTTTAAACTTTTATTCCGCATAGCCTACCGCTCGCTTTTTCATACCCGCGGCACGCATGCTCGCCTGACGCCTAAGCGGCTTTGCGTGCTGCTTATCATTGCCATGCTCTACAGTGCCATGGAAATAGCCAGTTGGCTCGGTTTCTTTCTCGACAACATTCTCTTTCCTGGATACCGACGGCAGGGGATACGGCAGCCTGTTTTTATCATCGGTGTTCCCAGAAGCGGCACAACTTTTCTGCACCGGCTGCTTGAGAGGGATGAAGACCGGTTCACCTCGTTGAAATCATGGGAGATCCTGTTTGCGCCGTCAGTAACGCAAAAGAAATTTTTCAAAGCGCTCGGAGCGCTTGACAGACTTTGCGGAGGCCCCCTGTACTGGCTGCTGATCACCGCGGAGAAGCGATTGTTCAAGGGCCTGAGCAGCATTCATCCTGCCAGCCTGTTTGAGGCTGAGGAAGACGCTATGATCCTGCTGCACATATTTTCTTCGGCCAACGCCTTCTTTCTGATGCCCTTTAAAGAGGAACTGTGGCAATATTTCGAATTCGACCTTGAAGTGAGTGCGGCAGAGAGAGGGCGGATTATGGCTTTTTACAAGCGCTGTGTGCAAAACCACCTGTATGTGTTTGGGAATAACAAGCAGTTTCTGTCCAAAAATCCGTTGTTCAGCGTTATGGTACAGTCTCTGGATGAAGCATTCCCGGATGCAAAATTCGTCTACATTGCGCGGAACCCTCTTGAGGTCGTGCCCTCAACAATCAGCATGTTAACCTATCACTTTAATGTATTTTTAAGCCCCCTGACGCCGTACCCGTTTCTGGATGAGCAGATGGAGATGCTTTTAAAGTATTACAGCTATCCCCTGTTAAAATTTACGGGACTCCCCGAGAGCCGGCAACATACCATTACCTATGTCGATCTTATCGAAAAACCTGTGCAGACCATAACCCAACTCTACGCTCGATTCGGTATAGAGATAAACCCGGCCTATGCTCAGGTCCTGCATAATGAGCAGGAAAGTGCTCGCCGGTATAACAGCCGGCATGCCTATTCTCTGGAAAATTTCGGTTTGACGCCAGAGGCCATAGTGAAGAAATACGAGTATGTGTTTGAACGCTTTGGCTTTGACCGTCAGCTATAATCCGAGCCGACATAAACTCCTGCCTGGTTGTTACTATGCAGCAGAACAGCTTTCCGGGGAGCGTCACGCCACTTTGGGCGGATGAATTTGTGAAATAAAAATAAATAGAATTTTGGAGAGCAAAGGCAGAAATCAAGCTGGTTTCTGCCTTTTGTTTTATGCCTATATATTGTGGTTATTGGTTAATCAGAAAAACTGCAACATACTGCTATTTATGCACGGAAAAAGTCAGTGGGGAATTCAAAAGAGACTGTCGATAAAGTTCCCACCGAGTTAAATAAAAATCATGTTTCCGCCAATTTAATCACCCGTCATCGCTACCGTTAATAGATTCCTACTAACTATGTTAAGGAGTAAACTTCCCCCGAATTAGTGGACACACCGAAAGGATAGAGATAAAAGGAGAGAACTTTATCAAGGAGGTGTGTTATGAGTCAGGGAAAGCGCAGGAAGTATGATCGGGAGTTCAAGGTAGAAGCCGTAAAACTGGTAATAGGAGGGGGACGAGCAGTAGCAGAGGTAGCGCGCAATCTGGGGATACATGAGAATCTGTTGTACAAGTGGCGGGAAAAGTATACCGCAGACATAGCGCATGCATTTCCTGGCAAGGGACGATTAAAGCCAGCCGAAGAAGAAGTGCGGCGGATGAGAAGAGAACTTGCGGATGTGACTCAGGAGCGAGACATATTAAAAAAAGCGTTGGCCATTTTCTCGAAGGAGCCCAAATGAAGTATCAGTTCATCGAGAAAAACCGTTCGGCATTTGCGGTTGAGAAGATGTGCCATGCATTGAAGGTAGCAACGAGCGGGTATTATAGGCAGAAGAAGCGGGGCATAAGCAAGCGGGCGCTGTCAAATGAACAGTTGGACGGTGCCATCAGGGCAGCCCATAAGCAGAGCCGGGGGAATTACGGAAGCCCGCGTATAACAAAAGAACTGAAGGAACGGGGGATCGGCTACAGCGAAAACCGGGTAGCACGGCGTATGCAGAAAAACGGGATAGCGGCCAAGACCAAACGCCGGTTTAAGGTAACAACGCAGTCAAAGCACAAACAACCGGTTGCTGAAAATGTGCTGAAGCGAAATTTTGGGGCCACGGTGCAGAACCAGGTGTGGGTTTCTGACATTACCTATGTCTGGACCCGTGAGGGATGGCTGTATCTGGCAGTTGTTCTGGACCTGTTTTCCCGACAGATTGTGGGTTGGGCAATGAGCCATTGTTTGGGGCAGGATATTGTATTACAAGCGCTCAGGCAAGCACTATTGCGTCGCGGGCCGGGGCCGGGACTCATATTTCATTCGGATCAGGGGGTTCAGTATGCCTGCCAGGCATTTCGAGAGTTACTCACACAGCACCGGATCGTTCAGAGTATGAGCGGTAAAGGGAACTGTTACGATAATGCGGTTGCTGAATCGTTTTTTCACACATTAAAAACAGAACTGGTGTATTTTGAGGATTATCAAACCCGCGAAGAATCCAGAAGAAGCATTGTAGAATACATCGAGGTATTCTACAATCGGGAACGCAGACATTCGGATGCAAGTTCGAACTCTATTTAGACTGACTCACAACTCTCGCTGATGATACAAAGTCTGCATTTTTCTTCCTTTAATCCCCATCACAATATATGGGTTTCTACCATTTATTTATTAGTGCTTTCCAACTTGTTCTCATATAATTAACTTTTAAATTATACTGACTCTATATAATTAATTTTATCGTCAGGTTCATCCGCATGGGCTGCTCTCCGGGGTTTCTTCCATCAGGGCCGCCGGCCCTATCGGGTTACTGACGCGCAGTATAATACGGATTCCCTCCGGCACAACATATTCCACAACCTCCACATACTGCCTCCATATTTTCTCCACAGTCTCCTGCTAAAATAGTGACATCTTCTGGTAGTTTCCCCTTATCACACAACGCGTTTGTTTTCTATAGAAAGGAGGTGGTAACCAGTATGCTCGGCTGATGCAGTTTAGCTCATTTCGCCTTATTGGCTGGGAATGTGGCTGACAGCAGTTAAAAAAAACGTAACAACTCTACCACAGTAATGGTGCGAAAGGAGAACGCATGAAAAAACGAACAATAGCGCAGCTGGCTGCCGTAGTGGCAGTGCTGCTGCTGACAGCCGGCGCTGGAGCGGCGCTGTCACTGGGAAACAGCAGCTCCGGGACTGCCAATACCGGACCAGGGCCCGGACCCGGAGGTCCCGGGCCGGGTGGTCACGGCATGCCGCCAGGCCCTCCGCTGATGCGCTGCGTGGACCAGCTTAACCTCTCAACCGACACCAAAAGCGCCATAGACGCCCTCGTCCAGGCAGACCGGGAAGCCATGCAGACAGCGTTTGAAACACACAAAACGCTTATGGACGCCTATTTAGCGGCGCTTACCGCCTCGCCTCTGGATGAGAGCGCGCTTGCAAGCGCGCAGCAGGCGCTTGCCGCACAGCAGCAGACCGATACAGAAAGCCGTTTTGCTCTTGACCGCTCGATTGTCGAGCTGCTCACTGCGGACGAACTCGCAGCACTTGCTGAGTGTATGGCCGCCTTCGCGCCGCTAACAACCACTACCACTGTTATGCAGTAATTGCCCGGTCATTAAATGGTGGTAACAATCGTTAAAGTGTAGTAACAAAAGGGACAGATTGATAAAAAGCTGTCCCTTTTGTTAATCCCCATTACAACGTACACTATAATAATGGACGACCGCTTATCACATCCCTCACGCGTACAGCGCTGGTTCGGCAGCCCTCGTATTATTCTCTGGGCAATTCTGGCAGCCTGCGTGCTTACACTGCCATCGCTTTTTAGCGGCATGCTGGGAGACGATTACTTTATCAGGGCCGCTGTTCTGCAGAACACGGGCATCCCCGGTGTTCCCCGGTCACCGTTTAATGCGTTCACGTTTACCAGCGGAGACCCCGGCGACGTTAGACAGGGCATTGAGACCGGGCTGTATCCGTGGTGGACCCATCCCCGGCGCAAGATGGCTTTTTTCAGGCCGCTTCCCGCGCTCACCCACTGGATTGATTTTAAGCTGTTTTCCGGTTCTGTCCCGATGATGCACGTGCACAGCATCCTTTGGTATGCTTTGCTGGTGTGTGTGGCAGGGCTGTTGTACCGGCGCTTTCTGGTCCCGTTCTGGGTGGCGGGCCTTGCCACCATGTTCTACGCTGTGGACTACAGTCATGCTGTCGGCGCAGCCATGCTGTGCAGCCGTAATACCGTGATGGTTGCCGTGTTCAGTTTTTTGACACTTCTCGCGCACGATTCGTGGCGCCACAGCGGCTCGAAAGCCTGCAGAGTGCTTGCCCCGGTTGCTTTTTTTGCGAGCCTCCTGTGCGGTGAAGCTTCCATAGCTGCCGGCGGATACCTGCTCGCCTATGCCTTGTTTATCGACCAGGGAAAACCTGTGGCGCGCCCTGCGAGCCTGCTGCCGTATGTTATTGCCGGCAGTGTCTGGTGGATTATCTATACCCGTCTCGGCTACGGGACCGCGCACATCGGCCTGTACATTGATCCCGGCAAAGACGTGCTGCGCTTTGCAGCAAACCTTGTGCAGCGCCTGCCGGTATTGCTGCTGGGGCACTTTTCCCTGCCGCCTTCTGATCTCTGGTCTTTTCTGCCTGCATGGCCGGCGCGAATTTATGCGGCGTGCTCTGCAGCAGGCATCTTTTTTATTGTCTGGGTTATCTGGCCGCTGCTCAGGCAGGACCGGACAGCGCGTTTTTTCGCGCTCGGAACACTGCTGGCGGCAATTCCCTTCTGCGCCGCGCTGCCCAGCAACCGGCTGCTTTTTTTTACCGGGCTGGGCAGCATGGGTCTCATTGCGGGTTTTCTGGGGATGGTGCTGGAAAAGCCGGCGTGGTTTGTGCCGTACCGGGGAAGACCGCGGGCGCTGCTTGCCGGAGTATGGGTTTTTTTCTGCGCGGTGGTTTACCCGCTGCTGTTTGCTCCCGCAACCCTGGTGAACCTTTTTTTACAGAAGCCGTTGACCCTGGCAGCGCAGACTATCGCCCCGCAAAATGACAAATGCTTCTCCGGGCAAACCATCGTTATCAGCATCCCCTATGATCAGATGCTGTTCTACCTGAACTTCATACGGGCCGCTAACGGGCAGGCCCTCTGCCTGAATACTTTTTTGCTGTCGGCAGGATTGCAGCCCCTGGAAGTTCGGCGCGTCAATGAGCGCACGCTTATGGTCCGCTTCGAAAGCGGCATGCTGAAAGGATCCTGGGAACAGTCGTTCCGTGATTCTGCCGCGCCTCTTGAAAAAGGGTATACGCTGCAGCTCCCCGGCTTTTCGGTAATGGTAACCGCGCTGTCTGATGGCGGGCTGCCCGCAGAAATACGCTATCTATTCAATAAGCCGCTTGAAGACGCCTCTCTTCGCTGGGTGACCTGGTCTGACGATGGCTTCATTCCTTTTACCCTGCCGGCTTTCGGTGAAACGGTCAGGGTGAACCCGCTGTCTCTGCTCTGGTGGCACTGAACCGGGAGCAGCGCATCCGCGGCATACACCTGCTTCCCTTGAAGGGAAAGCAGCTGGCTCAGGCCAGCGCATATATCAGGTTTGATTAGCATGACCAGTTACTCGGGGGAAGAGTGGAACGTAAAAAGTGTAAAGTGAAATGCTGTTAGCTGACCCCGAAATCCTGGAGGCCTTCGGGATTCGGGACTGACTGCTTATTATTTCACCTCACAGGAGGGGGTGCTGATGGAAAAATTAAAGAACAGTTTAAAATTCCTCATCTGGTTTATCTTCTTCATCACCTTCGCCTCCGAGTTTGTAAAAATCGTCTTTGAGCTCAATCCGGATTTCGGCCATAAACCCCTGCGCATGGCAAACGCCTTTTTCTGGTCAAGCCTGTTCCTCATCGAGATGATCATGGCGGGCCTGGTCATCTACTTTATCGTCAAATACCCGGCGCGCAGGCTGCGCCTCATTATCCTCTCGGCATGCCACTTCACGGTCATCCTCGCGCTCCCGATGCTTCTCGACAGCTGGAGCTGGACGTGCCTGCTCTACCCCTGGCCCCACTCCCTGCAGGCCTTTGACCCGGCAACCCCGAGAACGGCCTTCTATGTAAGCATGTGTATGGGTTTTGCCATTGTACCGCTCATCACCTACAAGTGGGGCGCGAAAGCTTTCTGCGGCTATCTCTGCCCGCACGGCGCGTTCTTCTCTGAAACCTACGGCAGGGTCTTTTCTCCGAAGCCCATGCGTTTTCTCCGAATCGCAAAGGTTATCCCGCCCGCCTATTTTATTCTGATGACCGCAGCGCTGGTCGCTGTCATTGCTCTGCCGGGCTCCCCTGATTCACCATCAAAAAAAATAAAAAACTCGTTGGCCCCTGAAGACAGGGAAGATATAATGTGTTTGGACAAACAAACATATCACCAACGAGGTGAAGCAATTATGGCACAAGGGCTCTTACCA
>Ga0209777_10003992_pt1 | contig 17761 bp, 23 predicted proteins | sample FrelakmetHBP12HB_FD_187147 | JGI IMG/M metagenome (GOLD analysis project Ga0209777, IMG submission 187147) | Freshwater lake sediment microbial communities from the University of Notre Dame, USA, for methane emissions studies -HBP12 HB (SPAdes)... | ecosystem: Environmental > Aquatic >...
ACAGCCGCGAGCGCTTCCGCCCGTACGGTGTAGTCGGAATTCGTCGCCGCCTTAAGCAATGCGTCAACAGCAGTCGAGTCCTTGACTTCGGCTAAACATCGGCTGGTTGTTCGCAGTTGGTATTTGTCGGCGGTATTCAATGCCGCAATCAGATACAGCGTCCCTGCTTTGCCGATCCCGCGATAAATCTCCGTCAATGTTTGAGCCTCGCGTGCATCGGTCGTGGTCAGATTGCTAACGAGATATTTGGCGGCGCTATCCTTCATCGCTGCCAGCGAATCTTTTGCTGGCTGCACCAGTTTGGTAAACCTTATTTCACCGGATGACGCCGTCTGAAAGAGACGCTCAACTTCCGACTTCGTATCAGCGAACACCAGCGACATCATCGCCAGCACCATGATGACGATCTTACTTACCACTCGGTTTCGCCTTTGCCGTGTCCGGTTTGACAGAGTTTAAGTCGGCGCCGATCCCCCATTTTGATTGCGTGACCCAGTAGGAGTCGTCGGCGCCATAGCCGCGATAGAAGTCCTGCCCGCCCAAATCAAGTAACAGTCCTATGGAACCATACTCGCGCCGTGGGTTGCCATACCCATGAGTGTTGCCTTTCACACGCGCCATATAGGCATCATCCCCCTTCAAGTCTATCAGCATTCCGACACCATTTGCAGAACCGGCCCCCTGTGACAAGTCAAACGCATTGTATTGATCATTGCCGGCGCAATCAAGCAACAACCCGAATGCGAGATCGTGCCCACAACCTTGCGAGACACCCTTGGAGCTATAGAGGTCGTCACCACTGATATCGATCAGCGCGCCAAGAGATAAGTGAGTGCCGTTGCCCTGCGCATATTGATATGAAATATACTGGTCATTACCGCTGTAGTCGATCAACCCACCGAGCGACCACCAGTATGAAGCCCCCTGTCCGAATATATCGGAAATGTAGATGTCGTTTCCCGCGCCGTCGACCAACAGGCCAACTCCACCGGAGAAATAGGGACGCAAACCATACCCAAATCCCTGTGAGAGCGAGACGTAATGATCCTCATAGCGCAGTATGTCGCCATATTTCCAGCCTACCGCGTAGCGATCATTGCCGCTGTAGTCGACCAGCGCCGACGATCCCATGATGAATGCAAACCCCTGCGAATAAAGCGCCGCGCTGTAGCTGTCGCGGCCGCTGTAATCCAGCAGCATGCCAACACCAAACGATGATGCTGCCTGGCAACCGATGTTACCAATGTACGTATCATCTCCGGCGCGATCGATTAGAATACCCGTTCCAAAAATGCCGCAGCCGAGCGAGTAGTCTCTTGCCATATACGTATCATTCCCTTCCCAATCATCCAGAATGCCGCACCCGAGATATCCGGCGCCGAAGCAGTGATCGGTCTGGGCGATATAGCGATCATCTCCAGCCATGTCGATTATGATCTGAAAGCGTTGCCCGGGCTTGTTCGAAAGATAGTACTCGTCGTCACCACCAAGATCTATGATGATTGCAAAATCTCCTTCATAACGATCGTTCCTCTTTCCCCCGACAACAATGGGGCCTAATTCCGTTTTTAGTTTATAGAAGTATCGGGATAATAGCGAGTCAGGTATCTGCTGCAAAGCCTTCTTGTTCTGAGCCAACCAATCTGCAAGCTGCTGGTAGTCGCTGACAAGCTGCCGTGACGCATCGAGGATATTGGCGATGTTTATCTTCGGGCCGACAATCCTAAATCTGATTGCCAAAGAGTCACCCAGTTTCTGAAGACTGTCAAGCTCCTCGAGTGGCCGATTAACATCCTTCTCTTCTTCTCGCAGAAAAGTCAGGAAGCTATCAGCGACAAAAGCAGACTCGCCGACTGATAATCCCTCCGTAAGGGGAATGTTGGCGGCCAAACTCATACCGGCGTATGTCTTCAGCAACCGCTCAGCGAACTCGCCGATTATTCCGCCTGCCTTTCTGGCATCCGGGTAAAACTTCTCAGAAGGTATCTGCCAATTGCCAAGCAACGAAAGCCGATGTTGGCGACCAAGCGTCTGCTCCAAAGTGTCGTACTTTTCGAAGACAGAGATGGTCGTATCCATCAGTAGATCCCCGCGTTTCTTCAAGTAGTCCGGAATCTGTAGCGGATGCACTGTCAACTCGTCGATGATCTTTAGTCGGAAGCTATCGCGATCAACATAGTCGGTGCGGAAAGCGATATCCCCGGTGTCGATATCGATATAGCTCAGCACATGGTTGATCGTATCGATCGGGAAATGATAATCACCAGCGGTCACAGAACTGCTACACGCAAGAATGATGACAACGCCAATAGTCGGAACAATACGGTAGCTCACGTTGTTGAACAAATACGTTTCAACAATGTGGCGCAATCGTTTTTTGAAGCGCAGATTGGGAGAAACCTCTGTGCCTGTAGCAAGCGGAATTGCGCAGATCAATCGTCGGGGTTACTTTGCTTTTCCCCTCCGAGCGAGAAGCCAACAGGCCCAGATAAAGTACCCGATTGCAACTGGAAAACCCACGTACGACAGAGAATGCGGGATCACCGTCGTCCCGACCATAATGGGCCAGTGGTAAATCAGCCTGAAAAGGTGCAACGTCCCGACCAAAAAAAAGATGGCGCCTGAGATTATCAGGTATAGCTTGGTACTCATTTTGTTTCTCCTATTCTCGATGTTTTTCGGCGAGTAGGTAGGCCACGCCGGCTCGCGGCGTGACGTCAAGCCCCAAGTGGGCTTGACCTATTTTCGACCTGCTCCGCTGTTTCTTCCCATTCGTGTTTCAAAACGCCGTAAAGCTCAAGGTCCTCGCACTTGCCCCATTTCATGACGTGTTGTCTGCGACAACCCTCATGCCGCATGCCCAGTTTCTGCATAACACGACCAGAGGCTGGATTGCGAGTGAGGAAGCGCGCGTGGATTCGGATCAGGCCGAGCACTGAGAAACCGTAGCGCAGCACGGCGCCTGCCGCCTCGGTACAGTATCCTTGGTTCCAGTAGGGTTTGCCGACCCAATACCCTAATTCGGCCTAGTGCCCTTTGGATGTGTCCATGAGGCTGATAGCTCCTAACAGCACACCATCAGACTTGCGGGTGATCGCAAACGTGACTCCCTTTTCCTGGTCGAAGGTTTCCTGGTGCTTGGAGATCCATTCCTCTGCCATTCCGTCGCCATACGGGTGCGGGATATTCAACGTCGTATCCGCGATTGCCCGATCTCCGGCAAGGCGCTGAACACCCATAGCGTCCGCCATCGCGAAAGGTCTCAGTAGCAAGCGCTGCGTTTCGAGGGTTGGTAGTTGGCTCACGTCTTCTCTCTTTTTGGAATCTCACTCACTTCCCGTCCAACAGGATATAGATATTCACGAGACAAGTCAACAAATGAAGAGTGTTGCCAACACAATGGTTTCGCACGGTCGCATCCGCCGGCTATTGAAACATTCCGGCGCCACATCATGTCAAACGGATAGAAAGCTTATGAGGAGGCTTGTTCGTGGAACTACATATTAAGATCCTGGGAATTCTCTATCTGATCTCAGGCATTCTTGCCATCTTCGGCGGGATTGTGATTCTCGTGCTATTTGCTGTCGGTGGAATCCTTGCAGGTGAAGCCCGGATACTGCCCATACTTGCTATCATCGCAACGGTCGTAGGGTGTTTTCTGCTGACGATTGGTTGCGCCAAGTTGATCTGTGGCTGGGGTCTGCTGGCGAGAAAAAAGTGGTCGCGGGTGTTCGCCATCATCATGGCGATCATTGGCCTGATCAGCATCCCCTTCGGTACTGCTCTGGGGATTTATGCCCTTTGGATACTATTCAAACCTGAAGCTGAGCGGTTGTTGGCCTGACAGACAGGAGCTCAAATGGCATGAAGTCAATCGTCGCAATAGACGGCATTATTGAGGAAGGTTTGGGCGGCGTTATCGGGTGACAATCTCTCTATCAGATGTTTGGCATTGGCGCGGATGTCAAGATCAGAGACTATCATGCGCACCATGGCGTCGGCGAGCGATGCCGGCGATTTGCGGCGGGCGACAAAACCGAGTTTGTTGTCATGCACCAACGTACCGAGATCGCCGGCGTCGGTTACGACCATGGGAGTTGCGGTTTGCAATGCCTCACCGAAAACCAGCGGTATCGAATCAGTGTGCGACGGGATAATCACCGCTCGGGCGCGCTGTAGGTAGTTGATTAGTTCCTCGTTTGAGAGATTGCCCAGCAGATGCACTTTGCCACGCAACTTCAGTGAGTTAATGCTGCGCTGCACCTTGTCCGCCTTGGAACCGCTCCCGATTACCAGCAGCCGGTAATCCCAAATATCTTGCTTGATGCGCGCAAACGCTCTGAGCAAGTCAAAGATGCCCTTGTGAGTCTCAAGCGCGCCCACAAAGAGGAAGACTTCCTCGCGCGGTATCGGCAACAGCTTGTAATGAAATCGCCGTAACGTCGGCATAAAATGGCATTCTCGATCACTAATCCCGGTGGTAATCTCACATAGCTTGTCGCCATCGGCAAATAACGCTTTCGCCCTGCGCAGTGTGCGTCTGACCATCCTCCCATATAGAAACTTGCGCGCCCAGATATTGATATCTGGTCCTAGCAACCAAACCGAAAATGCAATGTTGTTGACCTCGGTGGCGCTGGCGGTAATCCATCCCGCGGGAAACGCTCCCAACGCCAGAACATAGTCGTATCTGTGTTCCTCAAGATGCGCGGTAAGCATGCGGTTGGCTGTTTGCAGATATTCTCTAATCCGGAAATAGGAAGTGAGGCTCGCGGCAGTAGGGTCGCCAAGGACTGCACCGGGTGTGCGGCAGGTAAAACCGAACACAGGCAGATCGATGGAATCGCCGTGCGGTTGAACGGCACTGGTGAAGACCTCAGTGTGTACGCCCCGCCTCCGCAGCGCTTCCACAAAGTCCAGAATCCAGGCGCAGCGAAAATCGTCGGCAGAGGCGGGAAGCGATTCAGTAACCAATAGCAGCCGCTTTGTCGCCTTTCCGGCGGAGGTCTTGGGTCTGGTGAGACTGTGTGGGAGGGTATCGGCCATAGTCTTATGTTCGGCAGTGTCAACGCCCGTGCGCACGGTTGGCAGAAAAAAAACGGGGTCAAAAGACCCCGCTTCAAAACGAGATTCAAACGTACGTCTACGTCACCGAGTCGTCTATCGTGACAAGTAACACGCCATCTTGATCGATGGTCCAAGTGTCTATAGTAGCATCATCATCAAGATTGGCAGTCGCCGTGCAGGTAAAAGTAGTCGCAGTCGCCACAAGCGTGTAGGTGTAGCGAGCGGTCGAGGCGACTTCGACGCCTAGCGTCGCAAAGGCCATCTGATTAGTGGCGCTGGCGGCCCCAGCAGTGGGGGTCCAATAGATATCGTTCGCCTGCTTGTAGGTTTGCTGCATGGTGTAAATCTGTTTCAATAACTGCTTGGCTTCCGACTGTTTTGCCTTGGTCGTGGCTCTCATGAACCGCGGAATGGCCAACGCAGCCAAGATACCGATGATGACCACCACGATCATCAACTCAATCAGGGTGAAGCCCTTTTGGCTCTTGTGAAATTTGGACAACATGTTGTGCCTCCTCCAGGCTAAAGGTTAACGTTACGGTTTCTTTCCAACTTCAATTTCTGTCCTCAACCGTATCCTCTTGCGGTCTAGCTCGCCGCATCGTCCTTGCCCGCCGTGACGCGGAGCTGACCCAGTTCGTTGATCGTCCATTCGTCGATCGTCGGATCATCATCCAAATTGGCGGTCGCCGTGGCGGTAAAGGTCGTTGGCGTGCCTACGAGTACATAATCGTATCGCGCCGGGTTCTGCACTTCGACCAGGATTTCGGCGAACGCAATGGGATTGTCTTTATTGGCGATCGTGCCACCCGGCGGGATCCAGTATTCACCAAATTGCTCGTAGTAGATGCGTTCGTTGCTGTAAATCTGTTTCAGAATCAGTTTGGCTTCTGATTGTTTGGCTTTCGACGTGACCGTTATGAACCGTGGTATCGCCATGGCCGCGAGGATGCCGATGATGACCACAACGATCATCAACTCGAGTAGCGTGAAACCTTTCTGATTGAGTCTTAAGTAAAGCATCGTTCTCCTCGTAACGGTCTGCTCATATCCATGCAATTGTGATGCCCAAACAGGGGCGCGTCTTAACTGCATGGCAGACCAGTGATTGACTTGAGTTGCGAATTGAAACAATCCTTAGAAGAGGAGTTGGAGATAGGAATCTGCAAGACATCCATTGCACTTTGCAATGCTACTCCCCTTCCCTCTTCAGGGCGTATTTTTCAATTTTCCGATATAGTGTGGAGGCATCTATTCCCAGGAGTTTCGCCGCCTTGGCCTTTTGCCAGCCGGATTGATTGAGCACCCAAAAGATATATGCCTTCTCAATTGACTCTAGCGTCGGGTTAGCCGGATTTGATTGTTCCGGCGCCAAGTCTTCCGAAACTTCCTCCTTGGCAAGCTTATCTGGAAAGTCTTCGGGCTTGATCGTCTCGGTCTTAGACAGCAGGAAAGCGCGTGTGATCGTATTCTCCAGTTCGCGCACATTACCGGGCCACGCGGCCGCCATGATCAAGCGTTCCGCCTCTGGCGAGAGTTGCTTTGCAACGGTGTTGTGTTTGGCCGCCAGCCTGTTAAGGAAATATTCGGCCAACAGCGGAATATCCTCGCGTCGCTGCGATAGGGACGGCAGATGAATCGGTAACACTTTCAACCGATAGAACAGATCAGCCCGGAAGCGATTGGTCTTGACGTCTTCCTCAAGATCGGAATTGGTCGCGGCAATCAGACGCACATCAACCTTAAGCGGGATCGTGGAACCTACCGGCGTAAGCTCTTGTGTCTCCAAGACACGCAAGAGTTTCACCTGCAGACCCGTTGTCAGGTTGCCTATCTCATCGAGGAACAACACGCCACCATCCGCTACATGGAACAATCCTTCTTTGTCCTTGATCGCGCCCGTAAACGACCCCTTCTGGTGTCCGAACAGCTCCGATTCCAAAAGCTGCTCTGGAATGGCGGCACAATTGATTGCGACAAAGGGCATGTCCTGACGTCGCGAATGCGCATGAATGGCGCGTGCGATCAAGTCCTTGCCGGTGCCACTCTCGCCAAGAATCAGAGCGATCGAGTCGGATTCTGCGATTTGTAACACCAATTCCTTCAGCTTGACAATAATTTCTGATTTGCCGATGAATCGATCGAGCGTAAAGCGATCCGCGTGTTTCCCCTTCGACGTTTTGCCGACTATTGGCGCACTGCTGTACTGTAGTAGTGTCTTGATAACCTGCTTGATTTCGTCAATCTTGAAAGGTTTGGTGATGTAATCGTCAGCGCCCTTCTTTAGGGCTTCTACCGCGGAATCGACTGATGCATACGCGGTCATCACAATAAAATGCAAGTCCTCGTGCCTCTTCTTGGCTTCCGACAGAAGCTCGATGCCGGACATTTCGGGCATCATGATATCGGAGATCACCAAGTCGGGGCGTTCCGTGTCGATCCGCTCCATGGCTTCCCGCCCGGACTGTGCTGTCGAGACCGTATAACCCTCTTTCTTGAGCATTATTTCCATGAAGTTGCACATCGACTCTTCATCGTCGACGACCAGAATGCAGGGGGGCTTGCTCACAATTAAAGCATCGGCAAGCTTTGTCCCGCCCTAAAGGCGAACAGTTTCGGTTGACAACGACGATTCCACGCCTAACTTGTCGGCGATGGAACAATCGCTATGTCGCGGCCTTTATGAGGGTTACAGTAAATGGTTTTGAGTCTGTGTGGAGGTCATGCCTAATCAGCTTTCGTATTCGAAAATACTTGATCGGCTGCGGGAGATCGCTCGTCACGCCGACGCCAAGAATAGACTACCATTCGAGACGGTGCAGCTTCTGAAAGACAACTGCCCCCACTATGATTGGGTCGGCATTTACAGTCTCGAATCCGACGAGGAGCTTGTGCTGGGACCGTTTCTGGGCAAACCGTCGCCACACACACGGATAAAAGTCGGCGCCGGTATTTGTGGCGCGGCAGTGCGCGAGGAAAACACGATTATTGTTGATGATGTCAATAGCGATCCCCGCTATCTGGCCTGCTCGCTCGAAACCAAGTCGGAAATCGTCGTGCCGATCTTCAAGGATGGCAAGGTTGTTGGCGAGCTTGATATCGACTCGCACACTCCGGCAGCGTTTACCGATCAGGACAGACGCTTCCTCGAAGAAGTATGTGAGATTTTGGCGGCGGCGTATTGAATTTGCGTTAGCAGAATTGTCGAAACCCCTCAGGCAGCGTCTTGGCATCCAAGCGATTTCCATCGGGGGTTTCTATCGACATCACTACAGTTCTACCCGGCCAGAAGGAGGTGGATTTGCATGGAAATCCGTGAAGAAGTCCCGATCAAATCATTCTTGATAGCCGCTTATGTCTGTCGAGTCGATTCCGGCCAGGGACAATACCTAATTATCAAGCGCAGCACGCCCTATCTCAATGAGACATGGCAAATGGTATCAGGCAGGATCGAGAAAGGCGAGAAGGCATGGCAGGCAGCCCTTCGTGAGATCAAGGAGGAGACAGGGCTGATTCCCGATCGTCTGTACTCTGCCAATGAGGTTGAGTTGTTCTATGAGGTTAGCCAGAATTGCATCAACGTCGCCCCAGTATTCGTCGGATTTATTGATTCCCACCAGGCGGTCGAACTCTCGTCGGAACACAGCGAACACAAATGGGCCACGCGTGAAGAAGCGGAGACGCTCCTGACCTTTGCTCGTCAGAGGAAAACCATCGAGATAATCGAAGCGACCTTTGTGCGTCAGGAGCCGCTCGAGTTTCTGAAAATCACGACAAGATGACGCTGCACGCCTCACAGATGAGTTGGTCGTCCCCTGTGGTATGGCGTTCTGTTTTGAGCAGCGCTCGCGGCAGCGTACTGAGCTAGCATCAACAAAGCATTACACCAACGCAGTCTTGAAAGGAAGAAATGATGAGCAACGACAAAACGATGGTGCTCTACAATCAATGGAAGACGGCGATTGGCTGGATCACGCGCAATCTGGAATCGTTGACCGACGAGGAACTACAGAAAGATATCATCCCCGGCCGCAGCAACGGGTTCTGGCTGCTCGGGCATTTGATTCTGGTTGAAGATCAATTCTCGGTGGCGCTGGGACGTGACGGTCGGCTGTTTCCAGAATACGGACAGCTTTTCGGAATCGGCACCAAACCTCAGTCTTCCGAAAAGCTCCTCGCGCCGGCGGTTTTGCGTCTCCAGTGGCAAGAAGTCGTCGCCAAGAGCGATCGGGCGCTGCAATCGGTACAGGATTCCGAATGGGGAGACGATCACGGCCTTGACAAGGACGCACCAATCGCCAAGATGTTCAAGACCAAAGGCGACTGTCTGAGCAAATTTGTGCTGCACCAGCAATACCACAACGGCCAGTTGGGACTGCTATTGGCGCTGGTTGGCAAGAATCGGATGTAGGTCATTGCCGATTCATTTGTTCGGAGTCTGTTGGTTTGCCACGGTCGGGTTAAACTCGATGCAATGAAAAGGTCTACCTTGTGCGCCGTACACGGCGACTTTGTGCCTTCCCTGTTCCGTCGGGTCTTGCGCCGCGACGAATTGCCTGCCTTCATACCTCTCCTCTCCTCGCGGCGTGTGACCTGACGGTACTTATGATGTCCAATCGCAGGCGTCAGGTCACGCTTCCTACAACACCGTACTGCCTCCGCTAATACCTGACGCAACAGCAAAATCAGGACGCTGTACCACAGCGGGGTTCAACCAATGGAACTCTATTCCGCTCCACCTTGCCGGTACCATTCGTAGTTTTTGGGGATGTCGAAGTATCCGGCTGGAGGGTTCATCTCGCGAATGTCGATGAGCTCTTCCGTACCCTTCAAAGACACCGCACCATACCCCGGTACGGTCCCGGAAACACGAGTACTCATCAGCACCGCAATGCCTCGAATCTTTTTCATCTCCGCTGAAAACTGCCCGCTAGATGCGCTGGGCATGATCAACATGGCTTTTCTGATGATTTCGTATAGGTATTTGTCAATCTTGATCTCTTCGGTTGCCCAGACTTCGTTCGTTGAACTGCCAGCCATTGTGGCGACCGAGGTGCTCTCGCTGATGACATACGTGTGGCAAAGACGACCTCCGATCTTCTTCGTGGAGTCCGCTACGGCGACTGTCGCATGACTTGAAGGCAGCAACTGTGCCATTCCTTCGGCAAACAGACTATTGGGGTCGATGGTCGTGTCAGTAACTTCCGTGCCGTTGAGAGTGCGAATCGAATAGATCTTGAACTTGTGGTACAAAACGTAGAGAAGGTTCGTCTTCCGATCATAAATCACGCTCTGGCTGGTTGGATCATCGCGACGGGCTCGGTCGTTGTCGAGCCAGATAGTCATGGTGTCATCACGCGCTGGCAGCTCCATGCCCGGAAAAATCTTTAGTTCGGTGAACTTGGTGTTCAACGTGATGCGGCTAGCGGCATGCGCACAGGTGAATATCAGGATCATGCAGGCGCAACACAGAGCAGGCGCCACGTGACTCAGTAGCCCATTTCTCATTTTGTCTCCACATATGAATATGTATCCACAATCCGAGAGGCACGGAACGTGCAGATGCTCTCCGTGCCCCAAGCGTGAGTGATAGTCTTAACGAATAAGCAAGAAAACGAAATAGGCCGCGAGACCCGCCACCAAGCTACCGCCGGACAGCATCGCCAACATCCTCAAGAAAGTGCGTTTCTCCTTCTTGATTGCAGGCAAACTAATCAGGCCTGCGGCCAGTCCGGCAATACCCCAGGTCAACCAAGGTTGAACTGCCCAAGGCAGGAGCATTCCGGTGAGACAGAAGACGCCAGTGGAAATCGCGACGTTGCGCTTTGGGTTTGAGAGCCAGGACATCAAAGATACTCCTCCTTGATTAAGTTAGACACCAATGGATGTACTACATGACAGTGCAGAACAAATCAGCCCAGCTCAAAAAGAGTGGCACGGCACACAACCTTGTGCGCCGTACACGGCGATTTTATGCCTAATCAGTCATTTCGTGAGCAAGAGTACCACACCAACAACTACCGACCCGCACATCATCAGCCCACCGGTCATCAGTTGCCGAAACCCAACGGCATCGAAGTAGGGTCTCAGTCTCCAAATCGGTCTGTAGCGATCCCGTCCGGTAGGTGATTGGCCAACCTTGTGACCTCGCGCGAGCCAGAACAGCACTATTGCTACGCCCAATAGCACGACTATCAACAACTGCAACAACACACTTCCCGTCATTTGTCTCACTCCTTTCAGACTTGTTCAAGACTGCAATCAACTTGCCGGATTCCTGATCTATGTGTCTAAGACCAAATCGAGAATTGAGTTCTGTGTACGACGCAATCGCTCTATTCCGCTCCACCTTGCCGGTACCATTTCCTGTTCCGTCAGGTCTTGCGCCGCGACGAACTGCCTGCCCTCAAACCTCTCCTCTCCTCGCAGCGTGTGACCTGACTGTACTTATGATGTCAAATCGCAGGCGTCAGGTCACGCTTCCCACAACACCGCATCGCCTCCGCTAAGACCTGACGCAACAGCAAACCCAAGCTTTCTGCGCTCCGTTATCAGAATTCCCCGTCGTTTGCTTGAGGTCGCCATTCCCTGTCGAAGGCGCCTGATTGTACCCTGCAATCATGGTCAGCGCATACAATGCCGTCAATCCGCTTACAATTCGTTTCATAATTCTGACTCCCATGAAATTTGTTACCTAAATCAAAGTCAACCATAATCTCTTTTGGGGGAACAACCGATGGGCGGTACACCCACCGGTTGTCTGCATCGCCACCGCGACGCGAGGGTCGCACCTTCGTCAAGGGGGACGCCTGAAGAAGCAAGTACTGTGGTAATGTGGTGTGCACCTACAACCAATGCGAAGACCCACAGACTCTTAGTATCAAGATCATGTTTGAATCATCATACAACCTTGGACTGACAGAACCTGTCAGTGGACTTGAAGATTTCTCAAGATTTCTTGAACGGGTCATTGCTTTCCCGGACTGCGCTGTTGTCTGCCAAAATATAGAGACATCAAACGCTGTGTTAGGTAACTACTTCCGGGAATCAGCTCCCTTGCCCCTGCCCCCAAATTCGCTTGACTCTGGGCGGCAAATGGCTACCATGTTGCCTGACCTCTGGTGATTGAGGAGGAGTTTGATGTCAGAGAGTTACGACATTGTAATCATAGGCGGTGGGATTATCGGGGCGGCAGTGGCATATCACTTGGCCAAGAAGAATTATGGCAAAATTGCAGTCGTGGAGAAAGACCAGTATCTGGGCAACTGCTCCACAGCCAAATGCGCCGGTGGAATTCGCGCACAATTTAGTTCGGAAATCAACGTGCGTATGTCGCTGTTGTCGGAGGACAAATTCGAGACCTTCGCGCAGGACATGGATGCCGAGGCGCAGGTTCGTAGGTCGAAACCCCGGCAGCGCTGCTCGAAATCAACACGCGGTACCACACGGGGTTTCGACCTACGGGACTGGGATTATTCAACCCTGATCGGCAGAGGTTCATGCCGCGATCTAGCGGCCCAAAGGTGTTATGAAGAAACTATATAAACGTTGTTGGGCGACAGGCCGCGGTGATGGTCGGCTAGCCGACGAGGAGTCGCATGAAGCGGGAAGCTGAAGGGAACATGGTCTTCGAAGAGTGGGACGCCAGCCATCCTCGTTTCCCCGAATTCGTTCAGTTCTTGCAGTCGGTGGCGGCCGATCAGGTTCAGTTTGTGGTCGGCGACTACTACGCACGGTACCAGTCCCATCTTCTCGTCGCTTTGGACGATGGCGAAATTGCCGGTGCGATCCGCTTTGCTGTTCAGCCCATTGGCCCCGAAGCACGGTGCCCTGTGGTTCATCTCGGTGAAACTCCGCTGACCGAGGCGAAGATCCATGTATTCGCCGTGCGTCCCGCCTCTCGCTGCCAAGGCATTGGCACGCAGCTCCAGAGGTGGGTGATCGCCCGTGCCCGAGGTCTCGGCTGCCACCAGGTAGCGTCATACAGCTGCTACGACAAGGAGGCCAACTATCACATCAAGCTCTTGTTGGGCTTCGCAGCCCAGCCCGAGGTTCACGGGGACAACGAGCAGGGGGTCTACTTCCTGATGCCCTTGCGCGGACCGGTGGGCGAGTGAACGAGTCGCTGCAAAATCCGATCCATAGGTTGGATGTGGATCGTGGAATCACAAGTTGAGTAGGTCGAAACCCCGTGTGGCATAACGCCTGATCCGTCAATACTCTCTGCGGGGTTTCGACGTCTCCGGCTGTTACTCTCCAAAATCACGGTCGAACTTGCTCAGCTGGTGACATCCCTCATCCCGCGAATAGTACCCTTCAATATCAATACCGATTGAGACAGAAATGTCGAAACCCCAACAATGCCCTGTTCGAAATCAGGACACTGTACCACTCGGGGTTTCGACCTACGGAACTACGGAACTCCCGTGATACATCTTCCCAAATTCGCTTGACTCTGGCCCGCAAATGGCTACCATATCGCCTGATCTCTGGTGATTGAGGAGGAGTTTGATGTCAGAGAGTTACGACATTGTAATCATAGGCGGCGGGGTTATCGGGGCGGCAGTGGCATACCATTTGGCCAAGAAGAACTACGGCAAAATTGCAGTGGTAGAGAAAGACCAGTATCTGGGCAACTGCTCCACAGCCAAATGCGCCGGTGGAATTCGCGCACAATTTAGTTCGGAAATCAACGTGCGGATGTCGCTGTTGTCGGAGGACAAATTCGAGACCTTCGCGCAGGACATGGATGCCGAAGTGCAGTTCGATCAGGTCGGTTATCTGTTTGTGCTGACCACTGACGAACAGGTAAAGACTTTCCGGGCACAATTCGAGATGTGGAAGCGGTTGGGCGTGCCGGCGCAGTGGTTATCGCGGGATGAAATCAAGAGTTTAGTGCCGGTGCTCAATGTGGATGACATCCTGGCGGGCACGTTTTCCAAGAAAGACGGCATCGGCGACCCACATCAGTTTACGCAAGGCTATGTCAACGCGGCCCGCAAGTTGGGTGTCAAATTTTTGCTGGAGACGGAAGCAGTTGGCATTGCCGTGAGTGGCGATGAGATCACTTCTGTCAAAATCGACAACGGGGAGTTGTTGACCAACACTGTAGTTAACGCCGCCGGTCCGTATGCGCGTCAGATCGCCGGATTTCTCGGCATCGATCTGCCGGTCGTGCCGATCAAGCGCCAGATTGTGACGACGGCGCCCCTGGATTTTATCTCTGAGTCATTCCCAATGGTTATCGATATCGGCTCAGGATTGTATACACACAAGGAGTCGGGAGGACTGTTACTCGGCTGGGCGGACAAGAATACGCCGGAAGGTTTTGATGAATCGGTTGATCCGGAATACACCGACACAATTCTGATGAAGGGACTCGATCGTATCCCGCAGCTTGAGACCGCCGAAATCAAGACGGCCTGGGGCGGATTGTACGAATCTACGCCTGATCATCATGCGGTCATCGGCTCAAGCGGCGTGTACCCCCGTTTCTTCCATTGCACCGGATTTTCGGGGCACGGGTTCATGCATGCGCCCGCTGCCGGAATTGTGACCGCCGAGTTGATTTGCGGCGAAATAGCATCATTTGACATTTCCCCGCTGTCGCCGCACCGGTTTGTCGGAGCGGTACTCGGGGAGGAAAGCACCGTCATTTAGGAAGTACTATGCAATATGATATCTTGAGGCAGTCCATCGTGGCAAAAGTTTTCCCTATTCTGTTGCTTGTTATCGCGGCGAGTCTCTTCGTTTCAGACAAAGCGATGGCGCGACGGTGGCCTTCGTCCGATTCCGCTGAGGTTACTGTGATGACTCCGGACAGTCTGAAGTTGGTTGGAAAACTATACTGGCCGAAGAGCGCAAAACTGACCGAACTGCCTTTGGTAGTACTGCTTCACAAAACGGCGGAGACGCATGGCGCTTGGAATAATTTCGTGAGTGTTCTTTGTGAGTCTGATTTTGCAGTCTTCGCGATGGACCTGCGTGGCTGCGGCAATTCTATCTATGATTTTCGCATCGGCCAGAATCGGCCTCCGCACACGTTCTACATCGGGGAGCAAGCCCGCTATCCGGCCGATATTCGGCAGTTGGTCAAGAAGCTGTTTACTGAACATGGTAAGATGCTCGATTCGACAAGAATTGCCGTTGTCGGCGAAGAACTGGGAGGAAACATCGGGCTACTCTACGCCGTCGATGAGCCCGGTGTGCGTTTCACGGCGCTGATTTTCCCCGGGCTAGATTACAGCGGCATGCAAATCGGGAAGGCCATTAAGGACTATGGCGAGCGCCCGCTGTTCATGGCTACCGCCAAGCAGGACATTTATTCGATGGAGTCCTTGAACCTCCTGTCGGATGTCGTACCGCGAGTACTTGATGCAGCCGTCTTTGATACTTATCGCTATGGCAATGCGCTGGTCGATACTGAGCCTCAATTGGTGCAGATGTTGACTGACAGGTTGCGGCAGTATCTGAAGTAGCTGAATTGACTCTTCGCAAATCTTTCGTTCGCTCGCAAACCTCAGAAGACGAGATAATCTGCCCTACAAAGATTGGATGCGACCAAGTCGGCTCGCTGGTACTGTACGGCGACCTCCCGGATGATCGACAATGACGATCAGCGCCACTGTCAGCAGAGTCGCCAAAAGCGCAAGCATCATATAGTTGAAAATGGGGCTGCCCGTGATTTGCTCCAGCCAGGGGAAGGAACTCTCCAGACTACTGAGACTGTCCCAGCGGAGTTCAGTCAGCAGCGGACGGCCGGGCTGCGCGACGTGGCGCCAGAGAGCGAAGATTGAAACTCCGACGATTACGCTCAGAGCAAAAGTGCCACAGAGATACTTGAAAAGAATCGTCGAGACGGTCGGCTCAGGGAAATGTAACAAGAGTTTTTCGGTGAAGTCGTCCGGCGCGCTCACGTCTTCAAGCGAGACTGTGCCAAGCCGCTTTTCCTCAACGAGTTCAGCCGTGCAGGAAGCGCAGCAGTCGATGTGTTCCCGAATCAGATCGCTCTGGGCAGGCGCAAGTGATCCATCAAGAAATGTTATAATTCTCCAGCGAACTTCACAGCAAGGAATCATATCAGTTCCTCCGGGGAGTATTTGCCGGAAATGATTTCGCGCAACGCACGTTTGCCTCGGTGAAGATATGTTTTCACAGTGCCGATGGGGATTGTCATCAGTTCAGCAATCTCGACATAGCCGACACCCTTGAGATAAAACAGCCGCAGCGCCATCGCATAGTGGGGAGGCAGTTGCTGAAGCGCTTCATCGACGACCTTGCCGCAGAAAAGCCCTTGATAGACGAAATCTGGCCGAGACGACTGATCGGCGGGAAGATGCTCCAGCGAATCAAGTGATACCTGCTCAACACGCTTTTTCGATCGCTCCGCCAGCGCGGCATTGACGGCGATGCGATAGAGCCAGCTTGAAAATTTGGCGTCGCCGCGAAAAGTCTTAAGATTCTTAAAGGCACGCAGAAATGCCTCCAGAGCAAGCTCTTCCGCCCGCGATGAATCATCAATGATGCGATTGATCAATGTAAACACACGCGCGCGGTATTTGTTGGTCAGCGCCGTCAGAGCCTGTCGTTCTCCCAGGCGAGCACGTTCAATGAGTTCCTGATCCAGATCAACAATCACCGTGTTCATTGGTTATATAGACTCATTTCCGCAAGAAAAGTTGCGTTTGTGAAACAAAATTACGTCGTCATCGCTCATATTGGGTGGAGGTGAAATAGGTATGTTCAGGGTCAATCCCGGTGAGATGTTTGGAGCGCTGGCCGCAATGGTTCTCGGTTTAGGCTTTTTTGCCTTGATCGCGTATCTAGTGTACCTCTTCGTCTATAAGCGTATCCAGATGAATCACGAACTGCGTCTGGAGATGATCAAGCAAGGTATGGCTCCGCAGTTGGAGCGTGAAGGCTATGGCAGCCTGAAGGCGGGAATCGTGTCAGCGGCGGTTGGTATCGGCTTTCTGATAGCTTTGGTGATTGGAGCCGATGCCAACCATGATCCGATCGGCGGCGAGATTGTGATTGCGCTGGTGCCGTTGTTCATTGGCGTGGGATTGGTGGGGTTTCATCTGTTGACTCGCAGACAAATGCGGCGCGGAAAAACCGGCTACTTGTCTGACTCCTCCGAGTCATGAAGATCGATCATCTTGGTGTCGTCGATATAAGTTGTCGATTTGGCGTCTTTGATTTTGAGAAGCTTGCTGACAGCGTCTCGGATACGCAGGCTGCTTTGTTCAATCATCAACAGGCGGGCGCGTACATCCTCCGGTAGCTCTGAACCTTTCATTAGGAGAAGCTGTACATTGCCAAGGACCGCGGTTAGTGGATTATTGATCTCGTGGTTCAGAGTAATAGTTGTTTCCTTGACCGCCTCGACACGCGCCGAGTCGATCAATCCGGTCTGCCCGAAGAGATATTTCAGAGCCGTGGCAACAACTTCGATAAACTCCTCTTCCAACGCAATGTTGCGACTTCCGTTGCAGATGCCGGACACGGCGCCGAGACTCTCGTTGCCGGCTTTGATCATGTATGAGAACAGCGATTTCTCGCCGTCGTGATTCAATGTCGAATAGATGTTTTCGAGACCGAAGTCGGCACGCAAGGAAGCAAGCATGCGTTCTTCCAGAGAGCCAAGCAAGGTTGCGAGCACTGGCTCCCCCTCGCGCACGTCAAGGAGGCGCTT
>Ga0209777_10003993_pt1 | contig 17759 bp, 14 predicted proteins | sample FrelakmetHBP12HB_FD_187147 | JGI IMG/M metagenome (GOLD analysis project Ga0209777, IMG submission 187147) | Freshwater lake sediment microbial communities from the University of Notre Dame, USA, for methane emissions studies -HBP12 HB (SPAdes)... | ecosystem: Environmental > Aquatic >...
TCGACGGGTAGGGTCCGAAATATCGAGCCCCATCTTTTTTCGGGCGCCTGACGAGCTGAAAGCGCGGGAAAGCGGCGGTCGGATCGATCCGTATATTGAAGTAAGTCTTGTCATCTCTGAAATTGACGTTATAGCGAGGCCTATGCTCCTTGATCAGGTTGTTCTCCAGGATGAGCGCCTCCTTTTCTGTTTCCGTTACTATGAATTCTACATCACGGACTTTCACAATGAGGAAGGAAATCATAGACCGTCCGTCCGTCCTGCCAAAATAGTTCTTGATACGATTTTTCAGATCGCTTGCCTTCCCGACATAGATGACCTTACCGTCCTTATCTTTCATGAGATAGACGCCCGGCGATGCAGGTGCATTCTTTATCCTGGTAATCAACTGATCAGTCATTTATTTCGCCACATCAATAGTTACAGAATATCTTGATATGAAACGCACGATTTGATTGCATGCTTTGCATAATGCCGCTCCGCGCATTCCCATAATGATGAAATCTGAAAGAAGTGACCCGTAGACGACATTCTCTACATCAAATACGGGACATTTGTTTGAGTTTAACCTTGCCAGTACGGAAATGGAAGAAGCTGAATGCGATTTCTGAATAGGTCACCGTGACTCACCGGCGACATATCCACGCCTGTTAAGAGGCAGATCATATGGTATTTCATCGGCATGATAGATGTCATTGCGGAATTGCAGCGCTCCCTCGCGGTCTACCCACACAGTCCCATAGAAAATGTGGACGTTAACAGGTTCGGGAAGCATCACGACCTGTCGTTTCCCCTTCCCGATCTCCGCCAATATTTTCTTTTGTGTCCAAGTTTCCTTGTTCCTCAGGAGGTAGGTTGCCAGTTCAATAGGCTTTTCCACGCGTATGCACCCGTGACTGAAATCCCTGCGGGCCCTCCCGAAGAGATGGCGCGCAGGTGTGTCGTGGAGGTATATCTCGCACTCATTGGGAAAAATGAACTTTATTCTCCCCAAGGGATTTAAAGGGCCCGGCTCCTGACGGAATTTGTAGCCGAGGTTACTTGCCCTGACACGGGACCAGTTAACCCGCATCGGAGCTATTTCCTTCTCATTGTCGCTCCAGTCCTTGAATACTTTTATGTTATTTTGCGCCAGGTAACCAGGGTCTTTCTTTATTTGAGGCAATATCTCTTTGGTTGCGATGCTGTCCGGCACTCTCCAGAACGGGTTTAATTCCAGGTACGTCATCTTTGCGCTCAGGACACAGCTTCGCTGTTCATCTTTACCCGCTATGATGCGTATTGACATTACAGGCTGCTCATCTTCCATGACCTCCAAAGAGAAATCAGCTATATTTACGAAAATATGATCCAGTCCCATATCATCAGAAAGCCAGCGAAGGCGATCCATGTTTAGGGCTATCTGTCGTATCCGCGTTTCTAGGGGAACGTTTATTACTTTCAGTGTTGATTTGCCGACCCTCCCGTCATCTTTCAAGCCGTGTCTCTTTTGAAACTTTCGGACGGCCATCTCCAGATCGCGATCAAAAATTGCGGGGTTTTCTCGTGCCGTTGAAGCGAGGTCCCCCGAGGCAATAAGCCTTTGCCTCAGTAAAACCACCCTAGGACCGCGCGATCCCTTTAGCAGCGTGGGTCCATCGGGGACATGTGGCCACCCCCCGCTTTCGGCCATAGCCTGATATTTTATTAAATTTTCCCTCAACTTGATGTATTTCTGATAATGGGGTACCAAATCTCCCAGCGTTTTCTGCACATCTCCCGAATCTATGGCTTCGCCGAGGAGTGACTTCAGGTCCGCGGACCCTTGACTGACAACCCAATCAGGATAAATATTTCGGTGATCTACACGTCCATTAACCAGATGAGACGCATAGAGGAAAAACGCTTGTGTCACCATTAGATCAAGATCGGCAAGTTTTGCCACATCATATATTCCCAATTCAATTTCACTTGCATATAAATCGGAGAGCGCTGCTTCGATTTTATTGAGATGATAATCTTGCGGATTTAATCCTTCGTGATAGGCAGAGCGGATCACCTCGAGAAAATCCTCCACATCCGGAGAGGGACCATAATCATCGCTCCAGGCGGGCCGAAATCCTCGTCCCTCATAGAATTGTAAGAGCAACGGTGAAACGGACGGCAATCCATAAGGACGCGCGACTTTCGGTGACACCTCTGCCCCCCTGATCCCATTACCAATATGACTGCACACCTGATCCGACAGAGTCTCAGCATGTGAGATATCTGAAAGCGCAAGGAACGTAATCACAGTCAGCAAAGTTATTGTGGAGATCGGCTTTTTTATAATCATAAAATCAAATTTCTTCTCCCATTTCTAATAATATGCTTGAGAGCTCCTTAATCTTATCCCGGAGCTCCGCCGCCTTCTCAAACTCAAGATTTTTTGCGGCTTCTTTCATATCATCTTTCAACTGCCTGATCATGACGGGCAGTTCTTCTTCTGAGGCAAGGACCTCCCTGCCTTTCAAGGTGACAGGCACGGTTATATAATCCGCTTCATAGACGGAAGCAAGTATATCATTGATACCTTTCTTGATGGATTCGGGAGTGATGTCGTGTTCTTCGTTATAGCGCATCTGGATTTTCCTCCGCCTTTTCGTTTCACTAAGACAGGCTTTAATAGATCCAGTTATATTGTCGGCATACATTATCACCTGTCCCGACAAATTTCTCGCCGCCCTTCCACTCGTCTGGATCAGGGAACGCTCAGAGCGAAGAAACCCCTCCTTGTCGGCATCCAGAATAGCAACCAGAGATACCTCCGGTATATCAAGGCCCTCCCGCAGAAGGTTGACCCCTACCAAGACATCAAATTCCCCTAAACGTAGGTCCCGGATAATCCTTACCCGATCGAGGGTGTGAATATCGGAATGAAGATATCTCACTTTCACTCCCAAGGTCTGGTAGTATGCCGCGAGATTCTCCGCCATCCTCTTGGTAAGGGTGGTCACCAAGACACGCTCGCTTCTTCTTACCCTTTCACGGATCTCAGAAAGGAGATCATCCACTTGGTGGCTTACGGGCTTCACAATTATTTCCGGATCCGCGAGCCCTGTGGGCCGTATGATTTGCTCAACAACCCGTCCTCTGGCCTTCTTGAGTTCATACAAAGCGGGCGTCGCCGATACATATACCCTTTGATTCCTGAAGCTCTCGTATTCTGCAAACATCAACGGCCGGTTATCCAAGGCGGATGGAAGGCGGAAGCCGTAATTGACCAGGGTCTCCTTGCGCGCTCTATCACCCCGGTACATCCCGATCAGCTGCGGGATGGTGGCATGACTCTCATCAATAATGACAAGCGCATTTTCCGGCAGATACTCCATCAGGGTGGGAGGCGGTTCTCCCGATCTTCTACCCGTGAGATGACGGGAATAATTCTCGATCCCTTGGCAGTAACCCATCTCCTCCATCATTTCTATATCAAACTTTGTGCGTTGTTCAAGCCTCTGTGCCTCAAGAAGTTTATTCTGCGCGCGGAGTTCCCCAAGCCTCTCCTCCAGCTCTTGCTTGATTGCGGATATGGCCCTCTTCATATTATCCCTCGTCGTCACGTAGTGACTCCCGGGATAGACAGACATCTTCTGCACGGAATTTAGTTTTCTTCCTCGGAGCGGGTCTACGATTGAAATGGACTCGATAACATCCCCAAAGAATTCGACCCTAATCGCCGTCTCTTCTTCGTAGGGCGGAAATATTTCCACTACATCCCCCCGCACCCGGAATGTTCCCCGATGAAAATCAATGTCGTTGCGCTCATACTGAATCTCTACAAGCCTCCTTAGCATGTCATCCCGAGGAAATTCTGCGCCCGCTTCCAAGAAGAGCAGCATACCGTGATACGCTTCAGGAGACCCGAGACCGTAAATGCAGGAAACGCTGGCAACAATGATGACATCACTACTTTCTAAAAGGGAATGAGTCGCGGAATGTCGCAGCTTATCGATTTCCTCATTAATTGCCGTATCTTTTTCGATATACGTATCCGTGCTCGGTATATAGGCTTCCGGCTGATAATAGTCGTAGTAGCTCACAAAGTATTCAACAGCATTATCGGGAAACAGGGTCTTAAATTCGCTGTAGAGTTGGGCCGCCAGCGTTTTATTGTGTACGATCACCAAGGCCGGCCTCTGAACCGCATGAATAACATTAGCGATGGTAAATGTTTTGCCCGAACCCGTGACGCCGAGGAGCACCTGATGGAGAGCCCCTTTCTCAATACCATCCACAAGCTCTGAGATGGCCTTTATCTGGTCACCTTTCGGTTCAAATTCGGTAACAATCCGGAACTGATTCACCAAAACACCTTTTTCCAACGCATCCTATAAAAATTTACGCGGCCATAATAGACAGACTTTTTCCATTCCTGCAACAGATATGACCACTTCAACCCATCCCTTATTATGAAGATCAGATGTGGGAAAATGATCGTGCACAATACGCTGCAGAAATGATTACCTGTGCTGTATTTATTTCCGGCAGAATCTTAAGACAGATAAAGACGATCTATGAAGGTGAGAAAGTCCCTCATATTGATGCGAAAAGGGCGCGAAGAAACAGCCGATGGCCGGGCAAGATCGCTTTCTTCCTACGCGAATTGCGCATCCCTGTAGTTTAATCTGATGCGGCAATTTTTTACCATTTCCGTGTCAAAAAATGGGTTTTCTGTTCCATACCTCATGCCAGTTCCAGATATATAAAGGAATGGCAGCGCCTACCATCCGGCGGTACCTTATTTCGCTTTCAGATAATATCTCATCTGCCAGTTTGTGTTCGGCCTCGAGTCTTCCGAATTCCGCAACCTGTCGCTTTGCCCAAACAATTCATTCGGACGCTGATATTTTGTTGTGTTCCTTTTTTTCATATTCCACCTTGTAGTCTACTATATTAACATTAAAGCGATATATCAACAGTTATCAATTACGCACGTCCAATTTAACCTTGACAAACAATTCCGGTTATGGTTAATGAAACGTCTTACTATTTTTCAGTGGGGTCAATGGAATGAAAAAGAACCTGACGAATTTCAGCAACACGAAGAGGAAAAGAACCCACGGCTTTCTTGTCAGAATGTCTACCCGGGGAGGGAGATTGGTCCTGAGTCGCAGACGAGCTAAGGGCAGAAAGAGGTTGGCCGTTTAACATCCGAAAAAGCGGTCCATGGAAAAGCAATTCTTTGGCAAGCACGTTAGAATTTGCAAAAAGAGAGATTATTTGACCGTCTATCAGCAGGGGGTGCGCAGCCATTCGGAACATTTTACCATCGTCGTATGCAAGAATGAGATGGGCATTAGCAGACTGGGAATAACGGTCAGTAAAAAGGTGGGGAGCGCTGTAGAGAGAAACAGGATTAGACGTCTCGTAAGAGAGTTTTTTAGATTAAACAGATCAAGGCTTTCTACTCCACAAGACATCGTGATAATTGCAAAAAGAAATATAACAAAATTAGCATATCAAGATGTATGCACAGAGTTAGAGAGCCACTTAATCAAGAAATCAGATGTATAAGATAAAGTTTCCGCAGATTCTGGGAAAAATTCTTATTGTATTTGTCCAATTATACCAGATATGCATATCTCCTCTTTTTACTCCATGTTGCCGTTTTCACCCATCTTGTTCCGAATATGCCATAGGGGCAATCCGGCGATACGGCCCCGTTAGAGGGTCGTTTCTTGGCCTGACGCGGCTGTTTCGGTGCCACCCTCTTCACCCCGGCGGTTACGATCCAGTTAAATAAAACGCTAGAGTACGGAGGTATTGAATGGACAAGAAAGCGTTTCTTGCCATAATGCTGTCAGTGGCGGTTATTCTTGTATGGCAGGCATTTTTTGTAAAAAAACCACCCCAGCAACAGCAGGAATCCGCACGGCAGGAGACTACAGTTAAAGAAAAACCCGCCGGTAAGACAACTGCCCCGGAACAGGCATCGCCGGTTAAGGCCAAAACGGTCCTGTCGAAGCCGGTCATGGGAACCGAGAAAGATATCCCCGTAGAGAATTCTCTCTATAAAGCCGTCCTCACTACTAAAGGCGGCAGCCTGAAATCTTACAAACTGAAAAATTACCGCAGTTCTCTCGACAGGGACTCAGAACCTATTGAACTCGTCCACGTTATGGACGGCATGCTGAGACCTCTCACAATCACTTTTCCCGAATCAAGTGTCGACATTCATCCTGAAAGGATATTCACATCCGATAGAGCATCAATCGATATGACGCAAAATCCTGAGAGCAGTAAACTTATTTTCACACAGACATACGCCAATGAGATGAGAGAGGAAAAGATATTCACATTCTATCCTGATAAGTATGCCTTTGATTTAGAGGTGAAAATATATAACCTATCAAAAGTAGCTCTTAGTGAAAGTGCGTTTCTTTCCTGGAATCAGTATGTCGATCCCAAATCAGAATCAGACAGTTACGGGCATGATGGACCCATTTCTTACATCGCTAATAGCATAGACCGTTACGAAGTTAAAAAAATTGAATCAGGGAAATTGATCGGGCCTGATATTGCTTGGGCGGGGTTTGAAAGCAAATATTTTATTGCCGCCATGGTGCCTCAAAACCCGACACTGACCAGTCTTGCTCTTTCCGTGGATCCCAGAAACATGGTTTCCGTAAGTCTGAAGAGTACTCCCAATATTATTCCCCCTGGACAGATCGCGTCTTTTGGCTATTCATTATATTTAGGACCTAAAGAGAATGACATTCTCAAGTCTCAAGGAGTTGGCCTCGAAAATGCTATTGATTTCGGTTCGTGGATGAAGTGGCTCGCCATGCCCCTCCTGATCTCCATCAAATTTCTCGATAGCTATGTTCACAACTACGGCATCGCTATTATCATCCTGACTATACTGATAAAGATAATCTTTTGGCCACTGGGCAATAAGAGCTACAAATCCATGAAGGAGATGCAGAAACTGCAACCGAAGATAGCGGAACTTCGGGAGAAATACAAAAACGACAAGGCAAAACTGAGCCAGGAAACAATGGCCTTGTACAAGACCCACAAGGTGAACCCCCTGGGGGGATGTCTTCCCATGGTCATTCAGATACCTGTCTTCTTCGGGCTCTATAAGGCCCTCATGTACTCTATTGAACTCCGCCACGCGCCTTTCTACTGGTGGCTACAGGATCTGTCGGCAAAGGACCCTTACTACATTACGCCGATTATCATGGGTGCTACAATGCTCATTCAGCAAAAAATGTCTCCTTCCATGGGAGATCCGATGCAGCAAAAGATTATGATGTTGATGCCGGTGGTTTTTACATTTCTGTTTGTTAGCTTTCCATCGGGTCTGGTCATTTACTGGCTCTTTCAAAATGTCCTGAGTATCGGACAGCAGTACTACATTAATAAGCGAAGATAGTGAATTGGGGTAGTGAGAATGAATTCTATAGAAATCGAAGGGAAAACGATAGATGAGGCGATTGAGAAGGCCTGCAGCGAATTTAACGTCCCGAGAGAAAAGCTTAACATCGAAATCATTTCAGATGGCGCTACGGGGTTCCTCGGCCTAGGTTCAAAGAAGGCAAAAATAAAAGCAAGTATCATGTCCATCGATATGGCTATGGAGACACCGGCTACGCAATCGCCAAAAGGCGCTCAAGAGAAATCATCTGCCATTTCAGGTTTGATAGAACCAAAGGGGCCCGAAGATTCCGTAGAGACTCCCGCAATGAGAGCGAAAAGAATCCTTGAAGGCATCTTGCTGAGAATGAACCTCGATTGCCCTCTAACTGTTGAAGAAACTGCTGATACGATTCTGTTGAATATCAAAGGCGATGGCAGTGGCTTGCTTATAGGCAAGAGAGGGCAGAACCTGGATGCGATACAGTACATTGTGAACAAGGCTGTAAGTAAGTATGCAAATAACCGCAAAATGATCGTCGTGGATACGGAATCTTACAGGAAAAAAAGGGAGGAGTCACTCATTGCCCTGGCCGAAAAGCTCGCGGAGAAAGTAAAAAAATCAAAGAAGGCGTTGACTGTCGGACACATGAACGCCCATGACCGCCGCGTCATCCATCTGGCCCTGCAAAATGATGAATTATTGACTACAAAGAGTCGGGGCGAAGGGGATTTCAGAAAGATTGTTATCATGCCGGCCAAGAAGGGTTAGGTTTGCCGGCGCTCTGAATGAACGGCAGTGCAATTCTACTTCTTCATCCTTTCCTTCGCAAGTTCGGAGCATATGCATTGCACCTTTGTATATCTCACGCTTTAGGCGAGTATTGTTCTGAGCCTGTCAGAAATCGCGCCTCGTAACTTTCGCTTTTGTCACCACCATCTTCTTCACCCAATATTTGGCCCTTTTGCGAGGTTATTGAAGTTGGAAGACACGATAGCGGCCATAGCCACTCCTCCGGGTACGGGATCGATCGGCATAATACGGGTTAGTGGCTCCGGATCCAGGGATATAGCCTCCCTCATTTTTAGACCATCAAACAAAACTGACAGCTTCAATAGTCATCGACTGTATCACGGAGACATCATTTCACCTGATACAGGCAGAGTCATCGACGAAGTTCTCATTTCCTTCATGATGAAACCTCGCTCTTATACGGGCGAGGACATACTGGAGATCAACTGTCACGGCAGCGCCTTTATTCTGCAGTCCGTGCTTTCTCTAGTAATCGAAGCAGGCGCACGTCTTGCAGAGCCTGGGGAATTCACGAAGCGTGCCTTTCTGAACAACCGAATTAATCTTGCTCAGGCGGAGGCAGTTGCTGAAATCATAATGGCAAAAAGCGACAGGGCGCTTGACCTGGCTGTTTCTCATCTAAAAGGCGACTTAGCTGGCAAAATTGAAACTATACGTCATGCGATTATTGATATTCTTGCCATCCTCGAAACATCCATCGATTTCTCGGACGAAGACGTGGCAATAGGTGATCCGCCAAGTGTTGCAAGAGACATCGAGGCCATCATAGGCGAGCTCACTGAGCTGGCCTCAACGTACGCTGAGGGAAAGATATACAGGGATGGTATCAATGCTGTAATTACGGGAAGGCCTAATGTGGGAAAATCAAGCCTCTTAAACAGGCTTCTCGGCGAAAAAAGGGCCATTGTGACAGCCATACCGGGAACAACGAGGGATTTTATCGAGGAGATCGTTCCTATCATGGGTGTGCCTGTAAGACTCATGGATACGGCAGGAATAAGAGAGCCGCAGAATGTCATCGAAAAAGAAGGCATTACCCTGGTGTGGGAAAAACTTTCAGAGGCGGACATGGTGCTAGTCGTAGTTGACGGCAGCGAGAGCTTGACGAAAGAAGACGCCGAGATCATCAAGAGTTGCAGGGCGAAAAAGTTCCTCCTATTAATCAACAAAGCCGATCTTCCTCATGTCATTGACGAGAAGGAGTTAGCAAGTCTCGACCCAGACGCCATGCCCCCCATATGGATATCGGCAAAACACGGCGATGGCATACCAGAGCTGAAAGATGCCATCCATGGCCTCGCTTTAAACGGTGGAGATTATGGCCACACCCTGAACGTCGTATCCAACATCCGCCAGAAAATGGCCATTGAAAAAACGAGGGACATGCTGTCAAGAGCCAGGGATAGCATCCGTCAAGGGCTCTCTCCTGAATTTCCCGCCTTTGATATCCGTCAAGCCCTTCAAAGACTTGGCGAAATCGCCGGGGAAACGGTCACTGATGAGGTGCTGGAGAAGATATTCTCTACCTTTTGTATAGGCAAGTGAGTGCGATTACTGCAAGACATCTCCGCGAAGCCATCAAAAAATCAATCCTGTCCTAGTTTCTACTTCCCTTCCATGCCCTCGATAAAGGCCATCACATTCTGTCCGAGAACAGCGTGATTATACCCGCCTTCGAGAATGGCAAAACAGCCTCCACCATTCTTCCTGCTGGCCTCTCTGACCATCCTCCCGATCTCTGTATAATCGGATGCGGATAGCAGGCCGCCCCAATCCTGTTCGTGATTGTCAAAACCCGCTGATACTCCTATGATATCGACCTTCTCTTCAAACAGGCGGCTCTTTACACCTTTCAGATATTCTTCCGGGTATGATCCCGAAGGATTGTAAAGCGACACATAGCCAGTCCCCTCTAATATATTCATCGTCCCATCACCAAAGTGAAGATCAATATCCAACACGAAGGCCTTCTTAATACGGTTTTCCCTTTTTAGCTTCTCGATGGCAATCGCCATGTTATTAAAATAGCAGAATCCCCACGCACTATTGGCAGAGGCATGATGCCCAGGCGGCCTGATCACGGCAAAAGATGGCTCCGTGAGGCCAATCTCGGCAGCTTGTATGGCACCTCCGGCTGCCAATGCAGCAATATCATAGATGCCTTCCCTTGCTACCCTTTCCATGTGGGAGGGTGTATGACAAGCGGCAATATCCTCCTTCCGGGCAGGAACCGCGTCGAGAAAAGTCACCTTGTTTTTGATCTCTTTGACGATTGCCTCGATGCGACCCGGCGCAGCAGCTGGATCAGAACAGTACGTTTGATTGAAATCCTTGTGATAAATGACCTTCATGACTACACCTCCTCGCGAAAGTGACTTTTGAGAAAATCCAGAATCCTCAGCGTATTTCTTGAGACGTGCAGGTGTCTGAGTTCTGCCGGTGAAATCCACCTTGCTTCAAGGGCATCATCAGCACCCTTCGCCTCACCGCAGACATAATCAGCCATCACGTCAACAACTACATAGTGAAAGCGAATCCGCCCTTCACTATTCTCTTCGAAAAAATCGAACGAGTAAACAGGCGTTCCGGCCTTGATGGTAACGCCAGTTTCTTCCAAAATCTCCCTTTCGGCGCCCTCTTGCAGGGTCTCACCCAATTTCAGAGAGCCTCCGGGAATCGCCCAAACACCTTTATTGGGCTCGACACCCCGTTTTACGAGGAGCACTTTCCCCTCTTTAATAACGACCGCTCCGACTCCACAAATCGGACGGTCCGGATATTCACGCCTTGACATCTTGCCATCTATGCTTTCTTGTGTTTTCGCTTAACTCAATTATCTTGAATCCGAAAGTCAAATTTTGCCATAATCCATGGTTCAGGGTGGTTGTTAAAAACCCTTTCAATAAACGTGACATGGTTCTTTCTATCAATCATTATAACCGAAGAGGAGCGGGTGCCGTATACAGGGCTGACAATGAATATGGAAGAAAGAATCCGTTCCCACTTCAGCCCGACTCCGGTGTCCGGTAGCTCCTTGTCGTCCGGTTTGGATTGGTCTTCGAGTATTCCGAAAATCTCTTCCGGCAGAGGACTGTCAGTCCTAGCAAGCAAAGACCCCATAGCCTTTTTCGCCAATTCCGTCTTGGGCCAGGGCGTATCAAGCAGCCGATTACTCAGACCGTACAGGCCCGGGGTGAGCTCACTCATCTCGCCGCGGTTGGAAAAATAGAAGAGACTCTTCACGTCTCCGATTATCAAGCTGAACCCGTTGTATCTATCTTTCTCGCTTGTAATCTTTCCGATATAAGACTCCGCATCATCATGCCCAACGAGGAAATCCCTCACCAGCCATCCCCGCGAAGGGGCGTTCCGCCCGAACGGAGGCCGTTCACGGTAGTTGGTGAGCATGGCAATACTCCCTGTTTTCTTGATGCCAAGCCAGGTCCCTCCTCTTTGCAGATCTCTTCCGGCGATCACGCCCATAGCATCGTCCCACAGAGACACGGGTGCTGAGGGCCTCTCATAAAACTCATCCCTGTTAGCTGCAAGGATGAGGGGGTATCTGTCGCTCATCTTGTAGGATAAAACAATCAGGCACATTTCTCAAGCCTCCACCAGAGACTATTATCAGTTTCTTTATAGACAGTCAGCCCGACATTTCGGAGTACCTTATGCGACGGCACATTAGACTTCGTAGTTTCTGCAAGGACTGCTGATATGTCACGGCGCTGAAATATCCATGAAATGCCCTCTTTAAGCGCCTCCGTCATGTATCCCTGTCTCTGATACTCCGGTCTTGTCGTATAGCCTATTTGAACTGTGCCGTCTTCATCAGGATGTCTCTGGAAACAGAATCCTCCTATGATTACGTTTTCCCCCTTCAATATGATCAGGACGCTTTGCCAATCGGCATACCATTGATCCTGTTTCTTGCTTCTAATTACATCTTCGAGAGACGCCCTCATGGCCGCTTTTATTTCCCTGTCGATTTGTTCACCCAAGATCATGCTTGCCAGCTGCAGGCCCAGCTTTTGTTCAATCTTCTGATGGTCGTCAGGACTCATGCCCTCCATGTCCAGGGGCACCAACTTCAGCCTTTCGGTCTCTATAGGGACAATATTCGGCATCTTCCGACTTACAGTCTCCTTTTGACCTCATCCATTATCTTTGCCATAACGGCACCCGCAGAATCATGGATGACAACATCCGCAGCATCATCGAACGCCGTGGGCGTGTTATTGATAATCACCAGTCTGGCTCCCGACTCTTTGGCGTACATTGGCATGTAGGCCGCCGGGTATACAACAAGGGATGAGCCGATGACAATCATAAGCTCACATCTGGTGGCATGAGACGTGGCGTCTTTCAGGGTCCGTTCAGGCAGGAGCTCTCCGAAGAAAACCACGTCAGGCTTTAATATCCCCTGGCAGCTCTCGCAGCCGGGGACTTCGAGCTTTGAACGGAATTTCTCTAATACATCACGGACAGGGTAGCGCTCGCCACAGCTCATGCACTTTAACCACCTCATATTGCCGTGTAGCTCGTAGACCTTCTCCGGAGAGTTACCGGCCTTCTGATGCAGGTCATCAATGTTCTGTGTAATTACACAGTTCAGCTTGCCGATCTCCTCCAACTCGGCTATGGCAAGGTGCGCCCTGTTTGGTTTTGCGTTGGCAAACAAGCCGCCTTCCAGAAGAATCTGCCATTGTTTCTTCCTTGTCTCCGGGCTTGCGAGGAATTTTTGAATGGTGAAATCCTCCGGGTCGAATCTCGTCCATATCCCTCCAGGGCTGCGAAAATCAGGAATGCCTGATTCCGTGCTGACCCCGGCACCTGTAAACACAACCACATTGCCAGCACGCACTATCAGATCCGCTACCGCAGCTATTTTTTCACTTAGGTCTTCAATACCCATGATCATTTCCTAATATATGCATAAATTTTTCACTTGCAACAGAACGTGTCCCCAGGGGCATCCCTCCGATACTCACCGATGCCTGTCATATAACATCTGCCTTAAAAAAACAAAGTAAAAGGAGCTATTGACAACATGGAAACATATCTTCTATTATCGCCATTCAAAGTAGCTACATTTTCCAATTCCATAATTCAGATTGAGACTAAATTGCAGGGGGAACAGATATGTCTGGAAAGAGTTTAAAAGTGGGAGTGGCCTTTTTCATATTTTTCTTCTTCTTGATTGGCATAATGGAACTTGACGTGTTTGCCAGGGTGGGAGGCGGCATGTCCTCTGGAAGCCGCGGTTCCCGGTCATTCAGTTCTCCCAGCCAACCTTACTCGGCACCGTCACAGACCAGCCCGTCAACAGCTCCATCTCAACCGATGAGCCCTCAAATGCCGCTCCAGCAGCCCAGCATCTGGAGAAGTCTCGCCATGGGCGTAGCAGGCGGTTTTCTAGGCAGCCTGCTTTTTGGCGGACTCAGCCATGGCATGGGCATGGGCGGCTTTGGTGGAAGCGGCATCGGTTTTTTAGATATCATCCTAATTGGTGGTTTACTTTACATCTTGTATAAATTCATCAAGAGAAGGAAAGAGGCGGAATCAGCGGCCGGCTACTATTCCCAGACAGGAGCTTCCCCGTCGGCGGGACCGCAGACAGGATTTGCTGACACTTCCCGCGATCAGGGATACGCGCAAGGCGATGTCCAGACAGGCCTCAGTCATATCCGGCAGATGGATCCTTCATTCGATGAAGCAAGGTATAGAGATCTGTGTATGGATAACTTCTTCAAGATTCAGGGCGCATGGATCAACCGTGATATGACGGTTGTCAAGAATATCCTGACACAGGAAATGTTTGATATCCTGCAGAAAGATGTAGACAAGTTGAAAGCGGAAAAGAAGATCAACAAACTCGATAACATTGCTGTCAGATCCGTGGAGATAACGGAGGCATGGCAGGAAGGTGGGATGGATTTTATCACTGTCAGATTCCTCGCCAACCTTCTCGACTATACGGTGAGTGAAAGCGGAGAACTGCTATCCGGCAGCAAGACGGAGCCGGTGAAATTTGAAGAATACTGGACCTTCACAAGGCCTGTAGGAAACAACACCTGGCAGTTATCCGCCATTAATCAGGCCAACTAGAGACTATTCTCGGCGGGACTCGCCATCTTCCGCCGGCAAGTGCGTTCGGCCGGTCATCGTCGCCGTTTCTGGTGAAGGCATTTTGCCGGCACGCGATTGAACGTTGCCAGAACGCTTTTTTAACCTTACAAAAAAATTATCCAGATGGAATATGCCGTAGTCTGCTCGGTCGCATTAGTCGTATCCGCCTCAACACTTTTTTCAGGGTTTGGTCTGGGTACAGTACTGATGCCCGCCTTCGCTCTTTTTTTCCCCATCCAGATTGCAATAGCAGCAACCGCCGTGGTGCACCTGGCAAACAATATATTCAAGATATTCTTGGTGGGTAGAAAGGCCGATTGGGAGGTCGTAGCAAAGTTCGCCCTACCCGGCGCTTTAGCCGCCGCGGCCGGGGCTGCCACATTAAACCTCTTCGCAGGAATGCCTTCAATTGCATCATACAAAATCGGCGATGAAATACATGAAATCTCCACACTGAAGCTCGTAATCGGGATTGTCATTCTCGTCTTTTCGTTCCTCGAATTTCTGCCGAGTCTTCAGCAGCTCTCCTTTGATCGCAGGTATCTCCCTGTAGGAGGTATAGTTTCAGGCTTCTTCGGGGGTCTGTCCGGTCATCAGGGCGCATTCCGAAGCGCCTTCCTGATCAAGACAGGAATGAACCCGGAAGCGTTCGTCGGCACAGGGACAGTGGCATCGGTAATCATCGACGTTGCACGATTATTTATCTACGGCCTCAGTTTCCATCTTGCAGAGGTCAGAGGTCTCAGTTCCACCATGGGTAATCTTCTTATAGCAGCCACACTGTCTGCGTTCCTCGGCGCTTTCATCGGGAGCCGGATGCTGAAAAAGATTACCCTGAAGACGGTTCAACTGATAGTCGGGATAATGCTCGCCATTGTCGGCCTGGGAATGATGACGGGACTCCTTTGAGCAACACGTATAACGGAGTTACAGTTTAAAGAATACAAGGCAGGGTCTGCAACTCTTCCATCAAACTGGGTTAATGCAATTGCACAACCTTCTTGGTAAAATATGAACGACTCCTTCCTGTAATCCGCACCAAACAGACTTTCTCTTTTATAATAGATTTCAAATGGGAATCGTGATAATCAACCACACATAGTAGCAGTAGCGATTATATATTTCTCAACCAATGAAGCTCCCCGCCGCAAGCAGCGGGGTATCCTCGGAAGTTATGTTTTATTCGCCGCGAGCGGCGGGGAATTATACCCGAGAAGATTAAATCCAACCAAACAGTGCCATGGACTGATTACCGAAACCAAGTTACTAAAAAGAGGCGGGGTTTTGTGTTTAGGGGTGGCTGCTAATCTTGATTACAATACGAAATTGAAGGAGGGAGAAATCATGAAAGACTATCATTTTTGTAAGCGGCTGCGTTTCCTTTCAATGGTCTGCCTGATCACACTCAGTCTGTGTGGCACGGCGATGGCACAGAAGTTTAACGGAATCTGGACAGGGGAGTGGTTGAGTTCTCATCTTGGTGGAAGCGGGACTGTGTCAGTTACTTTGATACAAACGGGACCGGCATTGAATGGTAGTGTGACTATATATAACGCTGGTGAGTGTCAAGCCAATTCTACTTTTCCGATCACCGCCGGCTCGGCTCCAGATGCCACTGCATTTTTCAGCAGTTCCGGTGGCGCCTGTGGTGCTCCCGTTACTCTAAGTTCTCACAGTACTGTATCGGGCAATACAATGTCAGGCTACTATCTTGCGTCCGCAAGCGGTCAGCCGTGGGATATTGGAACGTTTACGGTGAACGGCGGCACAGGGCTGACAGGGAATTTTTCCGGAGCCTGGACAGGAAATTGGTTGAGTTCTTTGAATGGTGGTGGAAGCGGGGCTGAAACGATTACTATAACACAAACGGGGGGGGCATTGAGTGGTAATGTGACTGTGTCTCCCGTTGGTCCTTGTCAGGGCACTTATGCTTCTACACTCACCGGCTCGATTTCAGGTTTCGCTGCAGGGTTCACAGGTACCATTAACGTCTGTGGTGAATCCAGTTCTGTAGGGTTTATCGGTAATGTATCGGGCAATATACTGTCAGGTTCATGGTTTGATTACGGCGGAAGCGAAATTATTGATTTTGGTACATTTTCGGTGACCAGTAGCTGTACACCTCCCACTTTCCCCGGTACAGTGTACACCTTTTTTGATCCTGCCGCTGCTCCTCTTAACCCGAAGTTTATATGGAGCGGTGTCCCTGATGCGAATTTGTATCACGCCTGGATTTGCAGTGACAGTAATTGTTCATCAATAGTGCTGGGAAAACAATTCAGAATAGAACGTTGGCACGTAGCCTCTGGCTTGAATCCAAATACGCAGTACTGGTTTAAGGTACGGTCAGTTAATTTCTGTGGCATTGGTCAATTTTCTGCAGCAACAAATTTCACCACATCCTCTTGCGCATATGATCTTTCGTGTCAAGGTTTAGCCTGTCAAGGTTACGGCTATGACCCCCAAGGCGGTGCGGGAACGGTCACGGTCACACCTTCCTCAGACAGTTGTACCTGGAATGCCACAAGTAATGACCCATGGATTACCGTCACGTCAGGAAACAGCGGTATGGGGAACGGAACAGTTTCATATTATGTGGATGCCAACGCCACCGGAAACGCAAGAACGGGGTCAATAACTATTGGCGGGCAAGGCTTTATGGTAAGACAGGCAAAGGACATTTTTATCGATGATCCTCAGGATCCTTCTACCCCTTACATTAATGCCATTTATGTGAAAGGTATTACTAAAGGTTGTAACGGTTCTTCCGCATACTATTGTCCTTCAGACCCGGTAACGAGAAGCGCAATGGCTGTTTTCATTATCAGGGGTTTATATGGAGATAGTTTTGGTTATACCCAAACCCCGTATTTTACCGATGTCCCTCCAGAGTACGAAGCATTTAGCTACATCCAGAAAATGAAGGATGTCGGCATTACGCAGAACGCCGGAACTTATAATATAGCTGATCCAGTTACCAGGTATCAGATGGCTGTTTTCCTTGTCAGGGTTTTATACGGCGATACTTTTGATTATAACCCAACCCCGTATTTTAACGATGTTCCCGCATCGCACGGGGCTTTTAAATACATCCAGAAAATGAAGGATGTCGGCATTACTCAAGGTTGTGGTAATGGAAACTTTTGTCCTGATGGCGTGGTTACCAGGGATCAGATGGCGGTCTTCCTTGCCAGGACATTTCTGGGGTTGCCGTGATAATTCTTAGGGGGAAAGGGTGAATTTTGAAACTATTAATATTCACCCTTTCTTTCTATAATCATCAACATCCAGAATTCTTAAAATCATTTGTTTGTAGATACCGTCTTGTGTCAAGCGACATTTAGTTTATAATTTGGGTCGAACGGTTTTCCTGATTTCAGGATGCCGTATATGATATGAACGAGCTTTCGCATAACAGCACATATAATCACCTTGCCGT
>Ga0209777_10003994_pt1 | contig 17759 bp, 22 predicted proteins | sample FrelakmetHBP12HB_FD_187147 | JGI IMG/M metagenome (GOLD analysis project Ga0209777, IMG submission 187147) | Freshwater lake sediment microbial communities from the University of Notre Dame, USA, for methane emissions studies -HBP12 HB (SPAdes)... | ecosystem: Environmental > Aquatic >...
GTCCTTTTCACAACGCATCATGTCTACTTTATAATCCTCTAATGCCATGATAAACCCCCTTTTTTACCTAGAAGCAGACCTTGCCAGGATTTAGAATATCGTTTGGATCAAAGATTGATTTGATCTTCTTAATTGCCGCGTATTCCTCGCCGCCGAAACGCTCGTACGCAATGGTCTTCCACTCGCCATACGGACGGTAGAAATATGCGTTCTTCGCAGCCAATTGCCGCGCTCCCTTGGTTACCAGTTCCTTGACCTTCAAGGTCTCGCGGCTGTTCGCCGGGTCATACGGAAACTGGAATTCTAGGTGACAACTCGTACCTTGGACCATTGGCTGTACATATACCCCAATGTCCTGGGAAGGATACCCGCAACCTGCCGCAAGTAAATACATCTCGTCAATGAACACCGGCGCAAGATCGAGTGTGGTGGCAAAGAATATATCTTGGAAGGCTCCTTTCTGCCGCATCTTCCAATAGGTTTCATCCGATACTGTATACAGGAGCTTTCTAATTTTCTCACCTGTGAGGCCACCGGGAAGTGCGGGTACCATCTGCACACCGTATCTCTCCGTTACCTCCCTGATATCCCTCTCCTGCGTCTCGGCACGCTCCTCGGGGAAGAACTCAGGGAACCCGGCAATACCGACAATCAGCATGAAACGAGGCAACGAGTCCCTGATCTCCTCAACATCCACACCCTTCTTGGCCACGATAGATGCCAGCGTCTGATTGTTCACGATGAACAACTCCTCGGCCCACCGGAACCGCAGAAGCGTATAGGCCACCTCAATGAGCGGGGCTATCTTCGTGCACGGCACAAAGAAAAAGTTGTGGATCTTCGGGAGCAGCGCGCACTTGATACTCGACCAGGTCAACACACTAAGGCTGCCCTGGGACGCTTGTGCTATTTTTACGATGTCGTACGACTCGGATGCCCACCATTTCTGGGCCTTCTTCTGCTTCCATTCTTCCTCTAGGGTCCACACGCCCTTGCTCGAACCCGTCTGTAAAAGATCGCCGCTGCCCAGTATAAGCTGGCAGGCAAGCAGCGGGTCCACCGGGCACCAGTGATGCCTGGGTTGTATGATAGGCTCCTTCTCCATATAGCTGCCGATAACAGACTTTGTATACCGCGGAGCCAGAGGCATATGCGGCATCATCCCTTCCTTCTCCAATTCTGGCGCCAATTCCGCAAAGGTGACACCCGGTTCCACGAGGGCAAGCTGCTCGCGGTAGCTCACCCGGATGATTTTCTTCATCTTGCTAAGGTCCATGATCACGGCACCACCGATCGAAGGCACGGTATCGCCGCGGAAATGCGGCCCTCCGGAGCTCACCGGAATAACCGGAGTCTTGGTTTCATTGGCCCATTTGATTACCGACGTCACCATATTCGCATTGGCCGGATACACAACGCAGGCAGGTTTGATCGGATGTACAAAACTCTCGTCCTTGCCGTACTTATTGAGAGTCTCGTTGTCATCAAAAAAGTGACTCTTGCCGACAATCTTCTGTAAATCATCGAAAAATGACATACTATCCCCCTTTAAATATAACTTTTAATCCTTCATTAAATTGAACGGCTTGTTAATTTCTCGGTAATTCCTGATACCTCCTTTCTTGTGAAATTTTGTTCTCATGCTAAAAATTCTAGCCTATTATCTTGTCCTGTAGTAAGGCCAGGGCGAGGTTTCTCCCCATGTCGCCCGGGGTGTCTCCTGTAATGTACTTGCATGATCGATGCTTGAATTCTGGTTTGATCAGGTTATGAATCTTCACCTTACGGCTCTTTTCCAAATGGCAATCGATATCATCTATGCTCCAAGAGGTAGTTGGTTTGCCCTTGGCGTCCCGGCGCTGGATCATGGTGGGGTATCTCAGTTCTCCAACCTCATTGCTGACCATGACCACTGCCGGAAGTTTAGTCTCAACGACCTCATATCCGCCGGGGATGAGCCGCTCGACTATCACCTTCCCGTCGGACACACTGACTTTTTTTGCTAAGGTGATGACCGGAATTCCCAGTCTTGCCGCAAGACCTATCCCTGCCTGACCGGCATTCCAATCAGCGGACTGTCTGCCAACAAGGATCAGATCATATATTTCCATCTTCTTCACTGCTGCGGCCAGAACAGCAGCCGTACCAAAACTATCCATGTGAACAGGATCAAACAACTCATCTTCGACCACAAATAGTTCGTTCGCACCGGATGCCAAGGCCTTCATCATTACTGGCTTCGAAATGCGCTTGCCTATGCTCAATATGCTTATCTTTACATTTCCCTTCTGAAGATCCTGGATTTGCAGGGCTGCTTCCAGTGCATTCTCATCAAAGAGTGACAGGACAGGTTGAATGCCCCTAAATTCTACCTTGTTCTCAGAAGTGTTTATTATGAATGACTCCTGGGGCGCCCCAGGATCCGGTACCTGTTTTATGCAGACAATAATATGCATTCGGCTGCCTCCTCATTCATGAATCTAAGCCTTGCTGTGTTCACGGAAGGCCTGGGTAATGGCCGGAACAATCTCTTCGTAAATACCTACGACGCCGTAATCCGCGACCTTAAAGATGCCCGCTTCGGCATCCTTGTTGATGGCGATAATCTTCTTTGACTGCGCCATGCCTGCCAAATGCTGAATGGCGCCCGATATTCCAATAGCAAAATACACGACAGGGGCTACAATGGCGCCTGTCTGTCCGATCTGTGCATCGGCGGCAATCCAACCCGTGTCAATGGGCGGCCTGCTTGCGCCGACGGCCGCACCAAGAGTATCTGCCAAATCGGCCAGGACATTGAATCCCTCGGCACTACCGATCCCTCGTCCTCCCGAGACGATAATCTCGGCGTCGTCGACTTTTATTCCTGTATGATCATTAACAACGCGGCTGGTGGCTGTTATTCTCACATTCACCTTTTCCAGCTTAACCTGAAGATGCTCGATCTTTCCCTGTTTTGCTTCCAGACGCTTCGAAGGCTCGAATGATTTTGGCCTTATGGTGACGATGAAGGGCTTTTCTGCCGTATAACCTGCTAGAATGTGGCTGCTAAAAACTGGTTTAAGAAATATAATCTTCTTTGAATCAATCTGACATCCTGTGCAGTCGGTAATTAGTCCAGCATCAAGGTCAAATGCCAGCCGAGGGGCAAGATCAATTGATTGGAGGGTGTTTCCCATCACAAACGTAATGGGTGCAATGGTCTTATAAGCTTGATGAACAGCAGATAGATAATATTCGGGATGATAGACAGCTAGATTGGTATTGTCAGCCATATAGATGGTATCGACTGCGAAATGACTTATTTCTTCTGCGACATCTTCAATGTCATGTCCGAGAATCAAGGCATGAACCGCAGCGCCATATACATCGGCTATCTTGTGTGCAAAATGAAGTGCCTCAAAAAAAGATGAAGCTAATCTTTTTCCTTCCAGGATTTCAGCAAGAACGACGACGGCACATCTATCATCTTTCATAACGCGCTCCTCTTATGTTGCCGTAACTTTACGTCTGAATATCTAATGCATCTTTTCTTTAAATTCATATTGGCCACACCAATATGCCATATTAACAGAGATATAGGCATATAATAGACCATTATTGCATGATTGGTACTACCAATATATTGTTTAAAATTGATTGTCAAGACTTTTTTAAAATTATTTTTATCTTCTATTGCTTGATATTGAAAAGGTAGAAAATGATTGAAGAATATAGTCTGCGCGAGACTGTTTGATTTAAAGATTCAGTAGAGGACAGTTTTCAGAATTGATAATTACTGCTTGAAAGAAAGTATACCTGACAAGGATAACTATTTGTTTCTTTCAGGAAGACACAAATACCACGTCATCCTGAAAATACCATGCTCGTAAATCTGCACGTTACAACCCGTTATCATTAATCCGGACCGACCTTACAACATCTCGACTTGTATTTGAAGTCCAGGTTTTGATGAAGTCAGGAGATGGTGCCTGAGCTGGAAATGTCTTGATGTCACCTTTAAGACCATTGAATAGAAAACTTAACTTTAGTCATGTGGACAATGATGAAATAACGCAATTATTCAGACGGCTTTTTAGACGGCTTTCAACGTCCTTAAACGGATTTAGACGGACAAAAAAGGTAATAAAATCAGGTGGAATACGCTCTTAAACGCCCTCTCACGCCGGAAACCGGGGTTCAACTCCCCGTGGGACTACCAAAATTAAATCAAATACTTACAGATAATTTTTGTTCTTTTAATCATTCAGAATACAAATTTCCCCAGCGCTATCCCCAGCATATGTCTCTAAAATAAGTATTTAGATAAATACACTTTAAAATAACAAAGAAAGAACTCCCTTATGTCCAGCCGCCACCGGAGAATAGCTCATGACATGTAAGTTTAGCTGTTTAGTTTAGTTCTTTAGGACAAATGATAATTACCGGGAGTATACCTGATTCCAATAATGCTTGAAGCAAATCAATAGGGATAACCTTGTCAAAAAATACTTTGATCTTTTTGTTACTTGCCCTCACATTCTTCAATTATCTGATGATTCTCTATTTCGCCCTTTGAAATGTCAAAACAATGATTAATCGGATCTTTCTTTGATTCATTTCTCAGAATATCCAATATATCTTTCAGCCTTCCAACTTTTTCTTGGCTTAATAAAGAGGTCAGGCTATCACGGTGAATGATTGCGATTGAATCTGTGGACAAATTAGAAATGTCTTCCGCTTTCTCACATATAACTATTTTAGGCATGTTTCATTTTGTATATTTTCTTACAATCTATTATTTCGGTACCAATACCACTTTCAGTGAATATTTCCATTGCCAACGCATGGGCATTTGTACCATTAATAATGTGAACTTTCTTTACGTTTCCTTCTAAGGCTGCTAAACATGCTTTTACCTTGGGAATCATCCCTGCGGAAATAGTCTGTTTCTTCAACATTTCCTCTACTTGTTCTCTATCTAGAGATGGAAACAAATTCCCGTTTTCATCTAAAATTCCATCGGTATCCGTCATGATAATAAGTTTATCCGCATGTAGTTCTTTTGCTATTTCAGCCGAGTTAGTATCAGCATTGATATTTAAAGGCTTGTCGAGGCATTCGCACAAAATATTTTTCTGCTCTTTGAGCGATAATTTCTCAAAGTCCTTTTCCTCAAATTTTGAAAATTTGTTGATATAAAAAACAATAGGTCAAATATTAGGGATAATGCCCTGTTTCATCAGTTCTTTCCCAAATACTCGGGATCGAAATTAGCTATGATCGTCTGACGCGTCTTGTCGATAAGGTCTTGAACTGTATCGGTGGTATAGCCGCTGGTATCGATGGGATCCCCGATGACGATCTGGATTTTCCCCGGCTTCAAGGTAAAACTCCTTTTACGCATGACGCGCCGGCTTCCATTGACCGTAACCGGTAGTATGGGAATCTTCCGCTGGACGGCCATTACAAATCCTCCCTTTTTGAATTCATGAATCTGCCCATCAGGTGACCTGGTTCCTTCGGCAAACACCATAACGCTCACGCCCTTGGGTAAACGATCAAATCCCTTGTTGATGCTTTCAATTGCGCTGGTGGTATTAAAGCGGTCAATGAAGATGTTCCGTGAGGCGTATAGTGCGTACCCAAAAATAGGGAGTTTGAGAATTTCCTTTTTGATGATCCATCGGTATTGAATACCCAAAGTAGTAACCAGCGCAATGATGTCATAATGCGATTGGTGGTTGGAAATAATGATGTAAGATGTTTCCTTCAGAATCTTATTCTTGTTTTTTATTTCCGTGAGGACAAAGGATACGGCAAGCATGATGTAGGCCCAAAGCTTCGAAATGGAGAATGCGAGATTGCCGGTACGGCTTAACAGGCCCGCAACCATGACGGGGATACCCAGGAAAGTGGTCGCAATTGTCGCCCAAAAACCAAGCCACACAACGCATATTGCCTTGTATATTGATTTCATAGCATAGCTTCCCTTTTACAGGCTCTTATGAAGAAAATTTGTTGACATAGGATGTCAATCGCATTATATTCACGCCGCCCGAAAGCAGGTTCCTAAAAAAAGAACCGGACGGGAGGCGTTTTTTAACATTCCTTACTGGGGAATCGTTCAATGGTAGGACAACGGACTCTGACTCCGTTTATTAAGGTTCGAATCCTTATTCCCCAGCCAACCGAAAATAAAAGGGATTTAAGTAATTTTAAACCCCTTTTTTGTTTTGTCCGCTAAAGACTGGCTAAAATCAAGGCAATAATTGTAAATAACCTTGAGTGGTGCTTAAGTTTGAATGTCCGAGCAAAAGCATTATCTCATAAAGAGGCTTGCCACTTTTAGACAGTTTAGAAGCGTAGCGATGGCGAAGCGAATGCCAAGCCCATAATGGTTGCTTGAGTTCCTTGACAGTCTTTATAATAAAATGCGGGTATTTTGTCCAGCGATTAAAAAGTCTGTCTTTCCATTTTAATCCTTTAAGACAAGGGGGGTAGGGGACTTTACGGCCCACAAGATTACTATTGCGTGATTTGCGAGTGTAGAGAACTATTTCATTTTCTAAAACATCATCAGAATTAAATCGCAAAATCTCCCCAATCCGCGCGCCTGTCTCTAAAGCAAAGTCAATCATTAGGGTCTGCTCTTGGTCGCATTTCTCTTTTACGGTGTTAATCATCTCGTCGGTTGGGATAAACTTAATCTTTTTTTCTACGGGTTTTTTCTTTTGCGTTACAGGATTTTTAATGTCCAAATCATAAAGCTCTATACCGTAATTGAAAGCCGCTTTAATAGCGATTAAATAAGCATTAGCCTTATGTTGGGTTTTTCCCCGTCTTTTAAGGTCTTCCGAGAATGATTGCACGGCGTTGTTAACATCAAGTCTGGATATTTCCGAGACGGATTTGTTTCCAACCTGATTCAAAAACATTTTGAAATACCTTTTATTGTCTTTGTAATAGGTTTCGCTTTTTCCCTTAAGACAATCTAAGCGAGTGTCCAAAAGTTCTAAAAGCATAATATCCGGCTTTCTCGCCTGTTTATCCAGTTGATCTATCCGTGCCCGTTCCGCTTTCTTACATTCCTGCTTGGTTAAATAAATTGCTTTGCTAAAATACTTAACGCTGAGATACTGACCGCTAAAAAACCATCTTTCACCTTTCTTAATTTTCCTTTTGTATTGACCCACTCTTATCACCTGCCTTTCTGCCGCGCTTAGACATAGCGCCGGTAATGTTTAGATATTCTCTTAAAGGTTTCAATTCCGCTTCTATCGCTGTTTTCTGTTTAGTTAACTCGTCAAATCTTTTCTGCGCTAACTGTTGTAATTCTTGCATAACTTCCTCCTTGCTTAATTTTAAAAGAGCGGTTAAAATTAATCATCTTCAAGTGGAGGTTGGTTTGGAGTCTTAAAAAAATTGGGTGTTATTGTTTGTGAGGATTTGGGATTAGGAGGCCATATGGCATTTAATCCCGAGACACCCTATTTAACGCCAAACGATTTAACCGACATTTTACGAGCTTCTTTAAAATGGATTTATCAACGGCTTAATGCCGGTGAAATTCCAGGCTCGTTTAAGATCGGCGGTGTTTGGCTGATTGATAGGGAAGTCTTCACTCAGACACTCAAACACAAGGCTCAAAAACCCCAACCCCGGATTAGCAAGACTGGCGAGAAAAAATCCCGCCATGATCTTAACTAATCACCCAACCGCCCCGTCTTAGCGACGGGGCTTTTTATTTCCGTAAAAGTGATAGTGCGTGTAAACGTGATAATGGTTTTGATTACCGTAATTTTTTTTCTTCTTTTTAGTTCCAGTTAATTCTTTTATAACATCCGTAGTGCAACACTGTAAAAGCCATCCACCCTGTCGTTTAAACTCGCTCCACAAAGTAACTTTTTTGCTCATGTTAACCTCCTGCAAATCTTATTTATTGGTTAACTTGAGAATAAATTTTAAGGTAATTTTGCGAAAGGGAAAGGAAAGGAGTATTTAGGAATTTATAAGTCTTTCGACTTCAGCAACACTCCTGACAATGCAATAACGATGGCCGAGATTCGTAATCTTCGTTTCATAATTTATTTGCTGAACATTTTGGCGGCCTTTTTCGTTTTTAACTTCAAGATGCAAGCTCTTACCGTCTTTTAAAAAAATAAGGAAATCTGGACTACCGGGCCTGCCCATTTTAAAGAACTTACCTCTTGGATTTATAAAAGCGCCAGAATTGTTGCGGATAAAAACAAGCTTTTTCTGATTTTCAAGATAATTCAGATAATGATTAATGGCCCTGATAATGCCGCTTTCTTTCATATGGTATATGAGGACACAAATTTAATAAAAAACGCAAGGCGAGGCAAATAGTGGCTAAATTCTTCATTTTAAAAAGTTGATTGACGAACGCCCCAGCCTCATCTTTATGTGCGAAGCCAAAGCGCCGTCAATTTTAATTAATTAATCATTATTGCGGAAACAAGGGGTCTAGAAGTATTACCGAGAGATATAATAGACCAGCCTATGTACATAGCCGATCATCTAATTTAATTATTAGGTATTTTTTTGATTTTGTCAAATTAGCTAAAAAAATGGCTACATTCTCATACCAATTATCAGCAACAGATACTTCAACCACCACCGGAATGGTTTTTAGATATACTTTTCCTGCGTCAACCATTGACTGTTGCAGAATTTTAGTAGCAGTGCCTATTTCCGAAACAGGTGTCTCAACTATAATTTCGTCATGGATGCATCCTATTGAGCAATTTTACAATCGTAAGCGTATCCAATAGGCTCTCAGATATAGAACGCCAAGCGAAAGTGTTCATTTGATAAATAATCATTATTGATGAAATGCTAATTAATCAAAGAACACAAATACCAAAAAGGCTAACTGAGTTTAAGAGCAGATATTATTTCTTCCGCTTTCCTTCGATTATATTCGTCACAACGCGATCCCGCTGTAAATAGATCTATAAACCACCAGATACCACAACCTCCGAATGTAATTAGCTTCACAATCCCAAGACCTACATCACCTAACCATATACGGTCCCAATCTAGGAGAGCCATAATAGTTGCTAAGCCTCTATCCTTTTTTTCTGAAGAGTACTGCGATTGAAAAATCATCTTCTTGTTATCATCAAGATCTTTCATAAGTAAAACAAGCTCTGCTGCACCTAACTGTGCCATAAGTTCCTCCTTAAATGATAGTATTTTGTAATCTCAGCCCCCAAAAGGTATATTGCAATGACACAAACAGGAATAATGAGTACATTCATCTCAACCGCATGACAGAAATTTCCTCTGACCAATAATGCAATAGCCCGAGATAAACCGCAGGCAGGGCATTCTATTCCAAATATAAATCTCCATAAACATGGAATACCACCCTTCCCTGTATACGGATTAACAATAAGACCATAAAGAATGAGAGAGGGGAATAGGAGTATGCGCATAGAACACATCCGCCAAAACATGGAACCTTTTATTAAAATAAAGTAGAATACCAATCTATTAAAGGTTTTTTTCATACTTAAAAATAAAGCACGCAAGGATCACAACTTTAAACAATGCCTCCTCCAGCTATTAGACGAATAATCCCAAAAATTGCAGCTATTCCGCAACAGACCATACCTCCAATTGAACTTCCTTTTTCTTCTTCCACCTTTCTAGTATAAGCGACTATACTAATAATTAAGCCGACAATGGAAAATGGAATATTTATCCAGTTCAAAGAACCCAAACACGGAAAAAAAGCTACACCCATACCTATAATTGCTAGAATCCCCCAAACAAGTGACAATGTTTGCATAGAGCTATACCTCCTTGATAGAATTAATTTTCCCTTAAGGGAAAGTTGAACGCTTGTAGAACTTAATTTTTTGCAAAAGGACTAACAATACAGCAATCTCATTGACAACAAAGCTTAAATAAAGATAAGGTCCAAATCGATTTGACATACTTGCCTTTAAAAAATTTCCGTGAGAAATATTAATAAAACTAGTCGTCATTCCACAAAGTGGACATTTTTTGTTGTATTTCAATTTCCACTCGCATACAGGAACAAAAGAATTAATGGTGGTAGAAGAAACCAAGAATGGGGTTGCTAGCGTTAAAAAAATTATACTACTAAGAATAATCCAAACAATAAAGATTGCCTTTCTTATCTGTCGGTTATTCATCATCATGATGTTATCAATCACTACGCCATAATAAATTGCATTACCAAACACACAGTAAAATACACTCTTTACTATAACACGAAACTGGATGCCATCATTGTATGTTGCTTTTTTAACTTATATTTATGAAGGGACTTTTTTATTAATATACTACGTCAGTAATTTTTGCAAGACTTTTAATTTTTCTAAATTTTGTGATTAATATCTATTATATCTTGTCGACATTTTCCTATAATCTAACCTGCTATGAAGATATAACCAGAAGCAGCAGCAAACCATATCTTTCTTCTTAATACTTATTAGGACTATTATTTCCTTCCCAAAGAAAGAGAAAAATACTTCTACTTTTTAAAAATAACCAGAGAATAACTTTTGATTAACAAATTTATATTTAGAAATTAATTTTCAGAATGAATTAAATATTTTCATGTAGTGGGCAATTGTCAAAATTGATGATTACTACTTTAAAAAATTATTGATCAGCAATTATGCATTTGATCAATTTTGCTCTCCCACCACACTGGCAAGGTGATGGTACTGGAGAATTCCGGCGAGAATTTCTTCTGAGCTTGCGGTTCTTGATAAAACAAATAAAAGCACCAAGTATAGTTCATCTGCCACGTCTGAATATTTGTTATGAATTAATATTTTCTTCAAATAAGGTATTTATAGTGATTATGGTTATTTTTACAATGAGTTGGAATTTTTATTATTTTGTTATTATTCAAATTTAACTGACTTTATATATATATTGACACACATAAATCAATGTATTATTAAAAAACAAAAAATACGATATGAGAGGACTATGGACTATGAAAAACAAACTTTTTTCAGCTTTTGTATTGCTCAGTACTGTGCTGCATTTCTCCATAGCTGCATCATGTGCACAGGAACCCAATGGATCAACTGAGCAAACAAAGACCGTTACACTACTAATGGAACAGGCCCGTACTGAAGGAAAGATCGGAAACACTAGAAATTTAATCGATATTCTTAGCAAAGTCATTAATATAGACCATGAAAACGGAGAAGCCTACTATGAAAGAGGTGCCGGACACTATGTTTTGGGCGAAAATAATGACTCGATCGAAGATTATACCAAGGCAATTATTTTAAAGTACAAAGTTTCAGAAGCTTTGTCAAATCGTGGAATGGTTTATTTGGTTATGGGCAATTATTCTAAAGCAAAGGAAGATTTTGATATGTCGATAGAATCACAACCGAGTTCCGAGGCATATTCGAACAGAGCCAGCTATTATATAATGCTAAAGGATTACGGAAGTGCGATTAGGGATGGTAGACAGGCAATATCATTGAATCCTAAGGATGCCAAAGCCTGTTTCAATGTTGCCTCGGCTTACGTTGGGCTGGGTGATATGCGAAACGGAGTTGAGTTTTTACAACAGGCATGTGATTTGGGCTACCAAAGAGCATGCGATATATTAAGACAACGATTCGGAAGGTAGATTAAATTATTCGAAGACGGAGTTGACTTAACTTGTGGTACAAGTATTTTGGGCCGGTCACGGGCTGCCTAGGCTACATTTTCAAGAATGCAAAAAATATGGAGCTGTTGTCCATATTTACTTATTGATCAGCGTCCCTTTGTCCCCCCTCACGCTCAGACGACTCGCTTTGGTGAGCGCCTTTTCTAAAATATCATTCCCCATGGTCGGTTCACCGATGCAGCCCTTTGGGGTCATGTTCCTTACTCCTCCTGTGCCCATCAAAGACCATAGCCGCACCATCAGCATCTGATGCTTCCAGTCTGATATCTGGTTGGGGTATTCGTCGAACTGCTCAGCTATTTCTGCGTTGAAACATTTTTTTTACTACTATTCTTTTAGAGGAACCCATCCATCTTGCTTCGCCCGCTCCTCGTTACATCTGTTGTCATAGATTTTTTGTGGTCCGCGGTCCTCTTGGCACTGGTCAGTGCAAGCCGCTGATTGAGAAAAACTCACTTTACCGTATATCTTCTCGTAATAATTATGGCATGATATATAGCATGTAGCATTCGTATGAGTATCGTGGATCTCCCTACTGCACTCATTATATTTGGGAACCCCTTCTCTAACAAGTCCAGTATTTGTGTTCTTCCACTTTGTAGCACACCCACAAATCAAAATGGTAAATATTAGTGCAACTGCTACACTCATAGATTTTCCCATAAATTTCCCCCTTTGTTTTTATTATAAATTAACTTAGTACATATTTAAAGATATTATATTAGGACTACAAACTTTATTGTAAAAAAAGAATATATTGCACGAAACTATGTGTCAATAAAAATAAAAGTCTTTTTTTAACAAGTTCCACGATGTAAGACTTCATGGATGCTTCTAAATGATAAAAACGTCTTTTTTGTGAAGGGAAGTATTAGAAATTTAGTTTTGTATATCAATGAAATTATGACTACCGAAAAATACGCAATCTCAGTCAAATTCTTACGAATACACAAAATAATACGAATGTGGAAAATCTGGAAAAAAAGTGGACACTTTAAAAAAAATATAGCAATATTTGACAAGAACAATGTACAAATGGCATAATTTATGAGATCACTTAATGTGAGGAAATAGATAACTCTTGAAGTATTATAATTACAGGGAATTTGTATTAAATTGAACTAGGAGGTATTATTTTATGTTAAAATTAACCCGAACACCATTCGTATTTTTATTTTTTATTTTTTTCTTTACACAATTTTTATTAACTTCATGTGATACTACACAAAGCAGAGCAAAAAAAATAGTTTCCTTACGTTCCGAACGGAAATTATTATTGGATAAGCTTTATCAGGAATATGGTGGATCTGAATTAGCACAATCCATTAATAATAGCGTCCAGAATGAAGCTAATTCAGGGAATAACGCGAACAAACAGGTTGCACAAGGTATTGCAGGCATAGCTCAAAATCTTGACCAATCTGTTTTTGAAGAAAAGATATTGTCATTAGGAAAAGGTGAAAATTTGCTGTTATTATCTGAGAAGTCCAAAAAATATTTCTCACGGTCTAATGTAATCGACAAAGCGAAAAAAGTATATGAAATAACGTTAGAACTGGAGGCACTGGAGAATAGTCAACAAAGATAATTATAAGAGTGAGTTCTTTAATACAGAAAAATTTTATGCCAAATGATAAAATCCATTTTCTTTATATCATCCTATTTATTTTACGGTTACATACCTGAAGTATTTTGTTTATTCATTCTTTCAGCGGTTTGACATGCATTATATATTCCCCATATCCAAAGAGTTGGAACAATTATGAAAACAATAAGTACGTAAACTCATAGCCATGAAACGAAATAACAGCCCATCATTATTAGACCTTTCAGAATCTGACCATTATAAATCTGCCCCAAGCCATAAATAAAAAATGAAAGTACTGCAGCCACACCAGAATTCTTCATAAATCATCCTTTTTAAAAACTTTTTGACCAGCAATTATGTATTCGATCAATGCTGAATAAGAACACCTTGGGAAATATTTCTTATAATATCATTTATCTTAGTTATCGATATATCTGAATATGGGATATCAGGTTTAACTCCACTTCCTGTGCATGACCGTTTATCAGGAAAGCGTACATCGAGGGTGGTCAACCAGAGACCGCCCCCGTTAGAAAGGGGAAAAAGCGTCTGCGATAAGCATTTACCGTAACTTTGCTCTCCCACCACACTGGCAAGGTGATGATATTGGAGAATTCCGGCGAGAATTTCTGCTGAGCTTGCGGTTCTGTTGTCGATGAGTACAAAATTTGGACTCTTAAATTTTTGACCAAGTGGCGATTGGTATATCTTAACAATTCCGTTGCGGTCATATGTAATGGCTAGTGGAAGACCGGATGGCACGAATAACCCGGCGATCGCAAGGGCCTCGTACAAATCACCCCCCGAACAGCCGCGCAGATCGAGGAAAACTTGCGTTTTGGGGTTGACCAACGTCGTAAATCTGGCTGAAAGACCGGTGGCAGTGTAATGGGCCACAAACTCTATGATGCGCATTACGATATCATTGCCTATTCGTCGCCATGTGATTGAAGGTGATTGATAAGTAGAGGGCATGATGCTGTAGTCTTTACCCTTACTGCTGATGCTACTGGAAACAGTGAGTATAACAAGACTTTTTCGAACTGCCTTATCGAGTAGGGCAGAAATCCGGTCAAGGTTATAACCTTGGATATTCCTGCCGTTAATTGCCCGTAATATACCAATTTCGGGAAGCCCAACCCGATCAGCTGGCCCCCCTAGAACCGGCTGAATCCATAACTGGGATTTATGAACAAAAATCTCAATACCAATCTGTACTGACAGAGACGAATTTTTTAATGGCGAGATGGGAGGGACATAGCGGGCATAGGGATCAATCGCCAGCAAGCGCTGATTCAGATTTTTGTCACTCAATGCCACAAGCGAGCCAAGTGACGGTAGCCTCAAGGCTTTTTCGGACATGATCGTGTATATTTCATTAACAGGTAGAGCGGCATACACGGATACCGTCATAATCAGTAAGCTGATCATGATCATTAGCGACATAATTGGCCATAGCCATGGAAAGAAATCAATATTACTTCGCAGCATCATTTAGAGCTTTAGAATAATTACTCAACTTCTTATACTCATCTTCAAGTCTATTCCGCTCCTGTTCAAGGATCCGATAACGATCAGGGTCCGTAGCACTGCCGCCAGCACGATTTAATTCGTCTAAGGCAGCCTGCTGGGATTTAAGTTTCTTTTTCACGTCTTTAATTTTCCGTTTTAACACGGCTATTTCACTCTTTTGCTTATCAGACTTAGCTTCTAACTGGTTAACGTCCGACTGCAAAGTGGAAAGGTTTTCCTCCATTTCGGCCAAGCGTTGCTGTTCAGTAGACAACTCTCTTTCCCACTCCTGTGAGTCACTTTCCAACTTCCTAGATTTTTGTTCCAAATCCTGAGTAGTGTTCTGCTTACGGTTTAATTCATCTTCACGTTGTTGCACACGCATTTCATAGGCACCGGAACTGAGTCCGGCAATGCCTCCGAAAAGACCACCTTCTCTAGGATTGCTTGAAATGGCGCAACCAATTATAGCGGGAGCCAAGATAGCAAAAATCAATATTTTTCTGAACATACTATTTCCTCAGAGTAAGCGATGAAACCAGTTGAGCCATTTGTTCGTTATTTTTATCAAGCATGGCTATTTGATTTTTCAGAATGTTTATTTCCTGACCAAGTTTTGCCACCTTCGCTAGGTCCTGTGTTTGCGAGATACTTTGCTGATCTTCGTTCAGGTCAGCCAGCTCTTTTTCCATGTTCGCTTTTCGTTTTTCGGCACTGCGAATTAATGAATTAATTTCATTTTGTTTCTTTTCCAAAACGCTGACCTCAACACTTCCTGCATCGTAGCGTGATTTGAGGTCGGCCACTTGTTTTTCCAGTTGTTTGTTCCGATTTGCTGTCTTTTTGTTGAATACTTCCAAGTCATTGTTATATTGAGCAACGACCTCTATCTTGTTGTTAAGCCAGTCCTCTTCGCTGGCATATTGAGCTTTACGTTTTGCAACGTAATCACCCGCCAAATATCCTGCGCCACCGCCCACGGCTGCACCGATGGCTGCACCAATCAGTGTGCTTTTCTGATCGTGCCCGATAACTTGTCCAAGCACCCCCCCTAATAAGGCGCCGGTCGCAGCTCCAATACCGGTGCCTTCCGCCCTTGTGCGGGTGGAATCATTCATGCCTGCACACCCTATAACAAAGCACAGCATTAGAACAAAAGAAACACCTTTTAAAAATAAATGATTCATAATAACTTCCTCCTTTATATTATTTGCTATAGCCTCAATCAACAAAATCAATGAACTGCATTTTGAAATCCGACAGTAATTTTGTTGGATCGGTTTCCGAGTTTTTGCTTAAATAATCAACATGTTTAGTGAGCAATTCCATAACTTTCTTTTCGCGTAATGTCAGGTCTCCGTTGTTAATTACACCCATTGCGTAAGATATTTGTTCCGGTGTATAGCGACTCAGTTCTACTACTTTTCCAAAATAGGCTAAAAGATAGTTATCACGGTTCTTAAGGGAATCGCTAACTGTCTTTTCTGCCATTGCTATCTGTCCCTGATATCGTGGCGAAATTTTCCCTAGATCGCGCGCACCTTTCAACATCTTTTCCAACTTGGGTATTTTGCTGATTGTCACCGAAAGATCAGTTCCCTTACGAAGCGCATCAAGCGCCAAAATACGGGCAGAAGCCTTTTTGCCATCTATCAGTTTTTCGGATTCTGATATTTTATAAAGATACAAGGATATAGATACTACCACCAACACCGCTGTTACAATAATCCATTTAAAATTGTTTGGTTTAGAAATCGGGTCTGGTATCGGTGGTGATAACGCAACGGGTACCGGCTTCTTTTCTTCCTGTGCGGTTTCTTCCTTCTTATCTGAAGTCTTTACTTCTGGAAGAATGATTTTTTCTTCGGACTGTTTAACTGGAATTTCATCAGTTGGTTGTGGGACAGGTTCTGGTTTTGTGGACACTTTCTTTTCTATGTCCCGCTTTGGTTTTGAAATCGGCTCCTGCGAAACGATATTTGGTGAGGTAGATATTCCTGCCCTTTCCTGAGGAACTTGTATAGTTTCAACCTTATTAAAAACTTTTTCCCCAGAATGGACAACCGGGGTCTGAACACCGCAAAAAGGGCAGTATTTAACAGGTCCGTAAAGTGCCTGATTACATTTGTTGCAGTTAATTGGATATTCCATTTTCCTCAGTACGATACATCAATTGATAGGTTGTATCTTGTCATCAAGCGAGGGTATAGCATTGAACACAGGTGTAATATAGGTCACCGTCGAGGCCGCTTTCCATTTCTCCATGCCCTGCATTCAGATCAACTACTCACTGGTCAACACATCCAACCTGACTATTTGATGGAGTGTACTCATGGCCATTGATTCTGCACGAATCCTTCCCGCGCCATTATACCGGCGGAAGTGGCGGAGGGCCCGCTCCAAACACAGAGGCTATACCACTCACCGTTGAAGCCGCTGCCCATGAAGCCATCCCTTCCATCCAAACCAGCGAATCTTTGGTTAACTGCCCTGACTTAAACATCTCTTTGAGGGTATTAATATCAAAAGGACCAGCCTGCTGACCATTGACTACCACATGCACTTGAATTTGCGGAATCGGAGGCGGCCCACCAGCTTTCCCTATCCCAGTCTGAGACTGAGACACACCTGATAGCGACCATCCAGATTGCAACACTTCACGCCGTAAAATTCGTTTGGGTTTAATCTCTTTGAAATTCACCTCATACGGATAAACATCTGAAGTTGATCCAGGAATCTCATTCGTCCATTTATTCAAGACTTCCCGTGCCGAGCGGAGCAGACGTTCTGCCTGCGCTTCATCAACCTTAATATTTAATCGTGTGCTCCACTCATCGAGCAATTGTTCACACATCAGGGTCGGAAGGGACTTCTGTTCCTTGCTCTTACCATCCACAAGCGGAACGGCAAGTGGGTAAGCCGAACCGAGGTAGTCCTCCATCAGTGCCACCCAAATAGCTAGTTGATCCGGTGAAGTAAGTT
>Ga0209777_10003995_pt1 | contig 17759 bp, 36 predicted proteins | sample FrelakmetHBP12HB_FD_187147 | JGI IMG/M metagenome (GOLD analysis project Ga0209777, IMG submission 187147) | Freshwater lake sediment microbial communities from the University of Notre Dame, USA, for methane emissions studies -HBP12 HB (SPAdes)... | ecosystem: Environmental > Aquatic >...
CGGATATGATCCTGAAAAAGATCCCTCTAACCATAAACCATGTGATCTCTGCAACGGTACCGGAAAACGCCAAAATCCGCCTAACATCGGCGCGGGTAATTATCCTTGTAATGGTTGTGAATCTACTGGTACTATGTTTGTTTGGCCGACTTCTTTTAAACCACATGAGGGCGATACTCAACCCATTTCTATTGTATACGCGGGGATGAAGTTTAAAACTCAAAAGGGAAGTGTTATTTATTTGCCTTGCGCGTTTGTTGATTTGCAAGGTGAATGGCATGAATCACCTAGGAAGGAAACGGTCAGGAATAAGAGGAATTGGAAAGATAAGGTTTTGGCGGCTTTTGAAAAAGTCACCGAAAGACCCGTGTTTGTTACCGTTGTTGATTGTCATACTTAAGGAGGATTAACATGCATCATTTTATTGTATTGACAGGTTTAGAAACTGATTTTCTTTTGTATGTTAATGTTAATAATATTGATTTTGTTAGAGATCAGAATAGAGGTACGCAAGTTTTTAGTTCCGGTTCTGATGAACCGATAGAAGTAAAGGAATCGTTTGATGAGGTTTGCCAGCGTATCAATAAAGTCGGGGAGAAAAATGCCTAGCCCATACACGATGGTATATTTGAATGAGCATTTCGAAGACTATCCCGTTACCGTGATGCTGGCAGATCCGTTCAAGATGTTTTTTGATTTTTCCGTGGAAGATGCGGAAGCATTGGCACAACAAATTTTGAATGCGTGCCAGGATTATCGGGAAACGCAAAAGGAGAAGAAAAATGGCGAATAACTATAGATGGAAAGTTTCCTTGCAATCAAGTCCCTTTGATAGTTGGTTGGGTGATTATAGAAGAGGTTATTTTCCTAGGATTTTTTATTACAAGAAAGACGCTCTTGAATTAATTAAAGAAGTAGAAAGAAAAGGTGGAAAAGCTTCTCTTCTTAAGGTTACAAAAATGAGAGGAGAGAAAGATGTTAGTTATTAAGAATCAAGAGTATTTTGACAAGGTTTGCGCGTGGGCCAACGAAAATAATTTAATGGGAGAGTTTTTGCGAACGCTTTGTTATCTTGATGATTATGGATGTATTCAAGGTGAAAAGGGGTTTATGCAAAGCAGAGATAAAGACAATATTAAGTGTTTGTTATTTCCAGATCAAATGGAACATTCATTTTATTTTGAAATGTACAAACGCTTGCCTGTAGATCCCCGAACATTTTCCGAATATAGCACCGTTTGGATGAATGGCGGCATGATTTATTTTGAGAGCGATAAAACGTGGAGTATACATACATAATATGTATTATACATTTTGTATTATATAGAAAGGAGAATTACAATGCGTTCGATTAGTGTTATTGCAAGAGAGATTTCTAAGGATTGGAAAAATGTTAATTATGCCGCGCGACCCTATTTGAATGCTATGTATAGTCTTGATAAAATTACAGATAATTATATTATGGATGATGGCAAAAGTGTTGTACTTTATTTTCTTTCAAATGCGGGATCTTGGCGCGGAGAAACCGCAAAAAGAATTAAGAAAGAATTGAAGGATATGTGTAAGTAGAAAGGAGACTTAATATGTCCTTTTTCTGGTTTCTTTTGGGACTAATTGTCGGGGAAGCTATCTGCTATGCTACTGTAGTTCATTTGATTAGGAAGTTTGATAAAGAAGAAATGCTCGCAAACTTTCTAGACGATTACAGAGATTAGGAGATAAAAATGAAAGTAAAACGAAACTTCTGGATTGAATTGAATTGTGATGGAAGAAAAACGAAAGTTGTTACTGGTCCAATTGGATCAAGCGGTGGATTTACATTAAAAATTTGTGCCCGTCACTATGGGGAAAGAGCGCATATTTATTCTATTTATGGGAAATTAGATAACAAATCGCTTCTTGTAGAAATTTTTGATGAATTGAGTGGTGTTAGTATTGGTAGAACAAGGACAATCCGTTGACAAACTATTCTTCCGTCAATGCAATATTTCACTTGACATTTCATGCAGTTGGTGTATACTGGTATCGTAGCATAGTGGAGCGGAGACTCCCAGCGACTTTTAGAAAAGTCGGCAAGTCATGATAAATTCATTATTCGATACCGATATCCGTTGGTATTGGGACATTTCCGGTTACTGGAATTGTCCCGTCTGCGGCTATTCCCACGATTTCTTACCCGGTGAATTTCGCTGTTATCACTGTAATCAGGTTTCCAATCGTCCAATTGAACTTGATATTTCCAAAGCCGAGGAGTATCAAAAGAATATGATGTTATAGTCCAAGGAGCGGAGAAAATGAGTGAATTTACAGTAGAATGTTCTGTTTGTGGAGATTTACTTGATTATGATTTTATGGTTATAACTCACGCTTTTGATAATGTTCCTCTTGCAATTCTTATTGAGCCAAAGGCTGGCACTTATCGTATTCAAACTAGCGTTGAATATGAAGGTAAACTTATTTAGGCAAATCACGCAATAATGCGTGTTTGTAAACAAGGAGCGGAGAAATGGTTGAATTTCTGGTTTTAGTGGGAATCGCGTTTGTTATTGGTGGTTGCATTGCACTTCGTCAGAAGTGGAATAAGATTCAGGCAAGTAGACAGGCTGAGTTAGAGTCAAAGAAAGAGTGAAGATAACAACCAATAAGAATAGTCCGAGCGGAGGAAGCATGATTATCTGGATTGGTTTTGGTTTGATGGTTAGTGGGATTGCGCCGCTGATTTATATTCTTCACAGGTCGAGGAAAGAGGATGGTTATTACTGAAGATCAGTGGAAGCAGTTGAATGAGCAGATTAGTATTATAGTTCTTAGGTTAGATAGGATGCACGAGCACATGGTTGATAATATTAATCGTTTGGAGAAAAAAATGGATAATGGTAAAGTTAAAGAAATGATGGAAATGGAAACAAAGCCCGAGAATGCTATTATTCATCTTCAAGATTCTGTTGAATGTTTTGATCGACTTTTGAAGAAGTCGGATAGTATTAGAGATGCGGTTTTAGATTTTCATAAAAGTATTGCTCTTATTGAAGTAAAGGTTGACAGGCTTTCACGTTTGATTTTTGCGCGTAGTGCAGAAGAAATTGAGAAAGTTATTTTAGAGTTTCCCTTAGATGAGCGGAAAGCAATGGTTGATGAAATGATGCAGACGTTAAATCAGAAGTTTGGCCTTAACACGGAGACAAGGTAAATGGCAAACACTCAGATTGTTATGGGACACGCAAATTGTAAGCTTGGTCAGATTACCGCGAATGATAAGTTTAATGCTCGTGTTCACCTGGAACTTCGCGGCAAGCCTAATGATGAGGATACTTTCAATCAGTCGCTCCATAAACTTGAGGATTTGAAGGATGATATCCGCAAGCGTGGTCTTATCAACGGTATCTCGGTCCAGCTTATTTCTGGTGAGCCGAATACTCCCGAGGCAAAGTATAATCTGATTTCTGGTTTTCGTCGTTTCAAGTGTCTTAAGGCTCTTCTTGCCGAGGGACACAATCAGTTTGAGAATCAGATTGTTACCGTGATTCGTCCCGACGCCTCTGAGGAAGATATCTACCTCTTCAACCTTGCCGAAAACGTCATTCGTAAAGACCTTACTACTTATGAAATCGCGGCCCGTGCAGCCCAACTCCGTAAGAAGTTTGCCAAAGATGACTCTTCTCGCAAGCAGTATGGATCTCGTATCTCCGATAAACTCCACCTCACCCGCAAGTACGTTAACAATCTGATGTTTGCAATCGACCACCTTATCCCTGCCGCTTTGGATGCATGGGCCGGTAGTAATCTGAATTTTACTACGAGTCACCGCGACAAGATGGCGTATATGGATGAAATGAAGCAGACGGAGTATTGGGAGGAGCATTTCGTTAAGGAGCATAAGACTGATAAGGAAACTGATGTTAAGCCGCCTCGCGATAAGAAGAAGGAGAACGGTCAGCTTTCCAAGCCTGCTGCTAAGCGGATTGAGGAAGTGTATGCTGCAATCGAGAAGAAGCAGCCTGTGAATAAGGAAGAGGAGAAGAATTTTGAGATTATGAAGTGTTGTATTGGTTGGGTGCTTGGGAAGTTTGAGAATATTCCCGGTGTTGCTGAGAGTCAGAAGGTTTCAAAGAAGAAGGTTGAGGAGAAGAAGGCTCCGCTTCCCCAGGTGAAGCCTGCGATTCTGGACCTGTAAAAAGGATTAACTAATGCGTCCTAAAGGTGCAAAATATTTAGTTCAATATGTTGATGCTTCTAGTACCGGAGATATTCGTGAAGTGTCTGCATCATCTTTAGCAGAAGCAAATGAAATGGCTGCTGATAAAGAGAATAAGGGATTTACTGGTATCAGGATTATTAAGTCCGATGATATCAGAATGCCAAAGCGTAGAACGGAGCGGAGTTAAAATGAGCGATAATACCAAAGATGGTCCCGATGATAATTGGGAGTCTGTCTCTGCTGGTCGTGATGCTGCGTGGTTTGACCCGAATTGGGCTTATGAGGATGCAGGTAAATACAAGGACGAGCGAATTGTTGAAGGTCTGTTGATTGGACGTTTTACCATTACTCCCCGTGGTCGCGAGCCGATTAATTATTTCCAGGTTCGCCTGAATGTTCCTTACAAGGGACTTATCAAACCCGATGACTCTGATAAGTTCGTTCTTGTTGACCTTGCGCCCGGACAGAATATCAACCTTACCGAGCGAAAGGATTTGCAGGCATTAAAGGATGTTTGCACTTCTGGTACTCCGTATCTGGTCAGGATTAAGGTTTCAGGGCAACGCGCCGTAAAGGGTCGCGCGCAGCCAATGTGGCTTTTTGATGTTAAGAAGAAGCCTGCACCCAAAGTTGACGTTCCGTTCTGAGGGTAGAATAGAGTAAATAAGTGCATAGCTTCCCTGATAGGCGCGGCGTAAGTTAGTAACCCCCAATGCTAGCTTGCGCCCCCCTATCAGGGATTTTTTGTAATCAAATGGATTAATGAATAGTATTAGGAAATATAATTAAGGAGATTTCAAATTGTTAGACCCTAATAAGTGTCAAATGGTTATTGAAGTTCGTAATGGTACTGTTAAAATGCAATGTCCGCAGCCTGTTGAATGTTATATTTGTCAATATTGTCATCATCATTGTCTTACTCATTATGACTTGCGAGAACACTTGGTATATGAAACTCCAATAATACCCGAACACATGAAGAAAAGGTATGAAAGATGGAAAGACCTGCATCTACGGAATTTAAGCGGTTAGTGCATAAAGACAATGCATTAACTTCTTCCGAATATGCATTAGTAGCGGATTATTTAACAAAGAAGATTGAGTATTGGCATTATCGTAGAAGGTGGTTAGGAAAGATAATTAAGTATAGAAAAGAAGTTGAAGCGTTACTTTGGATTAAGTATTGTAGAAGTATGGCTCAAACAAAGACAATGAAGTTGATCGAGAGAGCAGCAAGAATTAAAAGTATGTTGGGTGTAGCATGAAAAAAATTATTTGTTATTCAATTGGAGTTGAGTGTAGTACCAAAGATTGTAAAAGACACGAGAGAGTTAAGGTGTGGAATTATAGAACACGAGTAACAGTTGAAATGCAAAATGGTTGGCTAAGAAATGAACATACTGGAGTTATAAAGTGTCCAGAACACGTAAATGAAATTGACGAGGTTCCTGATGGAGAAATATAAGAAGAAAGAAGTTTTAGAATATATTAAGATGAAGTTAGAAGCGGTTATTGAAGATGTTAAGATTAAGTTTTCACTTGGTGAATTACGCGCCATGTCTTTTCTGCTTGAACAGTGTTTAGCTCAGTGTGGGGTATCTGTTCATAACGTTATCATTAAGATTAAGAGGGCATAATGGGACGAATGACAGATAGAGAATTATTACTAAAATATGCATTATTCTGCAAAGAAAACCAATTAGATCCTGACAACGAATCCGTCGAAGCCTTTATCGAAGATTCCGGCTCCGACCCTGACGATGATGACGATGACGATGACGAAGATGATGATGATATTGATATAGATCCTGATGATATAAGTAGCAGTAGAGATGACGAAGATGACGATGAAGATGATGATGATGAAGATTCGGTGGACGATGATTAATGACTTCTGGAAAAGTCGATAACATGGTAATCCTTCACCACATTCCCGATAGCCAAGATAGGCCATTTCCTTGTGACATATGTGGAGCCTCTATAGATCCACTCGCTTCTCATCATATCTGTAACGAGCGTTTAATTATCATCTATACCAATTGGGAAGATGCCTTAGAGAACGGTTTAGCAGAATATATGGAACGCAAAGGACTTGACAAGGGGTATTGGTAATGTTTAATCCTATGCAACATCAATTGATGTGTGAAATTGAAGGCATTGAACATGCCGCCACCAACGCGGTTAATATGTGCGTTGATGAACAATGGGAATATATTCCAGAATGTATGAATGTTATTTTTAAACGTTTTCACGCTGCATTTAGAATTTGTCAACAGTTGGAAATGATTCCGCCCGACCCCATTAATCCTAATCAGGAAATGCAGCCATCTGGAAAAGTTGAAGCTAAAATTATTGAATCTGAGCCCCTTTCAAAGGATTGTCCCGATGCCTAACATCGACCCTAAAGACATTCCGAATCTTGCATATAACTGGTTCATGAAAACTATGATGGGCGGTAAAGATGAAAAGGAATTAGAATGGGTTTGTCGTAAATGTACCGTCGTTTATGAGGATGATGAAGCAAAAGAAAACAAATATCAATGCAGACTTTGTGGCGAAAGTCTGGTTAAGGAGTAACCATGTCCCTTAACATTACCCTTGATGCTCGTTACGTTCTTATTCGTAATGAGAATAATCTTTCTACTTTTATTAATGACCACGGTATTGTTCGTGTTCCACTTGAAGAGTTTGATATTGATAAGATTCATGTTGCTCTTGATGCAATTGAAGATTTAATGCATTTAGGTTTCAAGATTAATATTCCAGAAGTTAACAAAGATTATGAACCAACTGTTGAAGGGACAATCGAATCTACTGAAAGCAAGTAGTCATGGGAATTAAACCGCCAAGGGAACATGATATTAATAAGCCCATTCCTGTTGGACCGGAAGAGGAAAAGGAAGAAGATGCTAGGCGAGGAGTAATTTCGAAAGATGTTTATGAGTCTGGAAAAGATGCAATGATTGGTTTGATGAAGGATTTGGAAAAGCGCGGTTATTTGGGTGCGAGGGAAGATTCGTATAAGTATTTAGATGATGCAATTGATTATGAAGTTAGAATACCATTAAAGCATAGAGATAAACAAGAAATAAGGCAGGTATTCAGGTATATAGAGGAGTCATTTGCGCCGCCCCCTGGATACTATATTTCAACGGGTTTTCGCGTACCTGGGATGGATATGGAACAGGCGCTAGAAGATCATTATTTGACGCTGGAGGGACTAGTTATTTTAGGCGCTCATTATCAGGAATCGGGGAGATTGGTGGCAAACATAGAAACTTCTTTAGTTAACTACGAAGGACTTATGCGTAATCTTCGCGAAGATCCTACCGAAATCTTCGTCCGTATGTTTTGGTCGCCCGGTGGTAATCCTCCGCTTAGAGAAGATTATTCTAATGGTATTATTGACAGAGATAAAACGTGGTCAGAGGATTAATATGGATTAGATATGACACTCCGAGATAAACTAAGATTTATGATGCGAGATTATACAGTATCAGATATACTGTATGCATTATCACTTATATTTAAGGAGGATGCTAAATCGTTTCGTGAAAGTAATGAACTTATTTCTGCATCTGAGAATTATATCATATCCGACGCATTAAATACGGCAGGTTCTAAGATTGCATATATGCCAAAGTATGGAATTTCATCTACACCCGAACCAGTATCAGAAACATATATTAGAAAGATTGTAGAAAAACAAGGAGCGGAGAATGAAGATTTCGGAAGTGGTTCCAGCATTACTCGCATTAAAGGATAGTGACCCGGAAGTTTATATTTGTTTTTCTCAGTCTAGTTATATCTTTACTCATGTTGATGTAAATTATGAAGGAAAAGTTGATACTATTACTTTTGATGGAAAAGATGGAGTTGTAAGATTATATACAGATCGAGTTAATAGGGTAAAATGAGTCTAACCAAGTTAGAAGGCGAAGTATTCAGGCGTCATATTGCGGCGTATGACCTGGAATGGTATCCAGAGTCATATGAATTAAGATTAGTTGGTGTATTTGATGAAGATGGTTATCGCTATTATACATCAATAATTGATTTTGTTAACGGCGAGTTTACTGGTAAAAATAGAGGTAAATGGTATTATGCGCACGCTGGAGGATTGGCGGATATCCTTTTTGTCCTATCTGAATTTAGTCGTAACCCGGATTTATCTAAATGGACTCTTTCGGCTAGTTTTTCTGGTAGTTCTGCTATTATTGTTAGGATTACTCATAAGAAGCATTCGTTTTATTTAGTAGATTCTCTCTGGACATTGCGAGATTCTCTCGCTACAATCGGTAAATGGTATGGTTTGCCAAAATTAGAACAAGATGGAATTTTTGAAGCTCCACTTGAACAATTAATAGTTTATAATACTAGAGATTGTGAAATATTATACAAAGCATTAATAAGAATCGAAGATATTTTGTGGAACATGGGCGGTAGATTAAATATGACTCTTGCTTCAACAGCAATGGATTTGTTTAGAAGGATATATTTGAAGAATGATATTCCCACATTTCTTCCTGTTGGAAAAACTGTAAGGCAAGCATATTATTCTAGCAGAGTTGAAATATTTGGAACACATTGTGAAAGGGCATTTTACCATGATATCAATTCAAGTTTTCCTTTTGCAATGTGTGAAGATTTACCTGGTAACTTTTTAGGACATCCAACGACTTTTCCAAAAGCCGGCTATTATTTCGCAGAGGTAGAATTCAATGTTCCAGAAATGTACTTACCTCCACTACCTTATCGAAGTGAAGGACGTATCTATTTTCCTACTGGTAACATTCGTGGGTGGTATTCTAAAACGGATATTGAACTAGCATTAGAAAACGGATGCGAGTTAAAGAAAGTACATTGGGTTTTATCATTTGACACATTTACCGACTTAAAAGATTATGCTCTTGATATTTATTCAAAGAGAATGACTGCACAACGAGCGGAGCAAGAGTTTGAATCAAAGACGTTTAAGCTTTTAGGTAATTCCTTATATGGAAAGTTTGGAGAGCGTAGGGAAAAGTCTTCATTCGTAATGCATCCTCCGACGCACGGTGGACCGAATACGATGATGTTAGCTCCAGGTATGATTATTCAAACTAGATTAGCTAAAGTTCCACACGCTCATCCGGCTATTAGTGTAGCTATTACTTCAATTGCAAGACGTAATCTATTTAATTTTATGAAAAGGGTGTTACATGAAGAAGGAGAACTCTACTACACAGATACCGATTCTATCGTTGCGAATAAGTTTATCCCCGGCGGTTCGGAACTTGGACAACTCAAGCTCGAATGCATCGTTGATAGTGGCAGATTTTTGCAGCCTAAACTCTACTGTATTAAACATGCTCAAGACTGTCCCTGCACAAAATGTAAGAAAAGCCCTGGAACAGTTGTTATACGAGCTAAGGGGTTTAGAAGGCTCAGTGAATCTGATTTCAATGCTATTGCTGATGGCTGGTCGATTCGAGTCCAAAGAATGCTTAGAGTCAAAGAAACTCTAAAAGATTATAATAGAGATAAGGCGGAAAATAAACAATTTCTCCCTCACGAAAAAGATAGTTGGAAGGGTATTCACTTAGATAGAATTATTCCTAAACGTTTTACATATAAGAATGGCACAACTCGTCCGTGGACAGTTAAGGAAATTGACAAAAGGAAAAAAGAAAAACGAGAGAAGAAACAGACTTTTGGCGGCACAATTAAGGATGTTTGGAATAGCATCTTTGGAGGATGATATTATGAGCGACTGGCGAGATAGGGTTAATAAGATTGAAGATAGACTTAATATTATTGAAAGAGATGTTAGGGAGATTAAGAAGAATGCGATATTCGCCCTTACCGAACCCGATTATCCTGAAGCTATCACCGGCTCAGAGGAGAAGGATAAGGGAATTGAGATTCATGCCGAGGAGGTTCCAAGTGAATCCGATTCAGAAGACTAGGGTTTGGGATGTTACCTTCGACACGGGTAAACAATACAAAGTTGTCGCGTTTGACATTGAAGATGCGATAAAGAAAGCAAGAGAGGCGTTACCGGCGGATATGCAGAGGGCGGCGAAAGTGGTGGGGATCAATAGCGTATGTGAGTTGGATGTGACGTGATGAAATCTCGATACACGCAGACGCAAACTTTAATTCTCTCAAAGAAGAGATTCTTATCTCAGGACGATGCCGTTCGTTGGATTCACGAACATGGCTATATGGATATTCCCGACGAAACATCAACGTCATTTCGTTTTCGTCAAAGAGACCCCGACTTTTTCAAAAGCAACTCATTCAGAACCATTGAATTAGCAGAAGGTGTAAAAGCAGTTACCGCAATTCCACGGACTAGAAAGGAGAAATGATATTGTTTAGTGAAATTAAGGAACAAATTAAAACATTAATACTTAGTTTATCTTATGAGGAAAGAGCAAGAGTTATTGAATTTATCAACGCTAATTTTTGTCGTAATTGTGGAAGAATGCATAAATATGAATGGGGCGATTGTACTTGTCAAAACCTTAAGTAAGGAGCGGAGAATGAAAAAGCTAATCGTCGCGTTAATGTTGTCTCTATTCGTTATTGTCTCCAGTGGTTGTTATCATATCACGTATGATACCGGAAAGCAAATTACCGCAAATGTTCAAAAGACAAAACTCTCCGCAAATATGTTTTTGTGGGGTATCGTAGGAACTACGATTGATATTAAGAAACTCGCATGTAAGGAGATTATGAAGATTGAATCGAAGGAGAGTTTCGTGGATTGGCTACTTGGATATATTACACTTGGAATCTATGTGCCGAACACGGTTCTAGTGTATTGTATTAAGTAGTTTCTTCTTTCTTTTCCTTTGCATCTTCTTCATCTGCTATCTGCTTTAATAACTGCATAACCGCAGCCCTCTTCATCGGCGGTAACGCCGCTAACATTCCTCCCATTTCATTCGGCTCCAGGCTCTTCACGAAAGTTACAAATGCCCTCATAATTGGATCTTGTGATTGCGATAGCGGCTTGCCATCTCCGAGATACTTATTAATGACCATCGAAGCAACCATCGAACCAAGCGGTAGAAACTCTTTAACAACCATATCTTTGCGGGATTCGGCCATTGCCGCTGTAGTCGTATCAAGTTCTGCTTGGCGGTCCTGCATAACGATTTTAGCGTGGGTGTCTAGTTGATCGAGGTGCCGTTGCTCAAGATTCTCAATATGTTCTTGCTGCCGCTGAATGATTCTAGCTTGTGTCGCAATAATTGAATTTGTAGCGAGAATATGTGTGCGCTCTGACGCTTCAAGGTGGCGCATTGCTTGTTTAACGAGTCCGGTCCCCGTCGCCGGCTCCGAGTCAATACTGCCGCCTTCTTCTTCATCATCTTCACCCCGGATAACGAAAGCAAATCTACCAACAAGCTTCTCTCGTTTGTTTTGAGCGCGAACAATATATCGTTGCATTCCGCCGCCCAACCCCATTGCATCATCTTCTGCGGTAGCGATAATCTTAACTACAATATCGGATGCGGCAACCTCGGGAGATAAGTCAATTTTTAATAGTCTATCACCACGTTTCACGTTAGCGTGAAATAAGACTAAAGATGTAATATTATCAGAAACTCCAGAAAATACAGTTTGCTCAATCCACCGCTCTAAACGTTCGTTGGTATCCATGTTTTGTCTCCGCTCCGCTGACTGACTTTTAGAAAAGTCTGTTACACTGTAATCTGCGAGAAGCGTCCCTGCGGCGAACCCGCCGCATCAATAGTAGTCTTATGCACATTACCATTATAATTTCCTGCTCCAGCCTGCTGAAATTGACCGGCACCAACACCATAAGCAACGGCTGTTCCTTCACAAACAAGATTATTTGTTGTACCTGTAATGGTAGTATTTATTCCGCCCCTGATCTTTGCAGTACCGCCATTATCAGCATTAATACCGTAAGCGGTACTATTCTTTCCTCCAACATATGGATTAGTTCCATCTTGCTCAAATATTGAAGCTCGGCCTCTAACTCTAATTCCACTAGACGAAGAAAAATAACAACCCAACGATTGCAATGCAAGATAATATGCACCGTTGCTAATATCTAAACTCCTAAATGCTCCCTCGACTCCCGTTTGCGGCAAACCAGGACTTGTAGCGGAATCCGGTCGCGACCACGGATAAACTACAACGTGACCGTTACCAGCATTTGCTCCATTAAAATCTACATTATCACCAGCACAATTAACTATTAGTGTTTGTCCTGTAAACACACATTGTGCAAATGCTCCTGCTAACATCTGACATCTATCGAGTGATATGCCTGACGCCTCGCAGAACGTATCGTAAAAAGCAATCCTCTCAAACGTGCACCCTTGATCTGCCGTCACCAACGCCGCTAACGATGGTATTACAGATCCATATCCACGAATATCTAAAATCCTTGCACCACCGCCATAAATAGTCTGCCCCTCAATAAGAACCGACGGTTGCACAATTTCAACCGTATCGGTCGGGAGAATAGGATCTGTGGAAGGGTCGATACAATCAACAATAATCCAATCCTTGCCGTTATCAGCGATTGGTATTTCGGCATAACGTTCATTAGCGCCGCGTGAAACACGAATAAAAAGACTTTTGCCAATACCAGCGCCACCAGTAGGCGGCCCCATTTCATGCGCGTTCCAATTTGGAACGGCCGCGGTGAATAGTAATTTACTTCTTAATCCAGCGGCATTATGAGCATTGGTTTCATCAACTCTATCAACACACGCTGGATTATCTAATGCTGCTGTAGAAGGTCCAGCGGCTAGAGTAGCTCTAATCATTTGTGGCCCGCGAAACACTACAGGATTAACAACCGCCGCACCACCACCAACGTATAATTGGTCAATATCATAAGTTTGACGAGTAGTCGGAGTAACAAACGGCGTTGAACCGCCGGTTCCGGCAAGATGCACGCGAATCTTACCACCACCCCAAAGATTGGTAGGGATAAGCTTATAAAGTTGGGCGATAGTTTTGATGCACGTCGCGATAGTTAAGCCGTCGCGGGTATCGTCACCAGAAACGCCGTCAACATAAAAATCTTTGTTGTATGAAGGGTCGTAGTCTATGCCGCCACTAAGACCAAGAGTATCGTGATGTTGAACGCTCATAGTAGTCTCCCGACTTTTAGAAAAGTCTAGGCCATACAGGGAACTTCGTGGACAATAATAGTGAAACTAGAATCAAGAGGATTGTTTCCCATATCAACAACGCTAACTGTAAAATTACCTGGATTGGTTGCGCTAATATAACCAACCGAATCAGTTACATTAAGCATTGTAAGAGTAATAACCATATTGTTAACGTCAAACGGTTCATCAAGCGTAAGAACATAAATACCGACATTAGTTCTTAGAATAGAAGAGAAACCTGGATTACGCCCGGCAAATGCAATTGCTGCACCATTCCAGGTAACACGCGCCATTGCCTTAACAACATTTTTGATTTCGACGGCCATTAGAGTTACCTCACACCAAGCTTACGCTTATAAGAATGAAGACCTTCCTGAGCAAATTTATATCCAGCCCATCCCGCGGCAACAAGCGCGACGCCGCCTAAAACATATGTCCAAACAGATGTTCCCTTTCCACCCTTTCCACTCGGCGTAACATTTGTTCTAATAGCCGGTCTAGGATCTGGCTTAATCACTACATCAGTAAGCCTTGTAAACTCATTCGCAAATCCTAAAAATTGCTCCTTATACATCTGCGCGGCACGCCACGTATCATCACTTAACCACTGGGCTAAACGATTACGCTCACTTTCTCGTTTAGTCCAACCATCAAACTGTTCAACAAACGCATAAAAACCAGTAGTAAAACTATCAGGTAATTTCTTATCTGGATGAGTTTTCTCAAATTCAACCATTGCAGCATTTAATTGTTTAATTTGACTCTTCAATAATTGTGCTTCAACAGCCGCATCTCTAGCAGAACCAACACCAACTTCATTATCACTATCTTCACGGTTATTATCGCCACCTAAATAATCTGGAGAAGCCGCCATTCCAACAGCATACAGATCGTCGAAAGCCATGTTGTCTCCTTACTCAAAAACTATAATCAAAAAGATTGGAACAAAAATCGCTATCATAATTTCTTCAACGACTTTTTCAAAAGTCTTATCTTTAATATAATTAGGTGAAGCGTTTATCCCAATTACATATAAATTATCATTAAACATTCGGTACGCCTAACTCACTTAACTTCCCTCCTAAATCTGCATAAAATCCCATCACTTCTTTTCTATACTGCTGACTATTATTATTATACTTAAGAATCACAACAAACCACGAACCATGCTTAATATAAAGATCATTTAAAAGATTTGCTGCTGCCATCGCCGCTTTGTACGGATTAAGCATTTCCGAAATAGGAGCGCCCGCAGAAACATAATTAGGAACAAGATGATAAGGATTCAACTGCCACGCACTATAAGGACGCCAGTCAGTTAACTTGGGAAACATCTTTCCCCAAGTAATTTTCGAACCAGGAATGAATGAATCCTTGTACCGCATATAACTATCATGATATAACTTGCTATTACCGCCATTAGCTCCACCCTTAACATCTGTACAATTTGTTTCTCTTTTCTCAAATGCAAATAAAAGCTTTTCGGGTACTTTTGGAAAAGTCTTTACTGCCAATTCCACAGCCTTGATATGGTCTGCCGTTGGAATGTTATTGCCCCATTTCTTGGGCCATAAATTAAGATTCTCGCTATCCATTTTCTTTTTATCCTTTATAGAATACGAGCCAGACATTGAAATACCTATTAAAGCAAACAGGGCGAATAACCATTCCATTATAATCCTCTAATGAGTGTATCTTGAACAATCTTTGCTAATGCTTTTCTACCAGCAATAGTATATGGATGCAAACCATCTTTAGTATATTCTTTATACATTACATTACTAGAATTACCCATTGGACTTGTATCAATAAACTTGTAATATAACTTTCCTTCTTGTTTCATAATCCATTCATTAGTAATTAATGTAACTCGTTTCATTAATTCAGAAATACTTTTACCAGGACCAAAATATTTAGTATAACCAAACCAAGGAGTAGTCGATCCAATCCACAACCTTCTATCCTTATTATACAACATCTTCCATGCTGTTGTCAAGTCTTTTGCTACATTAGCTGCAAGAATTATTGGATCTGATTTGGGATGACCAACAACTTGCGATGCAATATTATTAACGCCTCCAATAAAAACAATGTCGGTTGGATTAAAAGATTTAATTTCTGCAAGAGCATGTTCTGCAATATATACAACTTGTTGACCACCCCAAAATACTCCCTTGACTTTTGCACCAGGAATATTAATATAATCATAATAATGTGTTCCAGTAATAGAATCGCCGATTATAAGAATACGACGTATATATTTAGATAATGCAACACTAGAATTTCCTAATGATGCAAGACCTAATAATGCTGCTATTATAACTAATATTTCCATTACTTATTATCCCTTAAAGAAAGAGCGACTTTTGCAAAAGTCAACATGCCTGCCTCGCCTCTTGACTCCTCTACTTTTCTAAAAGTCGAACGGGACAAACAATAATATGTTCCACGGGACAAAGAAGCATATGGTCTACGGGCACGCCTCGTCAGTGTGACACGCCCAGTCGTCCAGGCTGTACCCCAGCAGCGAAACCACCGATGTAGCGGCCTTGAGACAGCCGCGCGGCCCTGTGGTCGGGCCGGCGTGGGCTCCGGGCGTTCCCGTGTAGGCGTAGCGGAAGCGCATGTTGACGCCGGACGGCACCGAGTGGAGTGTGTGCCGCGTCTGGTTGGTGCCGACGATCACCGAGGCGTCGATGGCAATGGGCGTGCCCCCGTCGTCGAACTCGAAACCGTACTGACCGTTGGGGTCAGTGACGTTTACGGTATCGAACGAGAGTGTGGTGGTCCACGGGGGGAGGTTCCATGTCACAGTCACAACAGCGCCCGTGCGCTCGACCTTGAGCACGCGGATCGGTATCCACGGAAGGCCCGTCGAGATGGCGTACCAGTACGCCTTGGCCATGTACTCCCCCTGGCGCTGGTAGCCGACGTTCTGGCGGTGAACTCCGTCGATGGGGCTATAGGGGATCGGGTAGCCCGGGGCGGCGAGCATGATGCTATTCGGCCGCGTGAGCGTAGCGGCGATCTGCGCATAGGGAATCAGCGAGGTCGGCCCGCTGGCGCCGTAGCAGGTCCACGAGGAGAACTGCATCTGAATGAGCGGCACGCGCTCCGTCTGCCCGAGAAGCCGCTGGATGTCGATCTCGTAGTCGGACTGCCAGCGGCACACGTCGGTGGCGTACGAGGGGTTGAGGGTTGCGTGGTCCTCTTCTCCATGAACGACCAGGACGGCGCGAGTGAGATACGTCTTGCTGGCCGCGACGGCGAGCGTCTTCAGCGCATTCATCTGCGCCACGCCGTTGTTGTAGGGCACGGTTCCGCAGCGCAGCGCCGAGTAGGGATCGCCCGCTACGGCATGGTCGAACATCACGGCCGCGTGAGTCTTGCCCGCCGCGATGGCCAGCGCGGTTACAAGGTTGGCGAACGCGCTGCAATGTGTCTCGACCGCGGATCCTGCGGGTACTGAGTTTTCGATCAACGGTACAAGCGATGCGAGATTGGCTGGAGCCGAACCTGGAGCCACGCTCCCATTGAACATGAGATTGCTGTACGGCTGCGCCACACTCAGGGGAGGGTCGCCATCCCAGCCATTGGCGAGCGACTGGCCTGTCACCGCCACGCCGCTGTAATCGCGCGCTACCAGCGGCGGAAGTGGCCAAGTATCACTCGGGACGGCCGCAAGCCGCGCTTGGAAGTGCGCGCGGGCGGCCTCGGGATCTGCGAGCGGTCCAGGGAGGATAGCGGCGGCGAAATAGCCCACGTCACCCTTGATCGACCCGGAAACTCCGGCACGGCCGCCTATGAGCATTCCGACGCCGCTACCGCTCATGTCCCCCGAGTAAGCCAGCGGGGAGCTGGCGCCATAGGGCGTGTAGAAGGTGCCAGTCTTCGCCGTGTCGTCGATCTGGAGTAGCAACACCCTTGGAGGGTTGCCAATCAGCGACGACGGAGAGAAATTGAGCGTGACCCCGGTGGCGAGCCCGCCAGAGGCGTTGATGTAGAGCTTCCCGCCGTAGGGAGCCAGCAGAAGAATATAGCCGCGACCCCCGCCCCACTTACCGAACCCGTCTACCAGGGCTCCCCATTCGGGAGCGCCACGGAGAACGATAATACACACGATGGTTTTGCCGGTCTGTTGCTCCATCCAGGTAGTGGTCGCAGTCTGAATCCGCTGACCTGTGGTCCCGTCGTATCGAATACCGAGCTTGTTGGGGATGTCGGCAAACGGACCCGCCTGGAGCACGGCGCCGGAGTTGGGGAATGTCGGGCCACCGCCGAACGCGCAGACCTGATCTCCAGATCCGTCGAGCGTGTAGCCGTATGCCTCTGTTGGGAGCCAGTCGGCGGGGTCGCCGAGAGAGTTGGCGAGTTGTCCTGCGGTCCTCGGCCACAGGGGAGTTGTCGAGGCCACG
>Ga0209777_10003996_pt1 | contig 17755 bp, 18 predicted proteins | sample FrelakmetHBP12HB_FD_187147 | JGI IMG/M metagenome (GOLD analysis project Ga0209777, IMG submission 187147) | Freshwater lake sediment microbial communities from the University of Notre Dame, USA, for methane emissions studies -HBP12 HB (SPAdes)... | ecosystem: Environmental > Aquatic >...
GGCCGCATTGCTTGCATATTATCGCCATTGTTTTTTTCCTCCATGTTTTGTGTTTTGTGCTATAATTTGACTATCGTAAAGTTGACATTTCATGATAGCATATCAGGGCTAAGAAGTCAAGGCCGATAACTAAAATAATTCAAAAAGGCTCTAAAATAAGCAAATTATTCATTATTATTATGGAAAAAATTGAAAAACAACCGCTCAAGACCCGCGTTCAGGAAGCCAAAGAGGCGATCTTGAAATCTCCGGAGCAGATTGAAGCGGAATTCCAGAGGACGGCCAATTCCTGGCTTGACTGTTTCGGCAGCCGCGTTTTTGCCGTGGAAACTTTTTTATACGGCAAGAAAGTCGAGGAGGAACTTGGGGCGGAGAAATATAACGAGGTGCAGGAAAAGCTGGGAGCCTTGAAACTCTGGCTGAATGAGCTGAAAGGGCGCTACCCGGATAAAAGCACTCTGCCACCGGATGACATCAAGCAGAAGTTATTAGATATGGTGGATGTGTTAAAATAAATTTTTTTAATTTATGAGCAGAAAAATAATTATTGGCTCGAGCATGAAGAACCGCAGCCTAGTTAAGCAAACAATGAAGGATTTGGAAAATTTGGGTTTTACGCCGTTATTTCCAAACATAGATCATAGCTTGGAAGAAAGTGATGTTGCCGATACCGTTGAAGAAAAGAATAAATTGGCCTGGGATCATTATCGGGCCATTGAGGAAGCCGACGCCGCCTATTTCATTTTGCCCGGCGGCTATATGGGAACAAGCTGCAAAATTGAATTAGGTTATGCCCTGGCACTGAAGAAGCCGGTTTATTTTTCCGAGCCGACCAACGATATCGGACTGGACGGCTATCCGAAGAAGTTTATTTCTTTGGATAATCTGATTGAGTTTAAAAAGGAGTTTGATTAGGACAGGAAGTCAGCAGCTTCGGACAAGGATATATTAGCTGGAATTATTTTTTATAAAAAGAAAAAGGCCGAGCACGATTTTTTATGCTTGGCCTGATTAAAACACACGGATACTCACGACAAGGTGAGGCGGGCGAAACGCGGGTACTTCATCTTTTCCCCGATCGCCAGACAAAGCCGCGTTAGTGTTTCCGAGAGTTTGAAACCGGGGGGCTGGGTCAAGGACTTGGTAATCACTTCTACTCCGCCCGCAGTCAACCCTGTCATGATCGGAAGTACCTCCCTTTTACGTCTTTCCCGGAAAGAAAAAAGGAACTCTCCTTCATTTTTTGGGCGTGGCGTCTGCCTGTATATCTCAAGCCAGTCGCCGCAGAAGTCCATTTGAAAAACTCGTCTGAATTTACGCGCCATTGGTAGCTCACCTCCTTTCACGGTCGGCAAATACATCAAGAGTACTGGAGAAATCTTATCAGCTCTGATAAGATTCACTCACAAAAGAGTGAATAGCATCTTATACCTATTTCATTAAAAAGTCAAGAGGGATGGATTTCTTGATTAGATAAGCCACTCCATTCTGGTTGAACGCTGACCTTAGACAAGTTATGGTTTGCCGAATTTTTTCCCCCTCCTTTCCAAGGAGGGGCAAGGGGTGGTTTGCCGAGGAGTTGTCCATAAAAATTACAAATTGAATGAAATAAATGTATTCATAATCATCGGCAAACCCCTCTTAATCTCCCCTTGGAAAGGGGAGAAAGAAAAAAGGGCTTAGCCAAGCGGCCAAGCCCGAACCCTCCGAAATGTCCGGATAATTTCCGGCGCTATGCTTCCGCCGGATGTTTCCCGCCCTCCGTAATTTCTTTATAGACCCTCTCGAGATCCGCCAGATGTTTCGGCTCAATCCCCGTCAGGCCTTTGTCGGCTTCTTCAAGCGCTCGCGCCTGCAAATCTTCCAGCTCGCTTTCTTCCGCCGCCGTGAGCCCGGCGTCATACTTTTTCCCGATCAGCATGACCCGGCGTTCATTCAAACCCTCGGGCAGTGTATGTTCTTCCGTGTTTTCCGTGTCCGCCATTTTGGCCTCCTTTCTGCCTATGCTACATTAGATTTAGTGCCTATTTTCCGCCAAACTTGAAACTGTATTAAGATTATATCTTCTGCTTAAAAAAGTCAAAAAAACTCAATTTTATCATAGCTATTAATTTAACCCAAAATCTATGCCATTCAAATCAGAACTTCCCTCGCCGGAAGAGGAAATATTGAAGCAGACCATGTGCGATGAGCATGTGGCCAAGCGGCAAGCAATCACGCCTCGCGATCTGGAGAGCTTGAATGATTTTGAAAAAGAAAAGAATTGCTGTCCCGCTTGTGAGGCCAAAAGAATCCAAGCCTGGGGCAAGCCGACTGACGACGACATCCGGCAAAAAGCGGAGCAGTACCGGCAAAAGGAAAGAAGCGATCTGCTGGGATATCTTCAACTGATTGAAGACATCAAGCGCCGCGCGGCCGCGCGCGATAGCGGCGATCTGGACACCTTGGACCAAATGACCTGGGCGCAATTCGACGACTGCGAGCATGGCGCGCCTTTCTGGACCGGTGAAGATTACAAAAAATTGCTGGAGGAACTGGGAGAGGAATAAGGCGGAATATTAAAAAAAGCCCGCAAGGTTTTTATCCTTGAACGGGCGGTCGCAGTCGATGTGAACGTTATTACGATTTGATGGTTTGTACGGCTTTCTGGACGCATTCAGGAATGTGCTCTTGCCAGCCGAACAAGCCGCCATTGAGAACATAGGCGGCGAAAGAGCAAAACTCGTCCAGCGGAATTTCGTACTCGCCGATCCTGACGACGCTGGTGTCAGGACCGTTGAATCCGCAATTTTCCACCATTCCGTGATTGATGGTCCTTATGGATACGCTCATGGTTTTTCTCCTTGTTTTCGTATCAATACAAATTCAATACAGTCAATATCCCTGATGATTATCCGCCGGGTCTCTAAGGCAGGTTGAGATTTTTGAATTTTCGGTCCAGCTCGTTCATGTCCCTTTTGGCCATGACAAAGGCTTTGATCTGGAATCCGCCGCCAATCAAAATGATAGCGATCGGCAGAATCATCCAGGTATTGCCCAGGGCCGCGAATTTGACAACGCTGGAAAATATCGATCCCACAATAATTAGCCAAACACCGATAATAAAGTCCTTCATTGATATCTCCTTCGCTTTGTTGGTTGGTATTCCCCGCCGTTGCGGAAAATGCCTATTCAGTTGACAAAAATCAATTTCATCCGCTAAAAGTAACGGATACTGAAGCATACAGCAGATTCAAGTTTTTGTCAAGGCCGCTTATTAGTCAGAAGAAATTATTTGTGTTATAATTTATCATATTCATTTATAATTCTTGAGGAGGGATTATGGGTTTAACAAAGGCATTTTTCTCCGTGCCGGAGAAATTCGGGAAAAACATTTTATTTTTGCGGATATTTATCCTCTTGGCAGTGGCGGCGGGAGGTTTTTTTGTTTCCGTAAATTTTGCCAAGGCTGATGACATTTTCATCAATGAAGACACTGTCTGGAACGACGGGCAGGTGATTGTGGCCAGCGGTACGCAGGGGATAGTCATCTATCCCGGCGCCATGCTGACCATCAATGCCGGCGCCATAGTGAAATTTTCGCCCAATACCGGATTTCTCGTGGCCGGAAATTTACTGATCAAAGGAGAAGCGCAAAAGCCGGTGATCATCACCTCAATAAAAGATGATACTGCGGGCGGAGACAGCAATGGCGACGGCACTTCCACCTCTCCGGCGCCGGGAGATTGGTTTGGGCTGATTGTGAACAATCCAACTTCGACCGTTGATATGGATTACGCGCAAATAAAATACGGCGGTGGTTATAGTGGGAGCGAATCCAATTTGATTTCTGCGGCAGCGGCGCAGGAATTCGTTATCAAGCATAGCTCGATTATTGATGACGAGGGAGTGATTTTCATCAATAATGTGGCCGTAACAAGCATTACCGATTCCAATCTTTATAATCCTGATTTTTGCCAGGAAGTTTATCCTGGGATAATCTATTGCGGGCTGAAGCAACTGGAGAATTCCGGCGATAATATCGTGGAGGCGACGGGAAATTTCTGGGGCCATCCGGATGGGCCGACATATAACTATCCGCCGCTGCTCACCGATTTGAAAGGAACGTTGATTTTGCCTGACGGCGCGCCGGTCAATTATGAGCCCTTTGCCACTTCGGCCCTGGATTTTTCCGAGCCGGATATCGAGCCAAGCTCCACGCCCACGACTACGCCGACGACTACGCCCGAAACCACGACCACTGATCCGGTAATCCTGATCCCGGGAATTATGGGCAGTTGGGAAGTGGGCGGCCGCTGGCTCGTGGATCCCATTCTGCATACTTATGACGATCTGTGGGAAGCGCTCAAGGCCGCAGGCTACAAGGAAGGGGAGACGCTGTTTGCTTTTCCCTATCAGTGGCGCGATTCCAATACCACAACCGCGGAGCTACTCAAAGATAAAATCGCGGCAGTGAAAAATATTTGCCATTGCAACAAGGTGGATTTGATCGGTCACAGCATGGGCGGCTTGGTAGCCCGGGCGTATATTGAAGAAGATGATTACCAGAATGATGTGGATCAGGTAATTTTTCTGGCCACGCCCCATCGCGGTGCGGCTCAAGCTTATCTGATGTGGGAGGGAGGAAGTTTCGGAACAAAAGAACGTGATTTACTAATGCAAGGAATTTTTTCTTTAGAAGCAGAATTTAATGGTTATGGGAATATTTTACAATATATTCATAACAGGCCAGTATCTTCTGTTCAAGAATTATTGGCGATTTATGATTATCTGCGCGATAAAGATACTGGTATTTTGCGATCATATCCGGATGATTATCCGCGCAATGAATTTTTGGAAAATTTAAACAGCACGGATAGCCTGGCAAAATTAAATCAGGTAAGTATGACAAATTTTATCGCTCACGTTGATGGCAGCAGTACCATTGATAAATTGCGGGTGGTATCCAATACCAATTCCCTTGATGAATGGGAAAACGGTTATCCGGAAAATTATGATTGGCTGTGGGGCGATCATGGCTTGGAATATGATGCGGGCGATACCACGGTGCCAGCCAGAAGCAATATGGATTTTGACGGTTCAGCTAATATAATAATAAATTCTGACCATGGACAAATTGTAACTGACGCACAAAAGCAAGTAATTAAGATATTGACTGGAAAAGAGCCGGAAACAGAAATCCATAAAGATTTGATAACCAAATTATTACTGATAAGAATTTTTTCACCAGCCGATTTCCAAGTGATCGCGCCGGACGGCAAGAAGTTGGGCAGGGACTTTTCATCCAGCTCGACTTTTAATGAAATTAATGAGGCCTTTTATTCGGGCTCGGCTGATGGCCCGGAATTCGCTGTCATACCCAATCCTTTGGACGGCCAATATCAAGTCAAGTTAGAGGGGACGGGTAATGGCGATTATCGCTTGAGCGCCAGTTATATTGATGACAGCACTTCTACTAATAGCGATATCAGCGGTCGGATTACAGCAGGAGAAATACAGAAGGCACAATTCGTATACGCGAATAATCCCGCCGGCCCCATAAGTAATTTTTCCCTGGAGCAGGAAAATCCTCCATCTGCCGGAGGAAATTACAGCGGAAGCATAAGTTCGGGTTCATCGCCTATAAATAAAACAACTACAACAAGTATTACATCAACCACAGATATTGTCTTTAAAGTTTTAGGAGAAAAAATATCTGCCACTTCTGGAAATGATTTATTATTAACTACTCCGCCTAAAAATAAAATAAATAAAAAGCAATCTTTTTCTCATAAAAAAATTTGGAAATCATCAAAAAAGATCAATCAGGCGGTAACTCTCTCCACCGCAAATAAATCAAATCAAAAAACAGAAGTAAATGCCGATATACCCCAAAATGCAAATAATATTCCCATGCGTAAAATAAATAAGATTTCAATGGGATTAGAGTATCTAAGGAATATTGCTCATAGCATTTGGCAATGGTACAAGCAAAATCAATGGTTATATGGTATAATTAATCAAAGATTATTTTAATCATAATAGATCAATTTATAAAATTATGAAAAAAGCATTTAAAATTTTATTAATAATTATTGTTACAATGTTATTAATAATTTTATTTACTCCAATTTTTGCAAGATTATATGGAAGTATTAATCCTATTCAAGGGGGAATCTTTATTGGTAGCTCTAAGAGTTGGAATTTGATTTTTGGATCATTTTTAAGTTATATATTTACATTATCTTTAATTTTTACAATTTTAAAAGTAAAAAATAAATATTTATATCTATTTATTTTGTTCATTCCAATAATTTTATTTGATATTTACGGTTTTTTTATTTTGGATTTATTTATCCATATTCTTATGTTTATAATTGGTTGTTTACTTGGTGAAGCCATTCTTCACTCATATAAATATTTTTCAAAAAATAAGAAATAATTTTATGAATTACAAAAAAACCATTGGGTATGGCGTATTGCTGTGGGCGATAATGTTTGCCTTTGTTTCCGCGATTTTGCCGTTGTACAATTCACATATGACGATCGCGGAAATAATTGTCCTGATTGTCGGTATCATTGTCATCTACGTTTTGGGCGTCTATGCCAAGCCAAAAAGTTTAAGCTTGGCGCTGGCCTATGGCGTCTGTTGGTTTGTCATTAGCATCCTTCTGGATTACCTGGTAACCAGCCGCTTCAATCCCCAGATCTTTTCCGATCTCTGGCTCTGGGCTGGCTACGCCACGGTGATTCTAGTCCCGCTGTTGGCGGTAAAGAAAAGGTAAAAAATAATTCTCTGCCCTTTATAAGCCTGTCCCGAAGAAAGCGGGAGGGAGGGTTAGGGAGGGGTAATTTAAATTCAATTACCCCCTCTTCGCTTCGCTCTTCTCCCCCTTCTAAAGGGGGAGAACAATAAAAAATAAAAACCCCCGCAACATTCCGTGTTGTGGGGGTTGTGATTTTCTTAGGGAGTTTATCTCTTCCTTTCTTCAGCCTACGTGATGCTGGCGGCGACGACGGCAGTTGCCAGCAGATCGCCGCCGATATTCACCTTCAGGCCAAGATGGACCGACAGCAGATATAGTACGAATCCGGCCAGCATGCCATATACAATTCCTTTCGCCATGTCCCGGCTCCTTTTTTAGCTCTTCAGATACCGGCTGATCGATAAGACCATAATGCAGCAGAGCCCCCAGATGACCCAGATAGCCATCAGAGCCAGTAAGGCCGCAAATAGATTATACAAGCCATGGCTCGGCCGGCTCAACATCGCGGCTGTCATCCAGATGAAATCTTCAAGGGAAGTGTCTTTGTAGAGGATGACAGAAAAGACTGCGGTCATAACTAATGTCAGTAAGAACAGAGCTAGGCTACGGAACTGTAGAATCTGGAACTGCAGAAATAGCTCTTCTTCCATGTTCAACAGCTTTTTCATTGCCGCCCCCTTAATCACTTTCCCTGCGGCGGCGAGGAAACGTCCGCGGGCCCGCCCTCCTGTATGATTTCCAGGAAGGGATAAGGTTTGCCCGAGTAGGCGTATCCCAGGAGAATGTTACTCAAGGACGAATTCAGGAAGTAGCTGAAGCCCTGTAGCTTGACGAACTCCTCCGCTCCCTCGGGCTTGAAGCGGACGATTTTCATGTTGATGATCTTCGCTCCCGACGGGATTTCGACCCGCAAGGGGAGCGTACTCAATTTCACGACCATGACCATGGGCGAAGTCAGGTACCAGCCCGGCTTCTCCTGCAGTTTGATTTCGCCCGTGAGCGAGTTGTAGGCAACGCCCACGTGGTTGATACTCACATGGTTGAGGCAGGTAAGCCAAAAAAGAAACAGTACCGATACCAGGGTAATTGAAGCGACAATAGTCGCTTTTTGCCAATTCTTGATTTTTGGCGGCATTGCAAGTCTCCTTCTCTGTTGTAATGTTCTTTTTGTTTCTATGCTTGAGAATTCAGGACTATCCAGCGACTGGCGGGAAAAATCCAATTTTTGGATTCTTTTATCCTATTTTCTCAAGTTTTATTTTGCGTTGTCATTTTAGCATATTTTATAAAAAATGTCAAGCATTGAAAATGCAAGTTCAATGATCAAGTGCAACACTTCGTGTATAATGTCATTTCAACTATTAAACATGAGGAAATATAGGAAAAGATATTTTTTCTTGTCCTTTCATAACTGAAAGGACCAAAGGTTTTGGGGGTGATAAGTTTTCCCTTTGCTTGGCTGATTATTACCGTTTGCCCGCCCTCGCTGCGCGTAGCTCGCTCGGGCTCTAGGGGAAAAGTAATCACCCCCAAACCCCCAACTATTCTGCCAAATTAATCAAGATAAAAAAATTAAACAGATATAACTTGCGAAAAAAGAAACCCCGCTGTCATATTAAGTATGTTTATTCTCATAATTAAAAAAGTCCGGAATTCTGTCGAATTCCGGACTTGCGATTTGTAAAGTGCTATTCAATAACTTGGCAAGGTGCTATTCGATGACAATGTCATCGAGATAAATGGTTACGGCTCCGGACGCGACCCAGCAAAACCCTCCCATGAGATTGCCGGTGTCCTGGCCTTGGAGATTGATGATGAATTGCTGCCAGTCTTTGGTCAGCTTGACCGGCAGCTCGAGCTTCAGCGAATCCTGATATTTGAACTGGTAGTTTTCAATGCCGCCGATCTTGAAGATTACCCTTTCGCCGCCTTTTTCTCCCCGCGCCCAGAAAGTCAGCCGGCTGGCATTTACCACCTTGTAACCGGGATATTGGCCCCAGTTGTTGAGCGGATACTGCCAGAAAATTCCGGCCCAAGTGAAACCGCCGGGCTGGTAGCTGATCTTGGTGCAGGTTTTGCCCGAATGGGGATTGTCTGTCCAGGCCGGATCCAGCGAGAGGTATCTTCGCTGTTCATCCTCTCCATCTCCCATCCAGCCGGAGGGCTTGTAGGCTTGGCGGTCATTGCCGTCCTCATCATAGATGATGATCGGCGGCTTGATCGTCTGCTGTTCGATTTGGCGCGGCGGCCGGCTGATGCCCTCGGCCGCCCTGGTGCCGACAAAAGGAACGTTGGCTTCTTTGGGGCTGCCGTCTTCATTGAACAATCCCCAGGTGGCGCCGGCCGGCCCTTCGTTTTTTTCTTTCCACGACTCATCGAAGAGGTCGAAATAGAAATAACCGATGCCTTGCCGGGTGGCAGTATTAGTGAAGCTGTCAATAAAGCGCGCCTGGTTTTCCGGCGAGGGCACGGCCTGGCCTTTTTTTTCTCCGCCGGCGGGCCAGCCCGTTTCCCCGATAACGACTTTTTTGCCGGGGAATTTCTTTTGCAGTTCCTGGGCTTTAGCGACGACATAATCCGCCGCCTGCTCGATCGGCACGCCATCCCAATAGGGATGGATGTGCACCAGGATAAAATCAACTTCCTTGGCCAGCTCCGGATGATTGAGCCAATTGCTCCAGGTTTCAGCAGTGCTGACCGGCAGTTTGGTCTTGGCCTTGAAATCGCGGATCATGGCGATCAGCTCGTCTACCGTCTGATCTTGGCGCAGCAGCACTTCATTGCCGATGACCAGGCCGATCAGGCAGTCATATTTCTTGTCGGCAATCCGCTGCAAGGCGGCCAGCTCTTTTTTGTTCTCGGCGGGGTAACGGCTGATCCAGGCGCCGACCAGGCAGTTTAACTCCAGGCCTTCGCAGATGACCGGGATCTTTTCCAGGATGCCGGCCGCGCCGTAGGAACGGACGTTTTTGCAGACCTTATCGGCAAAATTCAAATCCTGCTTGAGTTCGTTCAGCGTGGGATAGACTCCCATATCAGGATTTTCATTGCGATGGAAGATCGCCAGGCAGACTCCAAGGATGCGGCTTCCGCTTATCTTTTTTCGCAGCGCATCAGCGTTCAGCTGGCTTTGGCCGCTAGCCGGACCGGGCGCAGCTTCGGTTGCTGTTGCGCTCGGCGGCTGACCCGCCGTTTCCTGTTTGGCCGGCGGAACGGATTTGGGCGGCGCGGCCGCTTCCGGTTTTTCCGGCGGCTTATTGGCGGAATCGGCCGAGGCGGCTGTTGTGGCATTCGCGGGCTGCTCCTTGGGAATAACATTTACCAGCACGCTGTCAATGCCGATTTTACCTTTTTTGTTGTGAGCTTTCAAGGTAACTATGTGCGATCCCGGCGGCAAGGTCACCTCAATCTTGGCTCCGGTTCCCAGGCGGTCCTTGAGATCCGCCTCCCAGAACAGATTCTCATCGGTGATCGTGCCGTCCGCGAGATCAGCGGCCGAGCCGCTGAAAGTAATCTTCGTGCCTTCGGCCGCTTTGAAGCCGTCGGCCGGGCTGTCGATCTTTGCCGTCGGAGCGGCCAGATCCTTAGTCAGAACCTTAGTTTGGGCCGCGGCGCCCAGCGCCAGCAGGACCGTCAAAAAAATAAAAACCGTGTGTTTCATGTCTCCATCTCCTTTTTAAGTAAGGGCTGCCGGAACGATTCCGACAGCCCTTGGTTGCAATGTGCCGTGAAATTCAGGTGACTAAGCCTTCAGAAATCGGCATGCTTTTGATCTTGAGATTATTGGGAGCCTTAGGCTTGTCTTTCTCTTTTTTGTCTTTGAAGAGTTTGTCATACCAGTAAACACGCAATTCCTTGGCGATATTCTTATAGCTATCGACCAATGTTTCCAAAGACGATCGCAGATCATAGATCACGCCATAGCTGATCCGGCGATCAAAAATCCTGGTATAGATCCAGAATTCTTTCTGTCCGTTAGGCGCGGCGCTTTGCCCCAGCACCTGATCGAACAGGACTTTCATTTTCACCAGCGCCTCCGCGTTATCACTTTTTTCGGAAAGGATAAAGCTCTGTTTGAGCCCGTTCAATTTCGGCAAGGTGATGTCCAGCTGGATATCGCCGGTCGGAGCCAGATCCAGATCAATGATTATGTCCGGATCGAAGTCCTGGGGTTCGGGCGGCTTCTTTTCCTTTTCTCCGCCTTGCTCCGGACCGCCTGGTCCTGGTCCGCTGGTTTCGTTACCTCCGCCTTTATATTTGCCGTCGCTGGTTCCGCCCGGTCCTTCGGCAGGATTGCCGCCTTCGCTGTTGCTTTGGCCTGCGGGTGGTGCCGGAGGCGCGGCATTTTGGGCGGCCGCCGCGGCTGCCGCGGCCGCTGCGGCAGCGGCTGCAGCCGCGTTGTCACTTTTAATCTTATCATCCCGTTGCCGTTGCAGCTCGAGGCGGCGGGATTGTTCGTCGGCCAGCAGAGCCTTGCTGCTGATCTGGATTTCTTGGGTTACCCGATCAAACAGCTCGGGATATTTGCTGGCCAGGGCTTTCTCCGCCCAGTCTTTTTTTACCGCCGCGGTAAAACTATTTACCGTTGTCGCTTCATCGGGCAGGTCAGTGAGTGATTCGTATTCTTTGGCCAAGCGGGCGCGCACCATGGGGATCAGCGCCATCTGCCCGCGCAGGGCGTTGAGCCCTTCTTCAATCAGCTTGGTTTCCTTGTCCAGGACCAGCTTTTTTGTTTCTTGCAGCAGCTGGCTTTCCGCGCATTTCTTTTGGGAAATATTCGGCAGCTTGAGCGGATCCGGGATTTCAATAGTCTGCTTTTCAAAGCGGACATCGATGTCCTGTTTGTCCGGCAGCCAGGTTTCCTTGGCCAGCGGCTCAAAGAATTCTTCCAGCTGGGATTGAGCCAGCTCCTGGCGCGCCGGTTCGAAATTATCCTGCAGGCAGCGGTCGACCAGCGCTTGCATCTGCTTTTGGCAGATTGAGTCGTTCTTGAGCACGCTGTTGAGAAATTCCAGTAAGGCAGCCTTTTTTTCCGGAGCCGCCTGTTCGCCGTATTTCTCCACCGCGAGCTTATTGACGCCGGTCCGGTATTGATCAGCGCAGATTTGGCGGCTGCCGGCTTTGTCGGCATGGCCCTCAAGATTCCGGCTGATAACATCCTTGATATCCTGCTTCTGGGCGGCAAAGCCCATTTGGCTGATGGCGTTAATGAATTTGCCGACAGCCAGGGTCCGGGCCTTTTCCGGCAACAGGGCTTTGACCGAAGGAAAGACGCCGTAGACTTTGTCGATATCGGCGCCTGCCTTCTGCTTTTGCAGATCGCCGAGAAAAGCTCCAAGCTCTTTTTGGATCGCCGTTTCAATGTCATCCGGCATGACTTCGGAGCCGCCACTGCTGGCGGCCACTTGCTTCTTCTGGTCATCCAGCTGTTTTTTGGCATCCTCGACAGCCTGGGGAACGAAGTCCTTGCTGACATGGCTGCGATTCTCTTCAAACAGCGGTTCTTTCTGGTTTTTGATAATGCGGTCATAGAGCATTTTGATCAGCTCATCGTTGCTTTTGGCTTCGATTTCAGCCTCCTCGGGATAGGTGCCGAATGTAATTCGGCCCCGTTGCTCTTGGACCGCCTGCTCCCTGGCCTGATTGAAAAGCTGATCGAATTTGGAACCCAGCATCTGCCGGATATCCGCGGTCGGCGGCGTCAGGAGTTTCTGGCGGTCCGCGTCTTTGAACCAGCTGGGAACATTTTCCGGCCGGCCCGTATCCAGCCGCTTGAGGATTTCATCAGCTTCGTTACGATACCATTGGCTGATACCGTCTTCCACTGATTGGTGCAGCAGCTTCCTGCTTTGTTCTTTTTCCAGATGCTGATCGCGATTCTGATTGATCTGATCAGTAAGCGGCTTAGGCTCCAGCTGGTAATTCTTCGCCCGATCCTGGAGCTCCTTGATCAGCAGTTCGGCGGCGAGCAAGGCCCGCTGACGTTTTTCATTGTTGGCATAGAGCTGTGCCGAGGCAGAAATCATTGGTCCCAAGTAAAGCAGAGCAACAAGTAATAGCGCGAGCTTTTTTTTCATCGTTCCATCCTTTCCTTAATTCTCGCTAAGCAGACGGATGTTCTGCTTGCTGAACTCTTCTTTGGCATGCTTGAACAAATAGCCGGTCAGGCTGTCGATGATCGATTGCCGCTGCTGTTCATCGGTAGCCGAGTCGAGATATTGTTTGACCAGTCCGCCGACTTCAGTCTTGACGAATAGTTCAAGATGCTCCCGAAAATAGCGGTGCATCTCCGAGACGACTGCATTCTGCAAAATGACAGTGTCGGCATAAATGGCTGTCAGGCGCCGGTTGATTTCCTCTTTCAGCCATTTTTCGTTATCAGGAGTCAGAATTTCCGCCGCATTATTTGGAGGCGGATTCTGATCGGCTGCGGCTTGGGGCTTAGCTGCTTCAGCTTCAGCCGGATTCTGATTGTCCGCCGTCTGGCTGGGAATTGCTGCCGCCTGCAGCATGACTTCCGCCATCCAGCTTTGCGCCAGCCGGTCAAACTTAGTCAGGTTTTCATTGGCATAGCCGCAGGATTTGATGAAATTGTCATCAACCACCTGGTTTTCAGCCAGCACTTTTGGGACAGCATAGGTCTTCTGGCTGTCCTCATCAGTAAGCTGGGGAAACAAGCCGTTGATCGCCAGTTGCTGACGCGTTGAATTTTCCACCGCGTCCAAGGCATTGATCAGCAGTTGTTTTTGCAGCTTTATTTCCTGTTTTTTCATTTTTTCATAAACCTGGCCTTCCGGCGTCGTCAGCAGCACGATTATCTTGTCAGTGGCTTGGCCCAGCTTATCTGTCAGACCATTCAAGACATTTTGTTCCGTTGCCTTGTCCAAAACCCAGGCTATGGCAAAGATAAACATCAGGGTCAAGATGGGCTGCAAGAATACGCTCATGGCCATCTCCGGACTCAAGAGATTGGAAGCTTTCGGCTCCTTTTTCTTAAACCGGCTTAAAGTCGTCCAGATCGATTGTGTTTTCATGGATCGCCCTTTCTTATGAGTTACCGACGTTGGCTTTGCCTAATACCTTAGTGAGCTTGGCTTGGGATCGCACTAATTCCTCATTGGCGGTCAGCCCGGCTTTTTTGAGCTCCTCGATCCTCTCTTGTGCTTCCTTTAGCTGCCCGCTTACGGCCGACAATTCAGCTTCCCTTTCTGACAAGGCGGAGTCTTTATTCTGACGTAGATCCGCTTCCTTCTGCCATTGCTCGAGTACGCTTTTGAAAGCCAGGGTCTGCAGCTGGGCAAAATCCGCCTGCAGCTTCGCCGTCTGGTAAATGGTAGTGATGCTGTTGGAGATAGCCTCGCCGGCTTGTGCCAGCTTGGTGGCCGCGTTTTTGACTTCAGCAAAGACGCCATCAATGTTATCTTTTTTCACCGTTGCCAAGCTCTCAGTTAGCAACTTGAGCTTGTCGCTGGTATCAGTCAGTCCCTGATTGAAGTCGTTGATCTTCTGACCGGAAACTTTCAGGCTTTCGGCCGAAGAGTCGACCGCCGCGGACAGCTTGCCGACCGCTTCAGAGATGTCCGGCGTTTCGTCCGCATCAATTTCCGCCTGCAGCCCATAGTAGGCACAGTGCCAGCGTTTCATGAGGGGGATGACCAGCGGCAGGGAAATCACGAAGATCCAGATCAAGGCCATGAGGGTGGAGAACAAAGCGGTATGCAGGCATTTGATCAGATCCTCGATATTGATGGTTTTCGGATCGTAATAGCCGATCATGATCAGTCCCCAGATGGTGCCGATCAGTCCCAGGTAAATGACAATGTTGTTGAAGAGATTGGAAAAGGGGAAATATTCGCCCGGTCTCTTGTCGGAGATGAAGATGCGGATAAATCCCCAGCAGATGGCAATCCCGCCCAACAGCGGAATCAGGGTGAAAATCGTGGCGTAATCCATGGCCGACCATTCCAGCCAGGAAATAAACCCGGTAAAAGCTTCTTTTTTGCTTTCCGCCGGAGCAAGATGGAAGAAATAGGATTTGTAGCAGTTGTTGATCCAGGCCAGACCCCAGAAAACTGTGAAGCCGACGCTGGCAATCAAACCAAGGATATTCAAAGCTAAATTCTTTTTACTCACTTTATTGTCCTTATTATCCATTTTCCGTACCTCCCGGCCTCTTGGGCCTTTTACTGCAATACTGCGTCAAAAATTGAATATTCTCTTAAATTAGCCGTTTTTAATCCATTTTTGCCTCCGCCCTCCTTGTCTCTCGGCTGGCATGTGTTGGATAAATAAAAGCCAATAGAGTTGAAACATTTTTATGTTCAATTGTCAAGGTGCTTAATCGGATTTAGCCGATGCTGTCATTATATTCATTAGCAGGCCTTTGTCAATCATTTACTTCGCGGCGCCGAGCATAACAGAAAAGCGCTGAAAAATTGTTTCTCTGTTGCTTTGTATTTCGGCATTTTGGGCTTCATGGTTATTTATGCTATAATTATTCAGTGCGTTAAAATTATTCTCTATGGCTTCAAAAAATTTAAAAAAAATAATTATCTTCGTTTTTCTGGCCGCTCTGCTGGCGCCGAATTTGTCTCTGGCCGCAACAAAAAAGACTGTTGCCAAGGTTACAGTCGCTAAAAAAGCCGCGCTGAAAAAACCGGCGGAGAAAGTCTATCAGCTTAATGATTTAATCAATCATTTCGTCATCGAGACGCAAAGTTATGACCGGCTCTGGTATATCGGGGCGGATAAGCAGAGATACTTTATCCAAAGCAATGACGATCTGCGGTTGGTGATAAATAAGTTCGCCGTTAAGATTTTGGCCGGCCGGCTTAATTCCATACCCGCCAACGCGTCATCCAGCGATTGGAGCGGCTGGGGTCGGAAATACCAAGGCAAAATTGTTTTTGCCGGCAGCAGTTCTCCCTGGTATGTCAATCCCGCGAACAAGGTTCGCTACTCTCTGGCCGACTATGACGAGTTTTATAAGCTGATCAAGGCTAGCGGATTAAAGATCAAGGATCCCGCCTTGCGGCTGTCGCGGATGAACAGCCAGCAGCTGACATATGACCCGGCTTATCCCGCGGTCGCTTACGCCAAATACGATGGCGCCAATTTCACGGATCAGGCCAACGCCTCGGCCATCCTGCCTGTGGCTTCGCTTTCCAAGCTGATGACCGCCCTGGTCCTGCTGGATCAGAATCTGGATTTTAGCCGGCAGGCGACGATTACGGCCGAGGAAATCGGTTATCCGCGGCTGACGGTCGGTGACGGAGAGACCAGCGAAGTGGATCTGCGAGCCGGCGACATCGTCAGAATGAGCGATCTCTGGATCGCCATGCTCACGGCTTCCTCTAATCAGTCGGCCGTCATTCTGGCGGACAACAGCGGGCTGACGCGCGAGCAATTCGCCGCGGCCATGAACAAAAAAGCGCGGGAACTGGGACTCCAGCATACGGTTTTCAAGGAAATGACCGGCCTCACGCCCAATAACATTTCCACGGCGCGGGAATTCGCCCTGCTGGCCAATGCCGCCTTTGCCCGCCAGGAAATAGTTGCTGCCACCAAATACACGGATTATACCTTTACCGCGCAGCAGGCGGATGGTTCGCCGCGCGATGTCAAAGTGGCCAATCGCAATTACAGCTTGCTGGCCATGGGCGCGGACGCTTCCAAGACCGGGTATCTGGTGGAGGCCCAGCGCACCGTGGCGCTCAAAAAAAACGGCAACATCATCGTGGTGCTGCACGCCTTTTCCATGGGCCAGCGGAATACAATTCTTAAGAAATTATTGACAGAGACCAAGGTGACGCTGGCGGAATGAGGTGGTAGGCACGGAAAGCACGAAAGCACGGAAAGCACAAAAGCACGAAAGAAGGAGAACATTAAAACAAAAATCAAAAATGTCAAATGTCAAATTTCCAATGTCAAATCAATGTCAAATTTCAAAATCCAAAAAAATACTTTAATTTTTTGACATTTGAGCTTTGGATTTTCCGCCCAAGGCGGATCTGCCCCGGGTACGAGATTTGACATTAGATATTAGGATTTTGACATTATATTAATAAACTTATTTCCTATTTCCTATTTCTTATTTCTGATATTTACTGATAACTGATAACTAATTGACAACTGATAACTGATAACTAATTGACAACTGATAACTGATAAATAATAAAAGACCCCTCGAGGAACTTCCTCAAGGGGTTTGTAGTTTGGCCGGGCCCGGTCATCAATCGTGATTGACCAGGCGCGGATATTCCCGGACCATCTGCAGCAACATTTCATTGGACATGCGCTGCCGCCGGATTTCCTGCCAGCCGTTGCTGGACAGGCTCAAATCCCAGGGGCAGACCGACCGCAGCCAATTCAGATAGGGAGACAGTTTGCCGCTAACGGGATCGCGGCGCGTGTAATGGATAATCTGGCAATTGTGCAGCCGATCCAGGGGATCCGCGGATTTGTCCAGCTCATGGAAGCGGCTTTGCGTCATCCGCTCCAGGCGGACGCGGAAAGACCAGATGGTATCGCCATGGCAGACGGCGATGACCCGCTTGTCGCCGCATTCGCGATGCAGGGTATTGAGCACGCGGTCCGTGCGCAGGCAGAGCTGGGCCAGGGATTCGCCGCCGCCCGGAGGCACCCAGAAAAAGCCGTCGATCTTGCGACGCTCCAGATCCTCGGCAAAACGTTGCCGCCGCTGATCATCAGGCAGGACATCCAGTTTGCCATAATCCCGTTCCCGCAGATAAAACTCCAGATACCAGGATGCCTGCGGCAAGCCTAAGTGGTAGGCAGTCTCCATGGCGCGGATGTATTCCGAGGTATAATGCCGGTCGAACGGCAAGGTGTCATTTTCCTTAAGCCACTGGCCGGCCGCCCTGGCCTGTTCGATTCCTTTGTCGGTCAGGCGCCATTTAGAACTATGGCGCTCACGGAACTCCTCCGTAAAAGCGCTGTGATCGTCATGGCGCGAGCGCCAATTGGCGGCATTGCCTTCGGATTGTCCG
>Ga0209777_10003997_pt1 | contig 17749 bp, 16 predicted proteins | sample FrelakmetHBP12HB_FD_187147 | JGI IMG/M metagenome (GOLD analysis project Ga0209777, IMG submission 187147) | Freshwater lake sediment microbial communities from the University of Notre Dame, USA, for methane emissions studies -HBP12 HB (SPAdes)... | ecosystem: Environmental > Aquatic >...
TTCACTGGTAGCAACTATGATATCATTTCTTCCCAGCATATCATCGCGACGGTCAAAATCACCGGTCGCAATACCAACCCTCACCCCTTTATTGCCAAACTCCTCAAACTTCTCACTCGCAAGTGCTTTGAGGGGAACGATATAGAGGCATTTCCCCCCGTTTGTGATGGTATGGTGCATAGCCATTTCGGCAACCAGGGTCTTTCCACTTGCTGTAGGGATGGCAACGAGCGCGTTTTTCCCTGTAAGTATACCTTTCTTCACGCATTCGGCCTGTGGGGGGTAGAGCTCTGAAATGCCAGCTTTAGCATACCTCTGCTTGAGATTAGTGGGGATTGCAAGGTCCTGAATAAGCATGTTTTAACCTTTTGATAAACCCTTTTAATTCCCCCTTAAATTGGTACGAATCGCATCTTTTTTTTTAAAATTTTGTTCTGATAACGTGTTAATTTTCAAGGGAAACAAAGCAATTTCATCTATTGGAAGGAGGAATTTGAAGGCTATCCAAACATCAATAATAATAACTAATCATATCCTGCTTTGCCTCTTTCTTTTTCCTGTCCAGAAATGCAAAGACATTTTCATGGGGCACTCCCTCTATCAGCATATCTATCGCAGCGCGTGCAGTTTTGAGCTGTTCCGGATAACCGATCAAGGCAATAGTCTTTCCAAAGACAGAAATCTCCACATCTGTCATATCCTCAATCTGCTCACGTGCACGACCATCTTTTCCAATTATCCTTCCTCTGAGCCGATCCAGCTGCCGTTGACCTTCTGCCATACCGGAGAGATCAATAACATCGAGGAGCAGATCTTCATCCTCAATCATTTCAAAAGCACGTTCTGGTGAGAACCCACGGTTAATGGCGTTGATAATCTCGACAGCCCGCAGGAGCGATACTGTGTGCTCTTCGGAACTCTCAACCTTTACGAGGCCTTCTTTACTATCGACGATAATTGTTGTGTGGGTCTTTACTTCAAGTTCTTTTTTTGTTGCACCGCCTTTTCCTATCAGAACACCCACTCTGCTTCCGGCGATTTTTACTTCTTGCATCATTTTTCCTTTCACCTCGAACTTTGAATATAACTATTCACTTCACACCGCTGTTCTTTTAACTATCATAACATGGTCCGCGGTTATCATGGTTCAGCGGTATCAAGCCCGGTCACCGCATTGAAAATTTCGACATCATTTCGCACATCGCAGCGGTTTTTAAAAAACCTGTTGATATTGCGGATATCCCTCATCAGGAACTGGTAAGCACGGGGGTGATCGCGGGTGACCGATTGACCCATATCAATGAGATATGTTTTGTCGCCGTACAATATATTGAACTCGCTCAGGTCCCCATGCACGAGTTCAGCTTTGTTGTAAAGGATATCGATATACTTCATGATGGTTGCATAGATCCCTGCCGGGTCATCGATATCAGCATTTTTGAGCTGTGGGTAAGGGATCTCATCCTCACCTAAATATGACATAATAAGGATATTCCGGTCCCATACGATGGGCTCGGGAACGGGAATACCTGCCTCACCTGCCCGTGCAAGATTGGAGAACTCCTTTCGTGTCCAGGCAAAGACCAGCTCTTTCCGGGATTTTTTCACGCGGGAAAATCTACGGTCGCCAATTATATAGGAGCTCATGGTGGTAAAATTTGCCGTGCGGATCCGGTAGATCTTGATGGCAATCCCCTTTCCATCACGTTCACCATAAAACACATTCGCTTCTTTGCCTGTGCTTATCGATCCGCCAATTACTGAGAGCCACTTCTTATGGACGAGCTTGTAGAGAGCAAGGAGTGTGACGTCATCGAAAACATCTTCGGATACTTTGAACTGGTCGGCATCTTTGATACGGACACCCATCTCTTCTAGTCTCTTATCGAATTGATCCATTCGTTTCTCTAAACTCACAGAGAGCCACCGACAGTCATAAAGTATTTTCCAACTCAATGTATATATTCCCGCACAGGCTCCAGTATCTCAACAAGGGACTCACCGCAGGATTTCTTGAGATCAAGCGGGTGTATTTCACCCTTGCCATAGGATGATTCAAGCTCCGGGTAGCTCGTAAAAGTTCGGTCGCCACCGAATTTTTCCGGCCTTTTTATGGTAACCTCAGAAAGACGGAAAAATATATGAAACTGGAATATCTGGAGAACCGGATTTTCCGGAATTTCAGGAGGACAAAACGCCTTCTGGCATTTTTTGCGAATTTCTTCTCCCGTGTCAGCAACGGATATGTAATTGCCCTGCGAAGATGACATCTTTTTTCCGTCAAGCCCATTAAGAATCGGCGTATGGATACACACCGGAGCTTTGTATCCGAAATTGATCAAGTGCTCACGGGCGAGCATATGTATCTTTCGCTGATCGATACCCCCAACCGCTGCATCCACTCCGAGCATAGCAATATCGGCCATCTGCATGATCGGGTAAACCATCTGAGAAACAGTAGGATGGTCCATCTGCCTTCCTACCTCATCCATGCTCCGTGTTGCACGATTCAAGGTAATCTGCTGGGAGAGCTGGAGCACAAGCAGTTCATAGTCCCGGTTCAGCTGAAGATCGGATCCCAGCACATATTTCACGTTTTTCAAGCCAAGCCCCTCAAAACAACGCTGGTTGTAATCTGCGAGTTCGCGGACTTTTTCCATCGTCCCTTTACGGTTGAGGAACGCATGGAGATCGGCCAGTAGGACGATGACTTCAAAACCAGCGGCCTGGAGATCCATAAGTTTGTTTATGGTTACGAGATGGCCGAGATGTATTTCGCCACTGGGTTCGTATCCTGCATAGACTTTTTTTTGCCGTTGTGCGAGAAGTGTGCGGAGGTCGTCTTCTGTGACAACTTCAACAGTATTTCGGGTTACCCGCTCGTACGTATCCATTAAAAATAATGGGTTATGATGGGTGTTAATGGTTATTCTGGATGGTAACAAAACCAAGAGCCCCGTTGGTAGTCAATATTGATTTTGCCGCGTCCTTCTCACGTCCCACCATGGCGCGGATTGCATCAATATTTTCTACAACCACATCAGCTTCCTGGTGGATTGCCTGGAAAAAGCAGAGCTCGTTTTTATTGGCATAAATCGATTCTTCAAAGATGCAGTTTTCCCACAGGTCAGAGCGTTGCCTGCCGAGATCCATGGCAAACTCCTTGAGTTCGGCAGTACTTTTAATCCCCAATGTCTTTTTAATAAGCCCTAAGCGGGGATGGTTATTGATGAGATCGATAACCCTGTCACGGCTGACTGGTTTTTTGGTAGTAATCTGGATTGCATGCATGTGCATCATGGTGGTGGGCACGATCATCGCCATTGTGGTGATAGAGATGTGAGGAAGTACTGTCAGGACATCCGGGCCGTGGTGACTGGGGACACTCACGGGATCAAGCACAACAGCATCTATCGGTCCTTTTTTAATCTCTCCAGGATCGGATCCACGCCTTACCATAATTGCAAGGACATGCGCAACACCGTACTCCTTATCTATTTCATGAATGATACGGCAGAGTCCGGTTGTGTTGCATGACACCACTCTCACAAACTGCCTGCCAATTGCATCCTTGTAATTGCATGACGAGTTGAAGGAGAACCCGGCGATCTCATGCTCTTCGCCCCCCTGCCAGAGTGCCTTTTTCCCGAGTTTCTCGTAAAGCGGTTTATTCGTAGCCCCTACATCCCCCGGTGTTGCGTCCACAATAATATCGGCAGCTTTGCACATGTCTTCGACTGATCCGGCAACGGTAAGCCCAGCCTTCTCGAATGCGCCCTTTTTTGATAGATCCGCAATATAGAGAGGGTAGCCTCGTTGTTTTGCTACAAATGCTTCGGCGTTTGGGCGGGTTTTTGATACCCCGATCACTTTCATGTCCTTCTGGGCGGCAACCGCATCAGCAACACGTTTACCGATCGTGCCGTAACCATTGATGGCAACCTTGATCATATAATCGTACATGGTAGTAGTATACAAAAAAGCTATGGGGATACAACCAACCCGTATGCACTGGATGATCGTTTTTTTAAATTCCAGATAACGATTAAGAAAATGTGAAATGATTTTTAAAGGCAACTCATCTCCTTTATCGCGTAGTCGTAAAAGAGATAAGGGAGAATTTTTCAACGATATATGATAAGATGTGGACCAAGATTTTCCCATGGAAAATTATTAAAAAATGTGCTCTGTAGTAAACCTCAATGACGAGAAATTGTAAGAACCTGTGAATGTAACAGACAATCATTTTTCCGGCAATTACCTTTTTCCGGGTGGCGAGAATTCTAGCCTTTAGATCGCCGCTGAACTTTCTTTTCAGGACTGAAAACGTATTTTCAACCACTTGCCGTTTTCGGTACCTGACATCATCAAACTGAAGTGCCATTTCCTGACGGTAAGTCCCCCAGACAACATCATTATTCCAGGAACGGATAGGAATGATTGAATCAGCATGAAGGTCTTCCCGGATCAGACGATGAATCGCTTCAGAGTCGTATCCCTTATCCATAACATAACAATCTGACTTTTGTATTTTGTGACATTGTCGGAGCAACCTGCCAGCGTGCCGAGTATCATGAACCCGGCTTTTGGAAGCAATGAATCCGGTGATGACCTGTTAATCGGTATCAACCGAGATCGAGGCTTTCAGGAAATGCTTTCGAATCTTGCCGGTTCTGATCGAGTAATAGTGGCGGGAATATCCGCTGGTAAACCCGGATGAATCGATTGCTGTGACGGGGATCGGATCATCGTTAGAATAAACCAGATTCAGAGTTTTCCCGAACGCGTAGCGGAGATACAGGGTTTTTATCCTGCTGAAGAATTTCTGAAGCGTCGTAAAATGAGGTACGGCTGAAAGGTCCAGTTCCTCCTGGATTGATTTCATGTCTCCAATATCTTCAATGAAATCCCGGTAGTGCTGGTTCCGGTAGTCTTTGAAGAGTATCAGGACCAGAAGTTGATTCTGGGTGTAGATCTTTTTCGAATATTTACAGGAATAGGGAATAATCCGTATTGCTTTCACGATCGAAATCGCGGCTCGGATAAACCTGATATTCCGGCTCGCTAATCTTTTAGTTGTCTGCTTACCTTTTGAGCACACACTCTGGTAAGGAGACAATGTACCTTAGATCTTTCGGTCGTCAGTACATTCTGTTTTTAAAAAGGATTTCTACAGAGCAGATTCCTCCATATTCTAAAAAAGAATGGATTTGATGGCCGAAAAGAATTTTCATAACTCATTAATTATTTTTGTGATTGTGCATGAAAACAGCCTGAAAATTTTCTCTCACCCGGAGAAATTATTCAATAGTATTCGAATTGGGTGGGTGATGTTTTATGTGGCAGATCCGGACCTGGAATTGCTACATATAAAAGGAGTATATCTCAATATGAGTTATGATAACCTTTTAAAACGGGAAGAAGTAAGGCATAAACAGTCAGGTAAAATAAATGAGATTATGTTTTCTCGGGATTTGGGGGTTTATTCTTTTAAATTTTTTCTTAACCATACTTAATCACTACATTAGGTAGGAAAAGCAGGTTATTGTGTAAGAAGAACCCGTCTTATGATTAAATAACCTCCCGGATACGTTTGTACCTGAAATATTCCCAGATTTCTTTGTCACCGGTCACTTCATCTTTTTTCATCCAACTACTCATATATCCATAGAAAAGACCGATTGACTTTACTACATCCTGGTGCATCAATGTATAACCGCATCCCATCAAAAGGAGAAGTGGGTGATATCCGAGATAATATTTAGCTCTTCCAAACTGGACTGATGATGCCCAATGGTTCCGTTCGAGTCCACCATCTTTTCTCATGTTAATGATACTAATTTCCGGAAACGATTTTATTTCCCATCCTCTCATACGTAGTTTTGCGAGAACAACGGTATCTGGAGAATACTTTGTTATGGGAAATCCTCCAATATCCTCCAGGGCATCCTTACGATAAAGTCGTTTGTCCGGTAATTCGTCTTTAGGGTACACATCCGGTTTTAGAGGGTTGGTGTCAGATGAGTATATCGAACCACTTGCAGCACCAAGTTTTGGATTTTCGATAAATTGATTAATCAGAAATTCAAAGAAATTTGGCGGAATTATTTGATCCGAATCGAGTTTGCCAATAAATACATAGTCTAATTTTCTTGACGTAACAAATTCATAGGCCTCATTTAATGAGAGAGAGAAATTAGTGTGGGCACCCTTCTTTGAAAATACCTTTTGATTGATAACTGCAATCCAACAGAAAGATTCTGACAGTTCTTTTGCTATTTGAAACGTACTGTCAGAACTGTTACCATCGATGATAACCCATAAAATCGGAAGCTGCGTTTGCTTGATTAAACACTCCGCTACTTTCGGCAGGGTCAATTCTTCGTTTTTAACAGGGGTAATGAGGATATAATTCATCGTGTCAATAACCCATGTATTTTTCTTCCTGAAAGCAATTTATACAGCAGATAGATTGGGTGGGTAAAGATACTCCAAAAGCAACAAAAAAGTATTGTTGGTTGAGAACCAAACCTTTTCGTAGCGTGTCCGATAGAGATAATTGCATCTTCATATTTCCCGTTTAGTAGTGAAATACCAATGGAACCTGCATATTGTCTGAAACTTACTTTTATACGCTCGTGATATTTTTGTCGGGCTGTAGCAAAATCTTCGGTTAAAATAACTTCTATACACTGACTTAATGTATTTACAGAACACTCTGTCATCTCAATAATTGAGTCAGAAGCAAGTCCAAAATATTCGTGATCGTGCACAAATGAGGCATACATGCATAGTTCTCCACTCAACAACTGAACCATGGGGAGCGGCTTTGCCCAGTCGGATGTGCAAAGCCATGATATGCCACTGGAACAACCGACTAACAATGTGCAATACTTTGTAAGCTCAGCGTTTTCCCGGAATGACAATACGCTACCATCGATAATACGTTCATCGGTTGTATTGAAGGATATGTTTGAAGAAAGAATTATAGACATATCAGGATTTTTTTTAATAATCTTTTTTGAAACTTCAAGTGCAAAATCCGGTGTTACCGATGACTGCCCGCTTTTAGGCGAACACTCGAATAAGATAACGTGTTTTCTCTCTCCAAGATGATGGGATTTGGCAAAGAGCCGGACATTTTCAACTTCTGCCGGTAAAAGGCGTAAGACAGGAGAAACGGGCACGGTAATTGGTTTGTTATATGCCCGTAATATGGAAGACCTCGTAGTTCCATCAAAATTCTTAAGGTTATTAGGGCAAACCTGAGTGAGATACACCTCGTCAAAATCACCACGATTTTTTCGCTCAATGACTTCTCTCTCAAACTGTTGCCATCTGGTTATTATTTCGATGGTAGATGATATGCGAAATTCCCAAATTTCATCGACATAAGGGTTGTTGTCTAAAATCGAGCGATATATTGAACCTATTGCCCAGGTTACATGACAGTCAGGATAATCCACCTTAATCTGGCGAGCTATCGTGGTCGCATACAGGCAGTCACCAAACGAACCAAGTTGTCCGATAAGAAAACGTTTTTGCCTATGGACGTTCTCGCTATTTTCTAACGCACCTGCTGTCATAAAATTTCCTGCGAAGTGTCCGTAATCATTCTTTTTGCCAGATCCGGTAATCCCACAGTCGGAAACCAGCCAAGTGAATTAATGGTTTTAGGATTCGAAACCAGGCGTTTGTACTCTGGAGTAAATCCTTCACGAAGGCAGACATGATCGTGCCAATCTTTACCGATGAGCCCAAAACATTGCTCCAGCCAATTTTCGATGGAATAGGCTATTCCGGATCCGATGACCGCCTCAAATACCGCATCCTGCCCGATCAACGTAAATATCCCTTTCGCAACGTCGCCGGCAAATGTCCATTCCTTTTCAACCGAAATATCACCCAGTTCGATGACTTCATTACTGCCTTTTGCAATACGTTTTGTTGCAAGGGCTATTTTCTGGCTTACGTGATTCGGTCTTCGAAGCGGACTTTCATGATGAAATAAATAACCTACGTAGACCCTTAACCCGAGCAAGCGAAAATACCGTGCTGCATACACCGATTGAATACGGGCAATGGAATACGGGCTCGTCGCTTTAAAGGTATCTGTTTCGGCTATGGGTCTTCCCGTATTCTCAAATTGGACCCCGCTGCCAGTAACAAAAACCCGGCTCTCCGGGCTGTAACGTTTGACCGATTCAAGAATATTTAATGTCCCTGTTGAAATTGTCTCATGGTTTTCAAAAAGCGTATCGTGTCGTGTAGAGGAGTTTGCAGCAAGGTGAAAAATGTAATCCGGAAGGTGTTCTTTGATCAACTGCTCGACACACTCATAAGACGTAATATCACTCTTCAACCAGGTACCAGTCCGTGACACTCCGATAGTCTCGATCCCTTTGAGCGAACAAAGCTCGTTCATATAGTGCCCGTCCTGGCCACTTGCACCAAAGATGATAGCTTTCACGATACACTCTTCTGGAATGTCAATTTAACAAAAGTGTAGTGACACTTATCTTAAATGAAATTTGGTATGAGTTCATCCAATCGCGAATCATCGCTTCTTCAACATATATCTTTCGGATGAGGGAATAGTATCCCCCGATCTCAGTACTTGGTTCTGATTTAAGGTGGATCGAACATAGATCACCTATTATCTGGTTTTGGATATGGATCGGTAATATCACCTTTCAACGCTTGGTTGCAATCAAGTCTGGTTGGAATTATACCAGTCGTATTCCACCATTTCGGATCTCCTCTCGGTACTGCCATGCGAATACAATTATGGCATGGTAATTTCTTATCGGGATCTCCAGTTGCCCATATTTCCCTTATCTTTTTAAGTTTATCACTATTCCAAAACTCTTGTAATGTGGTTTCCCTAATATTTCCCATTCCCCATCCATTATAAAATTCTTTTGGGGAATCATTAATTTTTAATGGATCATTTGGTCTATAGAAGCAGGGTTTGATTTCCCCATCGACCTGTATAAGTATGCTGGTCATCGGATTTGGTGGCACCGCCATACAATCATCCCCGCACGATTGTGGAGTTGGCATTTTATCTATTCCTATCCGTTTGCCCTCAACCACACCTTCCGGGATATACCCTAATGTCGGATATTCTTTTTCTTGCGTATATGGTTGTTTATAGAATAATTTGAGTTGTGGCAACTTATCAAAATAACGAGAGAAATTTTCATACATGAACTTTGCATGAGGGATTGAATGCTCGGAACATATCATCTGTACAGATATACTTTTACATTTAGGATTGATATTCAGGAATTTTATTGCATTTTCCAAACTTCTTTCACGTTTCTCTTTTGATTCTGCCCACAGAATTGCAAGTATTAGATTAAGATTCGTCATGCATGCAAGTTTTATTGCTTTATCTCCGATAAGTGATAGACAATTAGTACTTAATCCGATATTCCAGTCTTTCGGCATGATATCAAACAAGTCTGGATGATCCAACGATTCTCCGGTTACATGGAATGAGATGTGTGCAGCACCCATTTCCTTTGCTTCTTTAACCGCCTTCTTTGCCAGAGTTGTATCCATGAATATCATTTGTTCTTTCGGTCTGCGTGTCCAATCACAGAACTCACAGTTGGCAGTACACTTTCCTGCAAGTTCAATCTGGATAATCAATGATCGTGGTTGTTTAATTCCGCTCTTTTGTAGAATAATTCGTTTCATCCTTTTGTAATCCATTTACTACCACCTTTTAACAATAGAAAAAGAATTTCAGTAAGATCATTTCTCATAAGAAAACACCATTTCCAATATTCGTTCATAATCTAATAAAAACGCTGTCTCACTCCAGTCATTGTAAAACGGAACAAGGGGGGCAATATCATTGTCGATGATTTGTTGGAGAGTAGTGTCTTCTATACATATTGATGGTGATGCATTCACGACATGCCTGAACATTCCACATTTGGTTATTGCAAGTGGTCTCTGAACTGCCAGAGCATGTTCTATTGTACTTGAAATTCCTCGGTACTTGGCAACATCATAAAAAAAAGCATTTATCGTGTTGGATGCCAGAAAATCCAGTAGTGCCTGTTTACTAAGAAAATCATGGCTTATCCGCAGGTTAATCCCTGGTTTATACACCATTGCATGGCATCTTTTTGCTGTAGCGATGGCAAATTTTTTGCCTTTTTTATCTACAATATCGTTAAAAGGCATCAGGAGATTAATATTGGCAACATCAAATTCCCGTTGCACAATGTCTATCAATCGCTCAAATCCCTTATCTCCAAAACCAAATCCGAAGCTACCAATTGTCGGTATTTGGGGTAAACTTTTTGTATTGATATAGTGTGGAATAAGTCGATTCGTCTTGATTACAACCGGATTTCTTTCAATAATTGTTGGGTCTGGACACAGATGAAAATCAAACATTTCAGCGGTTGCCGCATCGGCTTCTTTTTGAGTAACCTCATGCATGATACCTAATTGAGGCATAGAATATGAGCGGGTAACTTGAAGATTGAGCCAAGGCATGGTCGCCGGATAATAATTATAAATTACCGCCAGGGGATCGTATTTTCTGATGGCGTTTGCAAGTTCGCGTTCACTATTACATTCACAATAGATAAATCCATAACGCTTTGATTTACGCAAAACCTCTGCAATATTTACCCCGTACTGATAAATTCCACACTGTTTTTCTTTGTGGGAAATTAAAAGGATTTTACCTTCGATGTTACCATCCGTTGGGATAAATTGAGATGATTTATCTGGTTTTTCTGTTGATGTCTTCAAAAGACCGGACAATTTTTGTCTACCCTTCGTAAACAAGACCTGGAATCTGCTATATTTGTCCAGCACGATTGTTTTGGTATTTTCTCTGGTATGAGCTATACCAACGTTTTGATCTTCCAGAAGTCTCTCAAAAGCATGGGCAAAATTGACAGGTGCCCATTCCCTCTGCATCTGAAGAACCTTTGGACGGGAATTCTCGATTGACTGGCGCAGGCTCTGGAACGGATATGGTGTGATATACTGGTGAATATGCCGGAATGTTTCATTGGTTGAAACGGCAAGGGGTCTGCCACTGGTGATAGCCTGATCTGTTGTGGCAGACAGCCCTGGCTGGTTACGGTTGTATAAAAAGCAGTTCAGGGTATTCTGAGCACACCAGTCAATAAGTTCAGTCTTCGTCATATATTCGTGAGTTATTATAACATTGATGCCGCTCCTGGCAATGTTAGTACAATACTCCCCCAGATATTCTGCGTAACTTTTTTTCTGATGATTCAATTTTTGTTCATCAGTAAATTTCCCACCGGGAATATTAATCCGGACGACTGCCTTTTCAAATTCCTTATTTACTGCATCTACCACCAGTTCAAATCCTTTGCCAGAAGTAGCAAACCCGAAACTTCCAATGACTGGAATTTCCGGATTGGTAAAAGGTTCTGATATGCCGGATGGTTCCAAAGGTCGTGGAAACGAATAAACTCTTGGATCATCGACCACCATAGTGGGATCAAGAGCACAAAATACATCAAAGTCATTTGCCGGACAAAGCACAAAGGGATCGTTGGGTAAAACTTCCAGGATAAATGTCAGCTTAAGACCCGGAAGTCTCCTAATTTTTTTTGTATTTAACCAACTCATCGTTACCGGATGATAATTAAATGCAAAAAAATCGTACCCCAAAGGAATTTCGCGGTTATTCTCATCAATTTCCCGGTAATCCAGAGCATAACGATCCGACAGCGCCAAGGCTGCGTAAATCATTCTGCCAGACTCATAAACACTGCATTGGGCCTTTGATGAGTTAATAAACAAGCCTTTAAGCATACTCTTCCATGCGCTCAAACTATCTCAATTTCCGGTAGAGGAAAAATAAATTTGCCGCCTTGTTTGATAAACTCATGCTCCCGTTCTAAAACAGAGTGTTTAAAGTGCCATGGAAAGACCAGAAAATAATCCGGCTTCATGGCACGTGCTTCTTCTTCCGATATAATCGGGATGTGAGTTCCCGGCGTGAAACAGCCAAATTTATCTTCATTTACATCTGCAATACAGGGTATATGCCTGCTTGTCAGGCCACAAAATTGAAGCAGCACGTTCCCTTTTGTTGAAGCGCCGTAGCCGAATATTGTTTTCCCGTCGCTGATTAATGCATCAATTAATCCTAACAAATTTTTCCGGTGAAGAAAAACCTTTTCTTCAAAATTTCGATACGGTTTTGGCGTATCCAGCCGCATATCGTTTTCTTGTTGCAACATCCATTCAATCACCGGATGATTCGAGCGGTATGCTGCATTTTTTTTGCATGCCGTAACAGCAAAACTACCTCCATTGACAGCATTCATCTGTACATCTATAATCCGAAGTCCACAATCTTCCAAAAGATTTTTTATTACGTTAAATGAATAGAATTCAAGATGTTCATGACATACCGTGTCATATGCGTTAGAGCGAAGCATCGATGGCATGTAACTCTGTTCAAAATGCCAGATACCGTTATCTGATAGTATGGCTTCGATGCCTTTTACAAATTCTGCCGGCTCTTCAAGATCGTAGAACATGGCAATAGACGTGATAATTTTTGCCTTTTTAAGGGGATAGTTTTTGGAAAAAACTTCCTTTGAAAAAAAATCCGGAATAAGGTCGATATCATCGGTATAAAAATTTTTAAATTTTGTTCCCGTTGGATCAATACCAACTTTTTTACATTTTATCGTGTAGGCTTTTAATGACGTGGCATCATTACTGCCAATATCCAGGACAAGATCACTTTCGGATAGCTTCCCTAATTGTTCCAGTCTTTTAATTTTGTTTGTAAGATGACGCACCATGGAAGCGTTTAGTCCGGATCGATACCCATAATTGTCACCATACATTTCTTTCAGATTGTACGATTGTTTTAATTGGAGCAATCCACACCTGGTGCACCATACCAGGTCCAGCGGACCGCTTGATACGGTATCTGAAACATGATGAGGGAAAACACCGGTAAGGGCTTGTTCTCCTAATGAAAGTATATTTATAAGATTAGTAGTATGGCAAATACGGCACTTGCCTATTTCAGAATACATTTTTAGGTTCTTCACCATAGTTAATTATTTTTTTCACTACATCAATGTTGACTTACGATCATTTGTTTCAAATTTTTATCAATTTCATCGATACATTGGGTCCGTTGAAGATTCAGTAAAGCAAGCCGCTTGACAACGTTATCTTTTTCATCGGGTGGCACTTTCTCAAATTCATATACCTTTTCCTGTTCATGCCACAAATCGCAGTTAACCTTCGCGAGTTCGGAAAAAATTGTGCTGATTGTACCTGATATTTCAGGTATTTCATTTCCTTTCTTTTTGAAAATTTTATTGGAGGAATAAACCAATCTCTCTTGAAGTATCTTACCCTTCACTGCATCATGAAGGAAAGTATCTATTTCTTCACATAATCGTGTTTCCTGGTGAGCGAGACTCTCAAGACGCTGCACATCTCCGGTATGATATTGTTTCAGTTTTACGATTGTGAGCTTGTCACATAGTGAGCCTAATGTTTCTGCCATACATACTCCTGTTTTCCTGATTCCAACATTCAACAGGAAAATCCTGAGTAATGTTGCTTCCCTGCCTGTATTCGGAATTTTTTAGTATAATTACATTGGGGGTTGATAATTTATCTTTTTGATTATTTACATAGTAATCAGTGCATGGTACCTGTTATTTGGTTTTGTTAGCCTTAAAAATTAGAGAATATTTTTCCCACCAATTATAACCAAATTGGCCACGGTACCCCAAGATTGACACTGAGATCCCTGAGTTCATCGTGAATTTCCCGGTCCAGTTTAAATAAAACGAGGCTGTAGATTGCCGCTCCTAGGATGACAACCACTACCACAACCATTACATTGGTAAGAGGGAGGAGAAAATGGATGCATACGAGAAAAATACCCATTAAACCAGCCGCATAAAGAATGTGTTTTATCGATTCGTATTCTAATTTTACTGAAATAATCCGGGATAGGAGAAAAAGGACACCAAGGGCATTTAAGGTCATCGCGATGAGGGTTGCCACAGCAGCTCCGGTTATTCCCAGGATTGGGATAAGCGAGAGGTTAAGAATGATGTTTACGATGGATGCAATAACGGTTATCAGGAAGGCATCTTTCGGTTTATTAAGAGCTGTCAGGCTCATCGTTCCAAGGTACATGAAGACATTGACAATCTGCACAAGCAGGAGGAAAAAAAGGGCAGGTGCCCCTCCAACAAAAGAAGCTCCATAAAGATAATAAAGGAGTTTATCTCCCATAATCCACCCGCCAATACAGGTTGGTATTGCGAGAAATAGTGAGTACGTCCATGCTCTTGCGAGAGAATTTTCAATTTCTGCAATATGTCCCCGTGCCCCCCAATTGCTAATTTGTGGATACAGAACGGTATGGAAAGCCAATGTAACAAATGCAGCAACTGAAGTGAGCTGGAATGCGGTACGATATATACCAACATCGGCATTACTCATGAAAAATCCTATGAGGATTGTGTCAGCATAGCTGAACACTAATGAGCCACTCGCGGTCAAAAAAATCCAGAAAGAAAAGCCGGACAGGTTTTTCAGATGCGATAACCTGAAACGGACAAACCTGAGGTCAAGGTACCGGAAATTCATCATCCCCCCGGCAATGATCCCCCCAACAAAACCCCCGGAAAGCCCTGCAACACCAAACCCGAGAAATACTGCAATAATTTGAAAAAGTGATCGTACGAGGGCATCCACAAAACCACTAATCTGAGACACCCCTACCTTTCCAGCGCCATATACTCCTATTCCCGAAATGCCCGAAAAAACTGATACGATAAGGGTTAACAGGAGCCAGAAAAAAACCCCTGATGAACTGAGATCCTTAAAATAGGGTTCTGCAAAAAGGAGTAATGAGACAGATACGGTAAGAAGTACAATCCTGATAAAAACATATGCGGAAAAATACTCATTTGGTTCTTTTCCCTCAGATATCCGTTTAACTGCTGCGCCCCCAAAACCCCCGTCGCCGACAAGATTTAAAATTCCAAAATATGCAAGGAAAAGGAAGTATGCCCCGAGTGGAGCCGGTCCCAGTGTATGGGCAAAATATATCGTAGATAGGAAGCCAATAGCGGTTAAAGCAATAGTTGAACTAAGGGTGATTAAACTCTGTCGCTGGATTGAGCTGATTTTCATAAGACGAGAGATGAAAAGTGAAGGTGCGAACACATAGTAAAATTGTTGAGAAAATTGTTAATGATTTCGCGAGACCCGAGAATTAAATATTGATCAAAAAGTATTGAGATTCCGGAATTTCTGTGAAAAAATAATCTTGGAAATGAAAATCGGTTGAAATTCCCCAGCAACTCCCTCTCCGTTTGTCGGACAAATCCGGGGAATTTACACGGATATTTTTTTTTTCGATCACCGTTTATTCCATGAAGTCAATCCGGGTGCTTTCCAGGCTCTGATTGGCGTCAGACCCCCCTAAAAAGAGCCAAAATTATCCTCCGATCTAAAAAGCCCTCTAAAAATCGTTATTTTTGAAAAATGACAATTTTGTTTTGTGACCCTATCTTAATTTCCCAGTATGATCTCAAAAACACCTATCAGGTAACGCAGAAAAATAAAGCCTGCTGCAACGCGTTTATAAGGCTGCCAATGGCATTATATAAGGCTCAATTTCAGCCCCTTTTTTAAATCCGTGACTTTTATTGATACTAATATAATCTAATCTGGCATTTGTAAAAGTGAATGGGTCAACCAAGCCTTCATAATGAATGGGTAAGAACGGACTTGACAGTTTCTAGTATTTTTTAATCTGTTGAAAAAAAATTGTTCCGCAATTCAGTCGTGAAAACGGGAAAGATCCAAAAAGATAAATTCAGCAATGATCTTCCAACCCTTTCCTGTTGAGCGGGCTTTGCCAAATGTGCTTCATACCACTCAATCGTCTGTTTCAATCCTTCCCGGAATGGCATTTTTGCCTTAAACCCAAACTCTTTTTGTGCCCGGCTTACATCCAGGCTGCGTTTCGGCTGGCCATCCGGTTTGGTGATATCCCATATCACTTCTCCGGAATAGCCGATTAGTTCCCGTATGAGATCCACAAGATCTCGAATCGTGATTTCCATGCCGGCTCCCAGGTTTATTGGATCTGGTTTATTGTAGTGCTCGGTAGCAAGAACGATCCCGCGTGCAGCATCATCGACATACAGGAACTCCCGTGATGCCGCTCCTGTGCCCCATACTTCAACGTAGGATTTATTATCCCGTTTGGCTTCGGTGAATTTTTTGATGAGTGCAGGAATAACATGCGAGCTTGCCGGATCAAAATTGTCGCCAAGACCATACAGGTTCACCGGAAGAAGGTAGATGGAATTGAATCCATATTGCTGCCGGTATGCCTGCGATTGTACAAGGAGCATTTTCTTTGCTAATCCATAGGGAGCATTGGTCTCCTCCGGATACCCGTTCCAGAGGTTCTCTTCCTTGAACGGAACCGGAGTAAATTTTGGATAAGCACAGATAGTACCCACAATTACACACTTCCCGACTTTCTCCTGCCGTGCCGCCTCGATCATCTGGATGCCCATGATAGCATTATCGTAGAAAAGCTGCCCAGGGAAGTTCTGGTTGAATCCGATGCCCCCCACTTTCGCAGCGAGATGAATCACAATATCGGTATTCTTAACTATTTCAACGCACTTTTCCCATTTCCGCAAATCGAACTCTCTACTGCGGGGAATCCGGATATTTTCTTTGAGAACCCCTTTTTCGAGAAGTTGATTGACGACCTGGGATCCAAAAAAACCAGCGCCACCAGTGATGAGTATTTTTTTATCGGACCAGAATGTCATAGTTATGTCCCAACCATTGATGGAAGTATGAATGATACCAGTATTTCCTGGTTATAAACAGAATTATTGATTACTCCCTTTTTTATGTATGCATGGAGTGTGGGATTACTTCAGTCAGCACGAATCAATCCGCGTTCCACCAGCGGTTCGGGAATTTTGACGATATTATTTTATCCGCTTCACCAATTGGTTCCAGTCCAGCTGCTTTCATATCAGCATCCACCATGATTTTTACCAGATCCCCGAATTTAATTGCAGGTTTCCAGCCAAGTATCTTTTCAGATTTTTTCGGATTCGCGATAAGTACATCAACCTCAGTCGGACGGAAATATTTCTGATCGATTCGCACATGCTCCTCCACATCAAGGCCGGCATACGCAAATGCCTCATGAACAAACTCCCGTACAGAATGCGTCTCCCCGGTTCCAATCACAAAATCATCCGGTTTTTCCTGCTGCAGGATCCGCCACATGCAATCCACGTACTCGGGTGCAAATCCCCAGTCCCGTTTTGCATCGAGGTTTCCCAGATACAGGATTTTTTCTTTTTTGGTAAGGATTCTTGCAATTGCCCTTGTAATCTTGCGGGTGACAAAGGTCTCACCCCGGCGCGGTGATTCATGGTTGAAGAGAATGCCGTTGGATGCGAAGAGATTGTACCCCTCCCGGTAATTCCGGGTCATCCAGTATGCATATACCTTCGCACAGGCATATGGGCTGCGGGGATGAAAAGGGGTATCCTCTTTCTGAGGCGGGTGTGCCTCTCCGAACATCTCACTGGACGAGGCCTGATAGAATTTTATTGGATAGGAACATCGCCGTATCGCTTCGAGAAGACGGGTAGTTCCGAGTGCGGTAACATTGCTGGTATATTCCGGAGTATCAAAA
>Ga0209777_10003998_pt1 | contig 17748 bp, 8 predicted proteins | sample FrelakmetHBP12HB_FD_187147 | JGI IMG/M metagenome (GOLD analysis project Ga0209777, IMG submission 187147) | Freshwater lake sediment microbial communities from the University of Notre Dame, USA, for methane emissions studies -HBP12 HB (SPAdes)... | ecosystem: Environmental > Aquatic >...
CGTCGGCAGAGAGGAGGTCCTCTACGCGACCACTCCCAGGAAACGCAAAACGCTCAAGTCTACGCCAATTGCTACTTTTACGAATTCCTGCGGAGAGCCCCATTTGGGTCACTTCCTTTGGGGTCGGTTTGCGAAGTTGCGGTTTCCGCAGACCTTCTGTTTTACCCCATGTTTACGGGGTCCCCAAATGGTTCACTGCGCTTCCCGTCCAACGCGAAGAATCACAGCCGCGCATAGCTCAGGTGTCACATTAATGCAGGTCCAAGTCGTATCGGACAGAGCCCTTCAGCACTTCACCACCGGCGAGACGCACTTCAAATCCGTAGGGAGCGAGATAAATCCGCGGGCCGCGAAAGGGATCCAGGCCGAGGTTGATGTAGATTTCCGTGCCATCGCTGAACGCGCTCTTCTGCACTAGGAAATTCGCCGTATCGTAGATGGTCGGGCCGGGAAGAAACTCGTGGTTTACCATCTCCGCAAGCCCGATTTGGCGGTGCACCTTAGCGAGCAGCCGGTGGAACGCAGCGATGTCCGTCTTCCTTCCCTCGTATTCCCAGACCTGAAAACAGTGGATGGGCGGCAAGCCCTGCACCAGGTTGAGCAAGGCCCGCTTATAAAACTGGCCGCGGTCGTCCCGATAGCTTTGTTCCGGATGCGGTCGCAAGACCACGAGATCGTGCGCGACCAGCGCCGCCAGTGGCACGGCTACCGCGATGTCAGCATACTGCGAATTCCCGGTCGTGGGGTCCATCTCCGCGGTACCGTGAAAAGCGTCGACCATCTTCAGCTCAGGAGCGCCTCCGTTCTCGATCCAGTTGGGCAGGTTCAGCACATCGTGTATGTAACCGAACGTCGCCGCACGGTTCGCTTTGTCCTGCTCGCGAGTCATAGGAACGGAGTGCCGGTGGTGCCGTGTATCATAGCATTCCATTCCCTCCGGAAACCCCATGGCGTCAGTAAAGTCGCCGTTCTGGCCGGCTGCCTTGAGTTCGGCGGGCAGGTTCGCTTTCGCGTAGTCCAGGCTCAGCGAAGTGCAGGTTCGATCAAAGCGATACGTGTTGATCAACCGCTTGACCAGGTCGGGGTCGTCGGAGTCCGTTTGAAAACTCAATCGCGGATTAAACCGAGGATCGTGTTCTTCCTGAGGCATGTAAGAGTGGTACCCGGAGATGAGGTAGCCGGCTTTTTTAGCCTCATCCACGGCCTTTTTCCAAGCGGCAGGTCCACCCCGGCGCTGATTGATCGGCATGCTATTCGGGGGGTAGTTCTCGAATGTCCCCCACACGGTGATCGAGGCCCTGTCCACTTTGAGCTCGCGATGCAGCGAGTCGATGATGGCGGTGACCTGATCGAACGAGAAGTCCACGCACTCGGGAGCCTGTGGCGTGTAGTGTGGATAGCCGCCGTAGATATCGATGTGCGTGGATCCGATCAGTCTCTCGCGTTCCGGGTTCTGCTTGATTTTGTCCTTGAGCGTCCGGCTCCAACCTTGCTCCTCGAGCCAGTGGCGATAGATCCGCGCGCTTTCGACATAGCCGCCCGCTCCGTGCGCGCGGATGGTGAGCTGGCGCGGATACCGGAGCTGTCCTAGGCTGGCCCTCCAGACGGAGGAGACGGCCGCAATGGGGTCGGCCATCGACCACCGGTCATTGCGATAGGCGTAGCGGTTGCCGCGCGTGTTAGCGAATACCAGCGCGCCGGCGTCGTACGCTGTGTCGCAAATAAATGTCAGGCCGGAAGCGCCCTTTTGCACCCCAAAGAAGTTGAAAGAAAGAGGGCCAAAATAGCTCAAGAACAGCCCCTGGGGGTTGAGCTGGCTGTATGCGTCATCCATGCGCCAGAATTCACCGCCGATGCGCGTGTAGATGTGGGAGGGAATAATGGCCCCGCCGCGCGCTGGGAGGATCAGGTAACCCGGTTCCCCGGTCCGGAGTGGCGCAAAGCGGCTGGGATAAACGAGGCGGTCGAGGCGCGTATCCGCGGGCAAGATTACTTCCTCAACCCTGATCTTGAACGCGTCGCCAGAGAGGGAGAGCCGCGTATGAACGGAGATTCCCTGTTTCCAGGCAAACACCATATCAGCCGAGTCGCCGCCAGTTCGGCGCCGGATTTCGTCCGCGCCTGACAGGGACAACGTCTCCGTGCGCCGCTGCTCGCCATGTCCCCTGACCAGGGCAAGAGTTCCCGCCCCCTCGCCCCATGGGTCCGGGCCATACTCAGACTGGTGCAGTTTGTCGGTCAGGCGGATGCTACCGTCATCCAGGACGGCGAGCCGGAATACCGTATTCTCCAGTTGCAGCGGAGCGCACCGGACGCACAAAGGCACACCCACCAATACAATCAGCGAATACACAAGCTGGAGAAACCTTGCACAGCTGTTCATGTTGTCCTTTCAAGTTCGGCGCGGCAGGAACCTTAGGAAAAAGAGCGCCCTGTCTAGCTTTTCGTGTCCAGGACGGCGGCGCGTGGCTTTGCTGAGGCCGCCATCACAAACTTTCAAACGTCTGGCCACAGAGCTCGCGACAGCCGCTCTCAGGCATTCTTGGCGTGTCATGCCTGATCAGTCCATATTCGCAGAGCGGAGGGCCAGGCCGTAACGGCGGCATTTCGCCGCCTTGCTCAACACTTCGCGCAGCCGTCCAGCGACCGTCCACTCTTCGCCGGGTCTCAGGGTCGTCGACACGATACGAATCGTGTTCGGCGTCGGGAGTGTCTTAAAGTCGTCATATGTGATGCCTGGCAGGAGAACCGGATTGTTCGCGATCAACACTTCAATGCGTGGGTCGCCGTCGCGCAGTTCCCGATAGCAGTCCTCAGGTGTGAAGTGCCACTCGTGCGCATCCCAACTGACATCGAGCGAGGGATACCGGTTTGCCAGTTGCGGTATGAGGATGCAGGTTCGAACACCCGGAACGGTCTCCACGATCCTAGCGATCCGCTGCACTCTGGAGTTCCATTCCTCGCTCAATGCCTTCGCGTCCATCTTCGACCACACCTCCACCGCGGCCAGACACCCAATTATTTCTTCCTTGCCTACTTTCATCGCCCGGCAGACCGCACCTTCCCATGGGCAGGAGTTCGCTAGAGCCGCGGTGATCAGGTCCCTTCTCCCGAGCAACAGCCCAGAAGACTGCGGCCCCCGCAGTCCTTTCCCGCCGCTGAACGTATAAAGATCGACGCCCATCCTGGCGTAAGCGCGGATGTTGTCAAACGGGGGGATACCGGCGGCGTCGTCCAGCAGCAGCGGAACGCTAGTCTTCTTCGCTGTGGCGAGTACCCTCTCGAGATCCTCTCCTAGCACGGTGGTACAGATCATGGCGGTATTCTCGTTGATGGCTGCGCATAATTCATCGTGTGTCGCCACTGGAATGACTTTTCCGCCGGCGAGACGAATCGCGCTATCGAAGGGGAACCGGCCGCCGAACAGCGGTACCTCATGCTTCAACCCTGTAGTGTCAGGCAGTTGCCATATCTTCGCCGGGTCCGTACCAGCGATACAGGCAGCCGTTGCGGCAGCAAGGGCGCCCGCTGCTCCGGATGTCACCATGCCCGCTTCGGCTCCGGACAATTCAGCCAGGCGTGCGCTCACGGCCCGCTGCAACTCGATCATATCGACAAAGTGCCGGACCGCCTCCTGCCTAGCGGCGGTTACCTCGGGCCACTCGATTGAACCGCTGATATAAGTCCAGGTGCCTCTGCCGTTGATAAGCGGTGTCACCCCAATGCGCCTGTACACATTCTCCGATTTCTGCGCCCTGACAGCCGCCAATGCCTTACTGAGGAAAGAACGGACAATCATGTAGCCGACCAGGGGCGATTCTGTCAGTATTAGTCCGAGCATAATTAGCCTCGCGCGCGCCTGCGTTGCTCACGTTTACTAGACTCCTTGAGCCGCAAAACTCGATGCAAATGAATCAAGTTTTGTAGCCCCAACGACTTCCACTTGTCGGGCTGGGGCGAGGCCGCGCTAGTGTCTGGGCCAATTGCGTGCCCAACTACTCCTTCAGTCAGAATTCTGCTACGATTACGAGCCTGTGTCAAGAAAAATGGGCGCCCTATCTGTTTCTTGACTCCCGAAGGACGGCGGGGCGTGGCTTTAAGGAGGCCTCCTTCAGAAGCCTCCAAACGTCCAGCAGATGATCCTGCATCTTCTGCCGCGCTTCTTCCGGTTGGCGTTTGTCGATCGCCAAGTAGATCGGCTCGTGGAATTTCAGCGTGTAGTCCCAATCCACCAAACGATACGTGACATGGATGCTGACGAGCATCATCCGGTGCAACAGCGGGAAAATGCGTTCGCAGATACGATTGCGAGCCGCCCTGAAGATCGCTTGGTCGAACGCAAGATCCTGCGCTATCATTTTCTCACGGTTGGAAGTTCGGATCGGACGCAGAGTCTCGCGAATGGCGGCAAGATCGTCCACGGTGGCGCGCTGCGCCGCCTTCGCGCTCAACTCCGGTTCGACCATCAGGCGGGCTTCCATCAAGTCATCCGGCGAAACTGCGTCGAGCAACACCAGGAAATCGAGCGGCCAGCTCAGAATGCTGCTCGCGTCTGGTTTCATGTAAGTGCCGTCACCTATCCGCTGCGAAATCACACCCATCATCGCGAGTGCTTTGAGGGCTTGGCGCACTGCCGCACGGCTGACCTCGAGCACCTTTGCGAGTTCCCGTTCCGGCGGCAACTTGCAGCCAGGGAACAGAGTCCCTTCGGCGATGAGTTGCCTGAATTTTCCAATCAGTTCAGCAGTGACGTCCGGTATCTCGCAAGGAAACTCGCTTTGACGCGCCATGAAACGATTTTAGCGTGATTCGGATGGCGGTGCAGTAGAATAGATGAGACTATCAGATGCCAAAATCGGGTCCGGAGCTGGTTCGGGTACTGAACTTTTCCAGCACGCTGGCGCTTGTAATCAACTCGATCGTCGGCACCGGTGTTTTTTTCAAGGCTGCCGTCATGACGCAATGGCTGCAGTCACCCGTATTGGTGCTTCTGGCCTGGCTGGTGGCTGGCGCGTTTTCGCTCGCCGGAGCCCTGACATACGCGGAACTCGCTTGCCTGTTCCCGCGGGCGGGCGGCGAGTACGTTTACCTCAAAGAGGGTTACGGCAGCGCCGTGGCGTTTCTGTGCGGCTGGATGCGGCTAATCATCTCATCCGCAGGTGTTTCGGCGCTGGCAGTTGGGTTTACGACGTTTCTGGCGGTTCTGGTTCCATTTCCATCCTCCTGGATGAGTCACCATTTTGTCGTATCCGGCCATGCTGTGCATTGGGAGTTCGGCACGAAACAGGTTGTGGCGGTAGCCGTGATTCTTAGCTGTGGTGCCCTGAACTGCTTCGGAGTGGTGTTCGGCGGGCACCTGCAGCGCATCGTGGGTGCCGTCAAAATTCTGGGTATTGTTCTGCTTGCGGCCGGAGCCCTTCTTTTTGGCAGAATTGGGCACCCATTTACTGCAACAAGCGTGCCGCCGGGAGTTCACCTGCAAGCCTTCGGTGCCGCGATTATCGCAGCCCTGTGGGCGTGCGACGGCTGGGCATACATGCCAATGATGGCTTCGGAAGTCCAGAAACCGGAGCGCACCATACCCCGCGCCCTGTTCGCCGGCATGGCGATCGTGTTGCTCGTATATCTTCTCGTCAACGCATCGTACTTCGTAGCGCTCTCGCCTGGACAGGTGGCCGCTTCAAGTTCTACGCGTTATCCGAATGCGTTACCCGTGGCCGCCAAAGCGGCAGAGGCATTCCTGGGTTCGCACGGCACGGCACTTGTGTCCGTGCTGGTGATGTTATCGGCTGTTGGTGCCCTGAACGCCGTGATCCTCACTACGGCTCGAATCCCCTATGCCATGGCCAGGGACCGGTTGTTTTTTGCCACATTTGGAGTAGTCAGCCCGGGAGCCCATGTGCCCGTGTTCTCGGTTGTGATCATTAGTTTATGGTCGGCGATCCTTGCCATTTCGGGTACTTTTGACCAGCTTACGAACATGTATGTCTTCGGCCTGTGGCTTTTCTATGCGCTGGGCGGAGGAGCTGTGTTGGTCCTTCGCTGGAGGCGTCCCAGTGCACTCCGTCCCTATCGGACAATCGGGTACCCGTTTGTGCCGCTCGTTTTCATAGGAGCGGCGCTCTGGCTCGTTCTGGACGCGATGGAGACGTCGCCAATCGAATCAATCGCCGGTTTCGTCCTTATCTTGATTGGCTTGCCGCTCTATGTTTTCTGGCGATCACGAAGCGTAGACACACCATTGTGAGCTGGGACGCCGCAGCAGCTTAGGCGCCCCTTTTCGACTCCTACCCCAATCCGTCGGTAGCGATGCCGAGGCGGCTGCTCGGCGCTGGGGCGAGGCCACGACTGCAGAGAAATGGTGCAGGACGGGTGCCCCGGCGTGGCGATTGTCGGGACGCCGGAGTGCGGCGCCCGGCGAAGGCGGTAATGCGCCCGGCGGAGGCGCACTTCTTTTACGGCCCGCCGAAAAGCGGTCCGCAAATCCGTCGATAAGCCGTCCCCAGGTCTGATTTAGACGCGGATCGGCAGCAGCGCGAGGGCTTCCAGCCACTCGGCCAGCCGGGCCGCCGTCATCGCCAAACGCAGCACGATCCTGCGCGCGTGATGCACCAGCCGCCCGGGCGTGTTGAAGATCAAGAACCGCAGCCGCTTCGGCCGCGCCGTCAACGACTCGGCCGGCAGCGCCAAGCGCTTCAACGCGGTCATCACGTTGTGCGCGATCACGGCCAGCCGCAGCCACGCTGCATTGGTCCCGAAGTACTTCGACGGCATCACCCCCGCCGCCAGTTCGTTCTTCAATACGTCGTGCACCCCTTGAATCGTTCCCGCCTTCTCCCGGTGCCACTCGATCAGCCGCCCCGCTTTCCACTTCTGGATGTTCGTCACCACCGCGAAATGTTTCACTTTGGTGCCGTCGCTAAACAGGTCAGGTCCTCCTGACGCTGCCGAATCCGGATCGCCAGGTAGCGCAAGGGCTGCGTGTCCTTGTGCTCGGACTTTTCTCCGGGCACGAAACTCACTTCCGCGCATTCTCGAATCTCCACCGCATGCGGTTTCCCATACGGCCCCCGCCCCTTCCGGCACCCTCCCCATCGCCTTGTGCAAGGCCTCGCTCATCCGCGCGCTGATCGCGAATCCAATGAACCCTTTCGGTCCATCCGCCCGGTTTTCGTCCCGCAGCCAGTTCATCAGCCCACTTTCATGAGAGGCCGAATCACCCCGGTAGTAGTACGTCGTCACCGTCTCCGGTAACGCCCCAAACGACTTCTTCGCCACCGTCAGCGGATCCATCATGGCCGCTACATTCCCGTCCCGGAACTCGTCGGCCAGCACCACGTTCCTCTCCCCCCACACCGCCAGCATCGGCTGGTATCCCCGTTCGCCTTCGTAGGTGCGCAGCGCTTCCTGCTTGCGGCTTTCGATAATCGTCGCGTCCTGATCCACCGTGGCGATCCGCTCATCCCAACATCGTCGCCCCAGTTTCCGCACCAAGGCGCGGTTTACCAGCCCCAATCCCTGCAAAGCCTCCGTTTCCTCCGGAATATAGGCGATCTCGTCCCCCCTGCGCCGCGGCTTGGCCTCCTCGATCTTTTCCTCCGCGTGAAACTGGTACAGAAACCGCCGCGCCGCCTCCGGGGAGGGAATTCCGTCCCCGATCAGCTCGCTCAATCCGCGATCTTCCCGCAAACGCTGGAAGTCATCGAAACACTCGCCGCCCACCGCGTTCAATACAACGAAGCTCTCTACCGTACTGGCCTCGTCGTAGCCGCGCTCCCGCTCTTTGATCCGCACATGCTCCCGCACGCGCACCGGCAACCCCAGCGACCGAAACGTCTGCACCACCAGCAGCACGCCGCCCAACCCAGTCAGTGTTTCCGGCAACGGCTCCGGATTGATCTCAATCAGCAGGGGCGAAAGCCCCATCTGCCGTCCTCGACCGCATGGCACCCCTCAACGCCGCTTTCCCGCCCGTGCCTTACCGACGGATTGGGGTCCTACCTTTTCGCTTGACACGGCTCAATAATGGCACAAGAATGGTTGCGAGGATAAATTGGGCGCCCGATTCACCTGCATTCCTTGTTGGGCCGAAAGGGAGGGGCAAAATGAAAATCTATGCATGGTTCCTTCAGTTCGTGTGTTCACTGATTGCATTGGTCATGTGGAGGTCCCGTGAGAAGCGATATACGACAGCGGTGCTGATATGCGTGGCAGCCTTCTGCTTGACCGCGGCTTCAACTTCGGCTGTCGCCCAAGTGTCTTCGGCAGCCAGTGCGATTAATGGGACCGTCTCCGACCCTACTGGGGCACCGATTCCCGGAGCCCACGTCGTGCTGCAGAATCTGGACACCAACGTCGAACGAACCACGCAAACCCGAGAGACAGGCATCTATACTTTCCTGGATGTTTCTCCGGGGCGGTATGCTCTTCGAGTCACCAAAGAGGGCTTCGCTACCGTTGAGCGGCGAGGAGTTACTCTCGCGGTGAATCAGACTGCAACCTTCGACTATAGCCTGCCAGTGGGCGGCGTTGCATCTGGGGTGACGGTCTCGGCCGACGCGGCCGTTGTGGAGGCTTCCACGGCTGAATTGGGCGTCGTCGTCCCGAACCGCTCGGTCGATAGCCTTCCCCTGAATGGGAGGAACTTTACCGAGCTGCTTACTTTGGTTCCCGGGGCCAGTCCCGCCAACGTTGCCCAGAGCAGTGGTGGCTTCATGACCAGTCCGATCGGCACGTTTAGCTTCCCTTCGATCAATGGCCAGACCAATCGTAGCAATCTGTTCCTGCTGGACGGGTTGATCAACCAAGGGTCGTACGTCAGCTCGTATGGCGTCGCACCTATCGTGGATACAATTCAAGAATTTAAGGTGCAATCTCACAACGATACTGCAGAGTTTGGCGGCGCCCTGGGGGGCATCGTGAACGTGATCACCAAAGCCGGCACCAATAACTTCCACGGCAGTGCCTGGGAGTTCTTAAGGAACAATGATTTGGATGCCCGCAACCCTTTTCTCGCATCGGTAACGCCTTTTAAGCAGAACCAGTTTGGAGCCAGCGCGGGCGGCCCAGTGATCTTGCCCCACTACAATGGTCGAAACAAGACATTCTTCTTCGCGGGCTACGAGGGATTCCGGAATCACACCACAGCCGAAAGCCTATTTGTTACACCGACTCCCGCGCAGCTGAACGGCGACTTCAGCGGGGTTGGTTCGCAGATTTACGATCCGTTCAGTACTCGTCCCGATCCAAATAAGCCCGGTCAGTACCTCAGAGATCCTTTTCCGAACAACCAGATTCCAGCGGACCGGCTCGACAAAGGCATGGTGACATACGCTAAAGCTTTTTACCCAGCTCCAGTGGCCACGGGGTCGCCGGGCTTCAATGGAATCGACAACACCCCGAACGCGGTTCGGCAGGATGAAGGCAGTCTGCGGTTGGATCAATATTTCGGCTCGAATAACTTCCTCTGGGCCCGTTACTCTGGGTTTCGGCAGCCTTCCGCGGTGTCGGCAGGCCTGCCCGGTGTTTTGGCGGAAACCGATTTCTTCGGGCGGAACTGGGGAGTGAACTACACTCACAGTTCCAACTCGTTTGTGGCCAGCTTGGAGTTTGGACGGACCTTCGTACGCTCCAATAGTCACAACACTTTCAACACAGTCTCCCCGACCATTTGGCAGGCGGCGGGATTCTCGCCCGACTTCACGGGAGGTTTTCAGGGAGCTTCTTTCAACCCTGGGGTCAGCGTCGATGGTTACGCTGGCATTCCTGGCAACAGCATTGCAAATCAGAACGTTTCAGATATTCACCAGTACAAGGGTGACGTCTCGAAGATCCTGGGACGGCACACGCTACGCACTGGCTTTGACTTCGCTGGAAACGACACCGATGGCGTTTACGACACACTGACGATGGGCACAACCGCGTTCCAGACGGCGAATCTCGAGACTCCTGGCGGTACCGGGGACGGCATGAGCTCGTTCCTGCTTGGTGTGCCCGACAACACTTTCAAGACATTCGTGGTGGAGCCCCAACCAGGTGGCTGGGCCGATGGGTTCTATGTCCAGGATCAGTGGAAAGTCACATCAAACCTGACCATCAACCTGGGCCTGCGCTACGATGTCACACTACAACCCATCGCAGAGTCTGTCGCATGGGGGCAGAATCGAGGTAACCACTTTTCTGGCGACATGGACATGAATCGCGGCATCTACATCCTGGGGGCAGCCCCACCTCCCTGCGAACAGGTAAACGTAGCTCCGTGCATGCCAACGCCAGGAGGGGTGCTGCCCGCGCACGTCGTGCTCACTGACCAGTCTAACCATGCTATTCTCCACAATAACTACGACAACTGGCAGCCTCGAGTCGGAATTGCCTACCGTGTTCGCCCCAACTTGGCTCTTCGGGCGTCATACGGAAGGTTTTTCGACAACTGGGCCGCTGTCACCCAGCAGACTTCAAACTTCACGCCTAGTTGGCCGTCGCTGGGAGTGTTTATCGCGCAAGACCTCAACGCCACGTTTCCCACCGTTTCCGCTAAGAACCCGAGTGGCAGCTTCGGCCTGCTTCCTCCCCCGACGCCGTACGATCAGGTGACGTGGTTCGTCGACCCATTTTGGAAGAATCCATACTCGGACCAGTGGAATTTTGGCATTCAAAGGCAACTTACTGGAGACACGTTGTTCACGGCCAACTACGTCGGCTCTCACACCAGCCGGCTGGATGTGGGGGGGTACTACAACGTGGCACTGACTCCCGGGCCAGGCAATCCGAGCGATCGGTCTCCTTTCCCCTATTTCTCTCCCGCATTCTTTGATCGCAGCGTTGGAAGAGGCAATTACAATGCCCTCCAGCTTTCATTGAACAAGCACTACAGCAATGGATTGACGTACCAGGTCGCCTACACGTGGTCCAAATCAATCGACCTCGGCTGCTCCGGGTGGTTTGGCGCCGAAGGCTGTTCCATCCAGGATCCCTATCACTTGGATAACGACCGGAGTGTCTCTGCATTCGACCTGACCCAGATGCTGTCGGCCAATTGGGTATATGAACTACCGTTCGGAGCGGGAAAGAGACTTCAGACCGGTAACAAGTTGGGGGATTTGATAATCGGCGGCTGGCAGCTCAATGGGATTGTCAGGTTCACCTCAGGTCTGCCATACAGCGTCACTGTCAGCGGTGATATCGCCAACACAGGCAATGCTAGTGGCTATGAGCGGGCCAACCTGATCGGAAATCCCATTCCTCCAGATCAGAATCCAAGTGACTGGTTGAACAGGAGTGCCTTTGCCGTTCCGGAGCGATTTACTTTCGGGAACTTGGGCCGCAATGTCTTTCGTTCTGACTGGGCCAAGAACTTTAACATTTCGATATTCCGGGGGTTCCCTCTGCGGATCACCGAGGCGACGAGGCTGGAGTTCCGAGCGGACTTCTTCAACGCCACAAATACCCCTGTGTGGGGCATTCCGGTTAGCAGGTTAAATAGTTCCACTTTCGGGCAAGTTAGCAGGACAGCGAACGTGAGTCGGCAGGTTCAGCTCGGTCTGAAGTGTTATTTCTAGGGTAAAGAGCCGACTTGGGGGAAGTCTGGAGGTTAGATGCGGGATTCGGGAAGAGGCAGGTGGGCGTTGTGTTGCGGATTGTTTACGCTCCTGCGATCCCCGGTGGCGCGCGTGGTCCACACGGTGCAGATCCGGGCGGCGGTAGCCTCGATCGTGGATTCGTCAGCGGCCTGCCGGAAGTCGGCTGGCCAACCTGTTAACTAATTCGTAAGTAGGCATAGGGCACAACGAGGCGTGAAGCGCCGGGATGCTCGTGCCGTTGAGCACAAGGCGCTAGAACACATTCGGATTCGCGCCGTGGAAAGAGTCTGAGGAGAGCCTGGGGGGTCGTGATCCAGGCGCTGGACTTTACTCGGATGAAGCACTACGTGGCGGGTCTGGGCGGGGAATTGCGGCTGGCCTTTCTGCCGCCGTGCTCCACGGAACTGAACCGGGATGAGCAAGTGTGGAATTCCGCAAAACACCATGTCATGCCAAGAGCCGCGTCAGCCGCGTCTCGGATCGTACTCGCCGTTTGCTGCGCGTCCGCTCTTGCTCAGAAAACGAATGATTGCCACGGCCCGCCAGATATTGAACGCTCTTTGGCCAAAAAAGCTTCGGCTGATGCGTACAACTCGCTCGGGGTATGGTTTGCGCAGCGCAGTCAATTCACATGCGCGATTCCCGCCTTCCGCGCCGCTATCCGCCTGTCGCCGAGTGCTTGGGATGGCCACTTCAACCTGGCGCTGGCGCTCATGGAGCGGCACGATTTCAATCGGGCCATAAGCGAGTTGCAGCTGGCTGCCAAACTTGATCCCGTTCGCGCTCCCGTGCACACGGCCCTCGGTATCGCGCTGCAGGAAAGGCAGCAAGTGCCCGCAGCTGAGGCGCAATTCAAAGCGGCGATCGAGCTTGAACCGCGATCGGTGGAGGCTCTCCATCGCCTCGCCCAGATTTTGGCGGCGCAAAAGCGATTCTCCGCGGCGATACGGTTTCTCAGCCGGGCCATCGAGGTGGCTCCAAAGGATCCCAATCTCCGAATCGCACTGGCTGCCGCTTACTCTGAGAACGGTGATGCCAGCAAAGCCATCGATACACTAGTCAGACTGGTTAAAGACGAGCCGGCCTCGGCAATCGCCCATTTCAATCTGGCCACCATTTACGCGCGTGAGAAGCGATTCCTTCAATCCGCTGACGAGTACCGGGAGGTTCTGCGCCTTGATCCCGGCAACGATGTCGCGCGCGTTACGCTGGTGAAGGCCCTCCTGGCGCTGGCGGAGTTCGATGAGGCTTCGCCGCTGATTCAGGATTATGCGCAGCGAAAGCCGGACGATTTCGAAGCGCACTTCCTCCTTGGAACTGTGTACCGGGGTTTGGGCCAGTATGTCGCGGCGGAGCGAGAACTTAAACGCGCCGTACAGATGGATCCGAACCACTACTACGTCCGTTACTATCTCGGCTTCGTCTTCTCCAAGCAGGGAAAGCTGGAGGAAGCTTTGCCTCAGCTGCAAAAGGCTCTGGCGTTGAATCCCGATTTTGCGGAAGCGCGCTTCCAGCTAGCGAACGTGCTACGCGCGCTAGACCAGACAGAACAGGCCCGTGAACATTTCAATCGTCTCAAATCAGAAAAACAGCAGAGCCTTCAGGAAAACGTTGCCGCTGCGGAGGCAAATGTGGCTAACCGGCTCCTCGAAAGCGGTGATACCGCCGGCGCTGTCCAAAGCTATCAGGACGCCCTGAAACTCGATCCAAATAATGCCACGATTTACTGCGACCTCGCGCTAGCACTGGACAAAATGGGCGCTCGCTCGGGTGAACGCGAGGCTCTCCAGAAATCGATTCAACTGGACCCCAAGCTGGCGTTGCCCCTGAACCAGCTCGGTTTGCTCGATCTGCAAGACGGCAATCTGGCGCAGGCCGAGACGAGATTGAAAAATGCACTATCGCTCGATCCGCAGTACGCAGAGGCGCAGAACAACTTGGGCGTGCTCTATGGCCAGCGCGGTCGGAATCGGGAGGCGGAAGAACTGTTCCGGCGGGCCGTTGAGAACAATCCTCGCTTTGCCGAGGCTCTCGTCAATTTGGGCCTTATCCTTGCGAGCCAGGACCGATTTGCGGACGCAGCGGCGGAAATGGAAAACGCGGTTCGGATCTCGCCCAACTACACCGGAGCACTGACTGCTCTAGGCATGGTCGAATCCAGACTCAGTCGCACGCAGGAGGCGCTGCAAACTTTTCGCAAAGTGATCCAATTGACGCCGAATTCGCCTGAGGCTCACTGGAACCTGGGTAATGCGCTTGCCGATCAAATGGATCTCCACGGCGCACTAGCGGAATTCTCCGAAGCTGTCCAGCTCAGGCCTGATTCCGCAACCGCACACTATAACAAAGGACGATCGCTATTCGATCTGCGCAGCAACCAGGAAGCCAAAATCGAACTCGAAACCGCCGTTCGCCTCGAGCCCCAGAATGTGCCCGCGCTTTACCTACTGGCGGTTGCCGAAAAGCAGCTCGACAATACCGCGCGATCGGCGGAACTCCTTAAGCAGGTCGTGGCGCTCGATCCTCGCAACACTGACGCGCATTATCTGCTCGGGCAGGACCTCGCAAAACTCGGCCATGAATCCGAAGCCATTGGACAATGGAAGAAAGCAGTGGAACTCAATCCGGAACATGCCGAGGCGCTCTACAATCTCTCACGCCTGGGCAAGATCGATTCGGCCGAAGCTAGACAGTACCGGGAGCGGTTCGTCGCCCTACAAAGAAAGCTTCGAATCATGGAGCGAGCCGACACTCTTGGCAACTTCGCACTCGCAGCCGCCGGTGCACGCGACTGGAACCAGGCTGTGGCGCAACTCGAGGAAGCCGCGCAGATTTGCGGAAATTGTCAATCGAACGGCGATCTTCACAAGAACCTCGGGTTAATCTACTGCCGCTCCGGCAACCTCGAAAAGGGTGAGCAGGAGCTGCGCACTGCGAAGGCCGTCAAGCCAAATGATCCCGATATCAAGAAATCGTTAATCATTCTTGAGGAGCTTAAGAACGGTAAGCAACGCAAGTAATCGGGGGCGGCACGGTCATTGCTCAGAGCCAATAATTGAGCGCCCATTTGCTGCAAACCTCCGTGCACACCCAGCTTTAAAAGTAAGGGGATGGCATGCATGTTCCAGCTTCTCGGCGGTAGGCTCCAGAGGATTGGGTTCATCGAATCGCGGCTGAAAGGGAAGTTCCAGTTGGAGATCAATCGGGAAAAGACGCGGGTGGTTGACCTGCGGGAGGAAGGGGTAAGTCTGAACTTTCTGGGATACACGTTCCGGTACGACCGCGATCTGAAAGGACGCGACCGGAAATACCTGAATGTGTTTCCGTGGAGCAAGGCGGTCCAACGGGAGCGGGAGAAGCTGCACGAAATGACGAAGCGTCACCAGTGCTCTAAGCCGATCCCGGTCCTGATTGCAAAGCTGAATCGGTACCTGAAAGGTTGGGCGAACTACTTTTCCTTCGGGTACCCCACCAGTATCTACTGTGAGATCGATCGCTATGTTCGGGACCGTCTGATCCAGCAGTTGCAGCGACGCAGCCAGCGACCATACCATCCTCCGCAACGAGAGTTATGGCTGCGGCACTTGGCGCGGTTGGGGCTGATCCGTCTGTCGGACTCTGTACATGCATGAGGCAAGAGCTTTCAGGAGGGCCGGACACGGGAAATCTGCACCTCCGGTTCGACGAGGGGAGAGTGGGTCGTGCTCTAGCGTCGCCCTCTCTCCTACTCTCCCCCCCGAGCTGGACCAACAAGGTTGGAGTAGACAAAACATCATAGGGGACAACATGAAGAGTTACGGAAAGTTTCTTCAGGCGGTATATTCGCTGATCGTATTGGTGGGTGTGCCTTTGTGCGTCCGGTGCGCTCCGCTGCAACTGGAGAATACGGTATTCCGGCTCGCCGTCCTGGATGACGGTAGCATCCGCCTGACCGACAAACTGCACCAGTCTGAGTATGGCCCGGACCCATGGGGCGAGGGGGCGGGAACTCTTGCCCTGGTCAGGGGACATGGCGAGCAGCGGCGCACGGAGACGTTGTCCCTGTCAGGCGCGGACGAAATCCGGCGCCGAACTGGCGGCGACTCGGCTGATATGGTGTTTGCCTGGAAACAGGGAATCTCCGTTCATACGCGGCTCTCCCTCTCTGGCGACGCGTTCAAGATCAGGGTTGAGGAAGTAATCTTGCCCGCGGATACGCGCCTCGACCGCCTCGTTTATCCCAGCCGCTTTGCGCCACTCCGGACCGGGGAACCGGGTTACCTGATCCTCCCAGCGCGCGGCGGGGCCATTATTCCCTCCCACATCTACACGCGCATCGGCGGTGAATTCTGGCGCATGGATGACGCATACAGCCAGCTCAACCCCCAGGGGCTGTTCTTGAGCTATTTTGGCCCTCTTTCTTTCAACTTCTTTGGGGTGCAAAAGGGCGCTTCCGGCCTGACATTTATTTGCGACACAGCGTACGACGCCGGCGCGCTGGTATTCGCTAACACGCGCGGCAACCGCTACGCCTATCGCAATGACCGGTGGTCGATGGCCGACCCCATTGCGGCCGTCTCCTCCGTCTGGAGGGCCAGCCTAGGACAGCTCCGGTATCCGCGCCAGCTCACCATCCGCGCGCACGGAGCGGGCGGCTATGTCGAAAGCGCGCGGATCTATCGCCACTGGCTCGAGGAGCAAGGTTGGAGCCGGACGCTCAAGGACAAAATCAAGCAGAACCCGGAACGCGAGAGACTGATCGGATCCACGCACATCGATATCTACGGCGGCTATCCACACTACACGCCACAGGCTCCCGAGTGCGTGGACTTCTCGTTCGATCAGGTCACCGCCATCATCGACTCGCTGCATCGCGAGCTCAAAGTGGACAGGGCCTCGATCACCGTGTGGGGGACATTCGAGAACTACCCCCCGAATAGCATGCCGATCAATCAGCGCCGGGGTGGACCTGCCGCTTGGAAAAAGGCCGTGGATGAGGCTAAAAAAGCCGGCTACCTCATCTCCGGGTACCACTCTTACATGCCTCAGGAAGAACACGATCCTCGGTTTAATCCGCGATTGAGTTTTCAAACGGACTCCGACGACCCCGACCTGGTCAAGCGGTTGATCAACACGTATCGCTTTGATCGAACCTGCACTTCGCTGAGCCTGGACTACGCGAAAGCGAACCTGCCCGCCGAACTCAAGGCAGCCGGCCAGAACGGCGACTTTACTGACGCCATGGGGTTTCCGGAGGGAATGGAATGCTATGATACACGGCACCACCGGCACTCCGTTCCTATGACTCGCGAGCAGGACAAAGCGAACCGTGCGGCGACGTTCGGTTACATACACGATGTGCTGAACCTGCCCAACTGGATCGAGAACGGAGGCGCTCCTGAGCTGAAGATGGTCGACGCTTTTCACGGTACCGCGGAGATGGACCCCACGACCGGGAATTCGCAGTATGCTGACATCGCGGTAGCCGTGCCACTGGCGGCGCTGGTCGCGCACGATCTCGTGGTCTTGCGACCGCATCCGGAACAAAGCTATCGGGACGACCGCGGCCAGTTTTATAAGCGGGCCTTGCTCAACCTGGTGCAGGGCTTGCCGCCCATCCACTGTTTTCAGGTCTGGGAATACGAGGGAAGGAAGACGGACATCGCTGCGTTCCACCGGCTGCTCGCTAAGGTGCACCGCCAAATCGGGCTTGCGGAGATGGTAAACCACGAGTTTCTTCCCGGCCCGACCATCTACGATACGGCGAATTTCCTAGTGCAGAAGAGCGCGTTCAGCGATGGCACGGAAATCTACATCAACCTCGGCCTGGATCCCTTTCGCGGCCCGCGGATTTATCTCGCTCCCTACGGATTTGAAGTGCGTCTCGCCGGTGGTGAAGTGCTGAAGGGCTCTGTCCGATACGACTTGGACCTGCATTAATGTGACACCTGAGCTATGCGCGGCTGTGATTCTTCGCGTTGGACGGGAAGCGCAGTGAACCATTTGGGGACCCCGTAAACATGGGGTAAAACAGAAGGTCTGCGGAAACCGCAACTTCGCAAACCGACCCCAAAGGAAGTGACCCAAATGGGGCTCTCCGCAGGAATTCGTAAAAGTAGCAATTGGCGTAGACTTGAGCGTTTTGCGTTTCCTGGGAGTGGTCGCGTAGAGGACCTCCTCTCTGCCGACG
>Ga0209777_10003999_pt1 | contig 17744 bp, 46 predicted proteins | sample FrelakmetHBP12HB_FD_187147 | JGI IMG/M metagenome (GOLD analysis project Ga0209777, IMG submission 187147) | Freshwater lake sediment microbial communities from the University of Notre Dame, USA, for methane emissions studies -HBP12 HB (SPAdes)... | ecosystem: Environmental > Aquatic >...
TTATATTATATTATTACATAAATTTATTAAAAAAGGATGAATAATTGTCTGCAGTATCATTCTTTTGTTTTAATCACATCTAAACTGTTGGAGGCAACAAACCAATGAAAACAGTTCGACTCAAAAATGAACAAATCAAACGTGTGACTAATGAACAAGCAGAAGCTTTAGTACTGGAGGGTAAAGCTGTATATGTTCCGAAGAAAGTATGGAAGCAATCTCGTAAAGAAACACAAGAACAGAATTCTTAAGATTTTATTATTGACATTAATAATTTCTCTTTGTTTTACTATTGTAGAAGTTATAAAACTCTCATATAGATATAGAGAACAAGATCAATTGAAAAGAGAAAAAGAAAAAATAATGTTTGATTTAAGAGAACATGGAAAGACAAATCATAAATGAAAATTCTAAAAAATCTTAAAGTTCCAACAGGTAATATTTTAATTGTAGAGGGTGAAAAAGGACAATTAGAAATGTTATCTTTAGGAGATTATGGTAAAGACATAAATATAAAATGTGATGCAATGGGTTTAGATAGAAAAATAGATAAAGTAACTCACACTAAACTTCTTCCATTAGAAGAGAAATGGGTTATAACTATATCAACTCAATATGGTTGTTCTATGATGTGTAATTTTTGTGATGTGCCAAAAGTAGGACCTGGGTATAATGCTACAGAAAAAGATCTAATCCAACAAGTTTTAACAGGCATAAAATTACATCCAGAAGTACAAATCACAAAAAGATTAAACATTCACTTTGCAAGAATGGGTGAACCAACTTGGAATCCTAATGTATTAGAAGCTACAAAATGGTTAAAAACTCATATTGATCCAGAATATCATATTCATCCAGTTGTATCTACAATAATGCCAAAAAACAATATATGGCTAAAGACTTTTATTCACACTTGGATGAGAATGAAAAATAGATTATTACAAGGAGAAGCTGGATTGCAATTGAGCATAAACTCTACGTGTCCATCAGAGCGTACTAGAATGTTTAATAAAAATGCTTGTTCTTTAGAAGAAATAGCAAAGATAATGGAAGGCATTATTCCTAATGGTAGAAAAATTACATTGAACTTTGCTATAGCAGGATATGAAATCGATCCAGATACTTTATTAAAGTATTTTGATCCAGATTACTATATTTGTAAATTAACTCCAATGCATAAAACAAAAAAAGCTTTAGAGAATGGAATTAAAACAGAAGGAGATTATACTACATATTTTCCATATGCAGAAATAGAAAAAGAACTTATAAATGCTGGTTATGATGTATTAGTGTTCATAGCTTCTAAAGAAGAAGATTCAGGAAGAATCACATGCGGTAATGCTATACTTTCTGGAACTAAACCAGAATGTGAATATAAGGAAGTAAACATATGATGTTTAAAGAACGATTTGAAGAAGAAAAATGGAATGTTAAGTTTAAAATAGATATAGTTTTTAAAAAAGGAATTCAAAATATGAAAAAGTTTATAGCTCATATAGCTTGTTGGTTAGGAGTTTCATTAATATCACTATCAGATTTTTTTAGAACTAATCAAATATATAATTCGTTATTTTTATTTGGTCTTGGATTTGTCTTTTATGCGTTGATTTTGTCAATTCATAAAGTCATGAATGATTATTGATTATGGGCTTAAATGATCGTATAGATGTATCAGATATAGAGCAAGAAATACTTGCTGAATGGTATCCTGATTATCTTGGTGATGCAAACGAACATCCAGATTATGAAAGAATATATTTAGCAGCTTTAGATAGATGGGTTGATAAACGAATAGCTGCTGCTATAGCTACTGTTGAAATAAAGGAAGATAGATAATGCCATATTACATGATTTTGAAAGCAGAAGTCAACAATCCTACAGAACTTCCAGGAGTGTTAGAATCTGTAGCAAAAGATTTAATAAATGGAATGACTACGTGTCATACAGCTATTCAAATGAATAAAGGTGAATATCATTTCACTGTCTATAAACCAAATACAAAAGAAGAAGTTAATGTAGATACGTTTGTGAAAGGAGCACATGTATTATGAGTATTCCTTTGTCTGGATGCACTTATTTCGTTCAAAATGAAGCTGGAGAGTTTGTTACTGGAGAGCATGTATTTGAAGATGATGGGAAATGTTATAATTGTGGTGCTAAAAATAGAATTAACGAAGAAATAAAAAAACAATTACCTGTTGAGGTAATAGAACAAGGAGTTACAGCCAGTGTCTAGAAGTCAATCTTTAATAGATTATAATCGTGATGCTTGGGATAAAAGTGGATGGAAAGTTATGACTGATGATAGAGGTATAACTCATCCACAATATGGTGATTTATATTTTCACTTTAATAATTTTATGTATTGTTGTGGTGCTCAAGAAATGGGTGGACTTAATTTTATCTTTAAGAATAAAAGAGAATGTATAAAAGCTTTAAAAATATTTCTTACTTTTTATAGAAGAAGTCTCTTGTTAGCAACTGTTAATAAAAAACAAGACGAAGTAAAAGATGTATTATTAGAAATAGGATTTAAACAATTAGATAATCTTAAGTTTAAAAATAAAAATTCAGGTAATACAGTAGAAGTTTTATGTTTAAGAGATAGACCATTTAGAAAGAACGAAGTTTAATATTAAGAAGGAGAATAAAATGATATATAATGCTGACAAAGCTGATGAAGCGCAACAATGGCTTGCTAAAAATAAATGGGTTACAAATGAAAGTGGATTACATCATTTACAATATGGTAGAATGACATTCACTATAAAAGGATTTTATTATTGTTGTGGTGCAGAAGAGATGGGTGGATTTGCAATAACTGATGACACTTTTTTGAATCAATATAAAGAAGCTTTTAAGAAATTTTGTGAATGTCGTCAAAGAGGATTTATTATGGCTACTCTTAAAAATAGTCAAAATAACATTCGTGAAATTCTTGTTAATGCTGGATTTAAAGTTATGGAAGATTTGAAATTCTATAATAAAAATTCTACAAACGAAATAGAAGTATTATCATTAACGGTAACATCATAATGTCATATAACATAGTTTATTGTTGGTCTTGTAATAAAGATTGTGGTTATAAATCTACTGATTTGTTAATTAATTCAAAAGAAGATCTCAATTGCAAAAATTGTGGTGCTTTATTAATTCGTGTTAAAGAAGCAAAATAGATTTATTGTCCCCGTAGCTCAGTGGATTAAGAGCATTTGCCTTCTAAGCAAAGGGTCGTAGGTTCGAGTCCTACCGGGGATACTATGGTCTTATATTCTTTAATAAAATGTGAAAATGAGCAATGTAATCAATGTCATGATTATGCATCATATGGTTATTTTGTATGTAATTTAAATGGTAGTAGCACTCATGGTAAATGGTTTAACTTTTACTTTAGATGTAAAATGTGTAATACTAAATATGATAGTAATAGAGATCTTGTTTCACCAAGATTAGTTTTTAAAATGTTAAAAAAGTGTAGAGAAGGAAAAGAAAAAAATTGGGAAGCTACTGCATATTTAACAACATATCCTATAGAAGCACTTAAAGAAAGGTTTCTTAATTGAGGATAATATGTCAAAAGTCATTAAAAGTTTTGAAGCATTGAAACAAGATGTTAAACCGCTTAATTGGAATACATATTGGTTTATTGACTCTACTGTAGAAAAACCAATTCATAAATCTTGGATAAGTATATATTTTATAGTTAATAAAACTCCGCAACCAGAGTCTATAATACAAGTAATGGCAAAATTTAGTTCTGAATCAAAATTAGCATTAGAATACAAAACTCCTAGACAAATAACTTTAAGAATAAATGATTTTCCTCTTTTTAGAGAAGAATAAATGGCTTATGTTTCTTTTGTTCAACCTTTTAAAAATCGTTTTTGTAGTTATAGTGGATGCAGTAAAAATTCGCATGAAGCGTATTTAAATTTTAATAAAAAAGAACAAATATTTTATTGTTATGATAGATGTATACAGCATAGAAGAACTATTCATGACGATGATGAAGTAGTATCATCTAGATTTGTTTTAAAAATGTTAAAAGAATTCAAAAATAAAGGTAAAGAAATTATAATTCATGGCAGAGATAATATCTTTACAGATTTTGGCAGAGTTATTAATAATAATTCTACATATGAAGAAATTATTGAGCATATAGAAAATCAACATGAAACAGATTAAATTAACAAGAAATGAAGAAATTTTATTAATGCTTCATTTTAGTTTTAGAAATGACGATCCACGTATCATGTTCAATGATTGTGATGGTTTTTGTATTGTTGTAAAAACAAATTGCATAAGAGTATATGCAGGAAATAAAAGCAAAGATGTAATATCAGAAATTCTCTTTAATTAATATGACATATACAATAGTATTTCCAGAAGTTATGATAGACGAAAGTTGTTCTGGTTGTGACGAAAAACCAGTAAAAACTTTTGCATGTATAAATACTTCTTGCAAAGATTATTTAACAAATCGTAATTTTGTATGGATTAATATGTATTCTCGATGCAAAGAACACGCAGAACGAGACATACTTCAATTTGAAGACGTTATTCAAATAAGACTTTTTATAAAGTTATTCAAAAAATATATGTCTAGTGATAATAGAAAAATTGGAAATCCCAAATTAACTTTAGAACTATTAAATAATTTACTAATAACATGAGTGCAATTATTTGTTTTAAATGTAAAAAGCTTATGAAAAGCGGACTTATAACTTCACCTCAAGAACTTGAGACTTGTTGTTTGTGTGATGACAAAGAGATATCTCAAGCTGTCAAAGAAATTGGAGTTGTCATTAATAATGAAGAAGAAACAAAAAACATTATTGAAGCTCTTAAAGAAGGTATAACATCACAATATTGTTATGTTATATCGTCAATTAAAAAAGAATTAAAAGAATTTAATATTAGCAATGAACAATATAAACAATTGTTCGATAGTTGCTTTTTAGAATCAAAAGAAAAATTAGATATATAATTTATGGCATATTTTGCAGTTTCAAAACGAATGATAAGTAATAGATGTGCTCAATGTGAAGCATTTACTATAAGTTATTATATTTTATGTTTTGATAGTAGAAATAAAACATTTAATACATGGATGTGTTGTAATAATTGTATTCCAGATAGAGATAGAAATTATGAACGAGTTACTTTAAGATTTTTTTTAAAACTTTTTAAGAATACTAAAAATAGAAAAGTATATAATACATATTTTACACAGCAATGGATTGAAAAATTATTACTTTCAGAAATAAGCGAAACTAATCACTCAATATAAAAATTATGACATTCTTACAAATCATAGGAATTTATTTCATCATCAATAGTATAATAGAATTTGTAATGGTATTACTTCTAAAAGAAGCTATTTATAACGAAGATAATAGAAACATTGCTTTAATTGCTTTATTCTTTTTAGCATTACCATGTCTTATATTTTCATTTTTTAATGATTTAACTTTAAAGATAACTCATATACATAAAGATAGAACACATCATAGACAATTTAATTATATCGATTATAGTGATTTTGATAATCAAATATGAGTAATATAAAGCTTATAACTATATTAAGCAAAAAAGATGATATCAATAATTGTGAATTTGGTGGACTTCCTCATAAAGGAGAATCATCAATTGTATTTTATTTGAGTGATGAAGATAATTATGGTCTAGATTTAAGAGCTTATATTTGTTGTAGTAGGCATTTTGAGACAGCAACTACAGAAGAACGATATTTTTATGTAAGTAATAAATATCTTAGTAAAGTATTTTTTAATTGTCTCAAAAAAAGGAATAGAGAAATTGAACAAGTAGCTAATCCATTAGCTAGAAAATATATGAAAAATCTAATTGAATAAACAATATTTCAAGATAAAACGAATTATTATATTATTACATAAATTTATTGAAAAAGAATGAATTTTATATCAACGCTTGATTCTACAGGGTTAGATAATAGATGTATTCATTGTGGTGAGAAAGCAAAATATAGAGTAATGTTTTTGTGGCAAAGACTTGATATTGAATATAGACTTACTATAGAACCATTTTGTGAAAAATGTTATAAAGAAAGATGGATGTATCCACCTAACGAATGGAATATAGTAACAGAATTATTTATTACTAATTTTCGTAAAAAACTTGCAAAATCTGTAAATGTTGAATTTTTAGATTATACTAATTATGTTAGATAGATGAGGAATATATGCCATATCCACGTTTGGTTTGTGTAAGAAAAATATATGAAATCAAATATAATTGTACTAGTTGTGGAGAAACAAAAGGAAATAGATTTATAGTGATATCTGTAGATCAAGCTAATTTCATTAGATTTAATGGATATTTTTGTTCAAAATGTATTCCACAAATGATAAGTAATTTTGATCACCAAAACTATAACACAGTTCCGTTTTTCTTTATTAAAAAACTTATGAAATTAAATAAGATTATAGTTGCAAATGGTAATGAACAATTAAATAAAGCAATTAATGATATATTAAATTATAGCAAAAAAACAAAAAAATCTAAAAGGATATGAAATGTTTTCATTAATAACATATCATTTAACAACAAAATATTATAAAAGAATAGCAGAAAGATATGATGAATTATTTATTGTAGCTATGTTTTCTGCTATAATTGGATTTACAATAGACATATCAGTAATAGCAATACTGATAAATAACTTATGAATAAATTCAACGATAAAATTTGGTTATCAAAAGAAGCTGCTAGAACTATAGTTAGATATTTACAAATTTCTTATTTATGGTGTCCGCCTTCTGACACAGGATCTGATGAAGAAGATCTCTTAGAGATAAGAGATTTAGTTAAAATATTGTCAGATATAGCTGTGGCTATAGAGCTTGATATTGATTTATGGAGAAAATTAAAGCATTTAATAGATGAAGAATTAGAAGGTTTATTTTTTAAAGAATTTTGTGATCCTCTTTTATATGAAGGTATAAAAGCAAGATTTACTGATTTTAAAATCTTAAATGTTGAAAATTATGAAGTATAAAAATAAAGAATTTTTGATGAAACATTTATCTATATTACTTAATGATATAGATTCGATGATAGAAGATAGAAGGCAAAAACTTATACAATCTCAAAGTACTAATTATTTTTCTCCTTCAGAAAGAGTAAATCTTAATGCCGATCTTGTATCATTGATAGATGAAAAATTATTAGTAAAAAGTTGTATTGAAGAAATTTCTAATATGAAAGAAACAGGGCTCGTTCTTAAAACAGGTAACCAATGTTGAGCAAGAATATCTGAAACGGACATGCGTACGGCGATACGCGAACTTTCGCAAAAAGTTAATCGTCCAAATTAAGTAACCCGTTGGAATCGGGTAGAGCCCTTCAATTTTAAAAGTTAAAAAATGAAAAGAAAAAAAATAATATCAAACACTGACGAACAACCTTTAGTTTTTCCATCTAAAGAAGAAACTATTAAGTTTAATAATGAAAAAGGATTTCCTAATTGTGTAGATGATAAATTACATAAATGGAGATACATAAATGGTTCTAAAGTAGAAGAAAATGAAGATTTTCTTAACTTTAATTTGACAATTGATACAAAAGTAATATGTGAATACTGCAACTTAGAAGGTATAGGGTCTTTTAGACTTTATATGATAGCAGAGGAAGTTGATGAGCAATAAGTTGACTATAATTGAAGCTAGAAGATTAGCACAAGAAAATGGATTTGATAATATGGAATTTTGGTTACATGGACCATATTATAAAATGCGATGTAAATGGGTTGATGCATATTTAGGATATTTTAAATCATTTGATCAAGATGTAAGAGGTCCTTTAGAAGCAAAAGATTTCGTAACTAATGAAATATATGTCACATTAGACTAATTATTAAATGCATAGTAGATGTAATCTTATATGGCAAGATTAAAAAACTATATGATGAATATATTAGTATGAATGTGCTTAAGTCTAAACATATTATTAGCATCTTCGGATCGACTAATAATGTTTAGTGCTTCTTAACTAGATTTCTGAAAATATATATCGTATTATAGATTCTGCTATGCATTTAAATTTTATCTTACAATTACTTATGGTTATGCAAACTAAAATCCCTTGTTTTTATTGTCAAAATGGTAATTTATATCAATCATATCAAGTTAATTATCTTGATAGAGTTGGTCATATAATGCATTGTTATAAATGTACTCAAGTTTTCTTTAAAAGTGTTGTTAATAATAATGTTGTTGTAGAAATTGTAGATGAAGATAAAGTACAAGATTTGTATAGAGATTTTGATTGCTTTTAATGTATGAAAAAATTAAAATTAAGAATACCAGTTCCACAAAAACCACCAAAAGTAATTGATCATAAGAAAATTTATGATAGGAAAAAAGATAAAAAAAATCTATCTAAAGAATTGAAAGATTTAACTAATGGAAGAGATTAAAGAAAGTTTTTCAAACATAGTTAAAAAAAGGATGCACTGTTGGCTAATTAGTCACAATTGGAAATTAATGCATACTTTCTTTTATCCAGTTAATAGATATCCAGTTATTGATAAAGTTTGGGAAAGAATGTACAAATGTTCTAATTGTGGATTAAAAATAGAACCAAAATTCTATAATAAAAGCTGGAGAGTTAAACATCAATTAGCAATATTCAATGAAGAAGATGCAAAATTAAATTTTGACGCTAAAGAACAACGATCTTATAATATTACAAAAAAAATTGTAGATTTATTAGATAGAAAGCAAGGAGTGACAACATGAGAGAATTTTTTTCTGGACTTTATATGTTTTTTACTATAGTTGCAGTTATAAGCATAGTTATAATGTTTCTTTCAAAACTTGGAGATCCAAATTATAGTAAAACTTATAATAATTATGGATTTGGTGATACGTTAAAAACTACTTTTTTGTTAAAAGACAGAGAGATTTTAGAAGAAAGAACAAAAAATCTATATCAACATTTTAAAATTATTGAATCAATTCCATTAATGTCTGGATCTTTTGGTTTTTCTTCTAAAGTTGGAACAATATATCAACTTAAACTTGTAAGAGATTTTGACAAACCAGAATTTGTTACAACAACTAAAATAAAATAATTGAATAATCAATATTTCCAGTTAATACGTTGTATTATATTATTACATAAATTTATTGAAAAAGAATGATTAAAAAAAGAGAACAATATATTCATCTTTCGGTTAGAGATCAAGATGATGGTTTTTTTAAAATCAGTGCTTTAATCGATAAAAAAAGATTTGTTGTGCACATAGACTCAGACGATAATAATTTATTATATGATGGTCTTTGTCAATTATCATTAAATGTTGTAAACTTTAAGGATGCTATGGAAATTTTAAAATCTTTAAAAGATAGTTTTGCTCAATTATATTCTGAAGCTTTTCTAAAAAAAGACGAATTAAAAGAAATCTTAGACGAACCAGAACCTTTTGTTTTAAAAGGAAATACTACTAAATTAATGTTACCACTTGCTGGAGTAAATTTGCAAGATGATGACAAAGATTTAGAAATTATTCATTCAGCAGGAGTAATTGATGAATCTAGAATCATTAATGAGTAGTAATTTTTATATTATCAATTTAAATGAGTCAACAAAAACAAAATGGTGTTATCATAAAGCAAAGTTGACATCAGATTTCAAAATTAAGGAAAAAGATTTATTTAAAACTTATTGCGTGCCAGAATATTTAAACGGAGTAATAGTTGGATTTTATTATTGGGGTCCAATTGCTGACATACCAAAACGAATTGAAGAATTGAAGATTTATCAACAAATATCTAAGGCAGACTAATGGCAGGTAGAAAAAAGTTATTTAAAAACTATGTATTTGAACATATTTTAAAAGTTTCAGATGATAGTGGATTAAGTAAATATATTTTTAAAGATTTAGCTCAAGAGCAAATTCCACAATATACAAATATTGGTGCTCTTGTATATCATGCACCAGATGTATATAGAAAAAAATATGTTGTATATAAAATACGAGGATATGAAAGAACAAAAGATGAAAAAATTGTTTTTATGGTTAATGATTATTATAAGTCATATAAAGATGGTATAGTAAAAGAATCATTAGGCGCAGATAGAACATTTTATCAAGAATCTTTAATTTTAGTACCAGAAGATTATGCTGCAAAAAAACATAGATCTATTTCATAATAAACAAATACTCAATAAATAAGGAAAGCTCAAAATGAAACTATATCCTTTGTTTTATCATGATAGAATCAATTTTCCTAAGAATTGGGAAAAGTTACACAATGCATCAGAAGAAGAAAAAAGTAAGATTACTCCTTTTTTAAAACCAATAAGTACTACAACTTGTTTATTGGTAGATAATAAAAAGAATGTTATATCTATTGGTATAGCAATTCAAAATGCTTTAGATGGAGAAAATAGGAAAACAGGAAATAAGCAAGCAAAAAAACGTGCAGTTGATGCAATTAGAGCAAAAAGAAATATTCTTCCTATTGGTAGAGAATATGCTTTCTTATTATTGTCAGCAATTAAACTACCGGCACTTCCATTGTATAAAGGATTATTTAATCCACCAGAAGTTGGATATGATAGATTCAAAAAAATACTTGAAAAGAAAGTTTTAAATGAAAAAGAATCAATTGAAATTAACTAATCGGAGGATTTATGAATTCTAAAAATTATGGTTCATTTTATGAAAGATCAATTTCTGATACTCAAAAGATTGTAGTTCACTTGATATCTTTCAATAGAAAACCACCAGTGTTAGCATGTCAACATATGTGGAGAGAAAATAATTCTGCAGAATGGAATTTTGGTAAAATGGCAGTAATGAACGAAGAAATAATTAAATCAATGATTGAAAATAATGTATTACAAAGTGCACTTGACAAAATTAAAGAGCTAAAAAATGAGCAATCAATGTGATTTATGGTTTATAATTGATCATTCAAATAAATTAGGCCATTTAGCTATATTTCATATGCTTCCAAAAAAAGCAGAAAAATGTATGGTTAATGGTTTAGATGGATACAAATTTGAATTAAGTAGTGGAAGACTTATATATGTTGAAAAAAGTTCTGTATTTGATGATCTAGATAGTGCTCTTGTTGCTTTAACAAATTCAACATCTAAAATTTTATCTTATATAAAAGATGATAAAAGACAAATTTTAGATGCAGAAATAGAGAATGCTATTATGGAGCCATTTAAATGACAAAAAAAATAGTTGTTTACAAAAATGATACAAAATTTTTTGGTTATCTTATCAAATCTTTAGGAAAGAATGTTGTTATAGTTAATGTAGATGGAAAAGAATATGTTGGTAGATTAGTAAATTCATGGGTTGAAATTTAATAATGTTTAATTATTAGGAGCTAAAATGAATATTACACCTGCATTAGGTGGAGACCCTGAAATCTTTGTTGTGGATAAAAAAGATAAATTAGTATCTGCTTCAAAGATAATTGAAGGGAAAGTTACGACTCATTATGGAGAAGTTGTAAATGATGGAATGCAAATTGAATTACATCCTTCTCCGTCGACTTGTAGAGAAGTACTTGCTAATAATATTTTTGATTGTATGAAAAGTGCATCAGAAATTTCAAAAGCAAAAGGTTTATCTTTGTCATGTGACTTCACACATGCTGTAGAAGAAAAAGTTTTGAAAGAGCTTCCAGCAGAAGTTAGTGCATTAGGTTGTGAACCAGATTATTCTGCATATAGTGGTAAAATTAAAATTCTTAACATAGATGGTTCAAAACATTTTAAAAGATATTGTGGTGGTCATATTCATTTAGGTGTTGCACAACAATACTTTCACAGAACAGATGTACAAGGAAGATTACTATATAAGAAAACTGCTGAAGCTCAATTTCACGAGCATGCAGATGAAATGGTTAGAATGTTTGATTATTTAGTTGGCAATACAGCTGTTTTATTAGATCATGACGAGAGTAACGTCGAAAGAAGAAAAGTATATGGTCAAGCCGGTTCATATAGATATCAACCTCATGGAATAGAATATAGAACTTTATCAAATTTTTGGTTAAGACATACATCTATACTTTCTTTAATGTATGTACTTGCAAGATTAGCAGCAAAATTAACACCACCTACATTTGGTGATTTTAAAGTTGCAAATTTAACTAAATTTATGTCAGAAGTACCAGAAAAATTAATAGAAGAAGCAATAAATAACAATGACTATAAATTAGCAGAACAAAATTTTAAGAAAATATTTAATCTTTTAATGAAAGAAGATCAATCTAATATAGAGCTTCTTGATGAAGTTGATGCAAAATATATACTATATTTGAATAAGTTTCCAAATAAATCTGTTTGGTATAATAAAAATTATGCTGAAAATTGGGGACTTGAAAAATTAGCATGTTTTAATGGTGAAGGACATGCTAATTGGGGATGGAGAAACACAATTGATAAGATAGTTGGATGGAATAATCTCCATAAAGATAAAGATTTTATAGAAATTAACTTAAACTAAAACTTATAAGTTGTGTTCTCTTAAAAAGAGATGAGTAGAGTTCAAGCGATCATCCTTTCAGCTACACCTGAGGTGCTATTCGTATATAGCAAAAAAAGCTTCAATAATGAAGCTGATAAACTGTCGTACACAACTTATTTAATTTGAAAGAAATTATATGTTAATGTCTATTATGAGAGATAAAGATAATCTTTTCATAGTTAATGAAATTGAAATGAGAGAGATGTTATACACGTGCATACATGAAACTCTTAAATTAGTAGACGTTTTAAGACCTCAAATGATGTCTATTCCAGGACTCACTCCTATCAACACTATTTTTAGTGTTGAACAAAAAGAATTTATAATCAACAAAAGTATTACAGAACAAATGAAAAAAATGGAAACGGAGATGGAATAACATGAGATTTGCTGATTCTTTTCATAAAAGGTTACATAGAGTTTCAAAATTTAATTCAAGAATTTTAAAATCAAAAGATGGTGAAAAATATGAAGTGTCTAGCATAAATTTACCTAGTTATTTACTTCATTCTGTAGAATTTTCAGATAGATTTGGTTATATAGTAGAAAATAAAGTTACTTCTGTAACAATTTTAAGAAAAATAGTATATAAAGAACCAGACTCTTACGAAAAAGATTTAAATTTTGAAGGTGCTGTTTGGCTTTCTGAGTTTGAATCGTTAGAAAAAAAGATCGAATCAAAATTAAAGGAAGTTGATGAATATGAGTCAAAACTCCTCGGACTTGCAAGCGACATCTCAAAACAGCTCGGTTAAAGAAAGAAGAGCCGGTGCTAGAGAAATTTTTGACAAAAGCTGGACTTTGTGTTTTGGTAATTCAGAAATAAAATTAGAAGCAGATAGAGAAATAGAATTAAGATGGGCAAAAATTGATGATATCAATATCCGCTGTAAAGTAGAAAGAAATAAATTTGATAGTTCTATGATTATAAATAGACATTTAAGATTAAGTTGCGGTGATCAAATAGTAGAATTTCAAGAAAAAGAAATAAAATTGAATTTAGTTTTTATATACATAGAAAGATCACTTTCTTATAGAGTTTTAAATATTTTTGAAAAGAACAAACAACATCTTAAAAAGATAAAACATTTACAAAAAAGATTAATATTCGAAATAAACAAATTTCATAATAATCTTTTTGAAAAGAAAGAAATAATATCACCAGTTACAAAGGCTTATATCGAAGATTACTTAGAGTAAAGTTATGAGTTCACTATTAATATAAGGATTAAATATGAAAACAGTATTAACATGGGATGATCCTGAAGTTAGATCTGGCCCTGATTTACAACAAGATTACGTAAAATTTGTATTACATTTTTTAAAGAACGTAGTACAAATTAAACCACAATTTGTTACTTTTCATCAAAAGATAAATTTGATTGAAAATAATGGAGTTTATGTTGGATGCACTATTTGTAATGTTCCAAAATTTAAAAGTGGACATGCTAGAAAATTAAGTGGAACTTGGGAAGATTTATGTGCTTTTAATTATAACGAAGTTATAATTCATCCAGGCACTTTTTCATTTTTAATGCAAAAAGCTGATTTAAGTCAAACATTCTTTTCTGTATATAAAGATCAAAATTCTATAGCTATACAAGATGTCTTTTCTCCTTTGATTAGATTAAAAGGAGATTTAAATAAAGACAAAGATAGGTTAGAATCATTATTAAAAATTATGTTTAATTCTAGCAAAAAGTCATTTAAAGATTATGAAGCTTCTAAAGTTTCTATTGAAACAATTTTAAAAGAATTAGAAAAAGTAAAAATAGGAACAGATCCAGAATTTTCTGTAGTTCAAAAAAGCAATAAAGATTCAATGGTTAATGCTTTTAATGTTTTAAAAGCTTCTGAATTTAGAATTGGCACTGATGGGCATAATTCAATATTAGAATTAAGACCAACTGCTTCAAATGATTTAGAGGTTTTTTGCAAAGAATTAGACGATATAGTTGCAGAAACAAGTGAAATTGTAGATGATGATGAATATGAATTATTAACTGGAGGCGGATTATTTAGAGGTGAACCACTAGGTGGTCATATACATTTTTCAAATATTGCACCATCTCCAGACTTTTTAAAATTACTTGATGTATATATTGGAAATCCACTTAAAGCATGTACTGGTGGTAAAAGACCAGAAGGTGGAGATCAATATGGTAAGGAAAGTGATTTTAGGAATCAATCATATGATGATGGTAAAGTTCAAGGATTTGAATATAGGACTCCGCCTTGTTTTTGGACTAATGAAAAATTAACAAAAGCAACATATATAATTTCAATGCTTTTAGCTAAAACTTATTTAATCTATAAGAAACAAAGAAAGCCATTTGAATATGAAACAATTTGTAATATAGAAAATTATAAAAAGTTACATGATTATGAAAAATATAAATCTTTTATAGATTATTTTTTCGAATTTGTTTCTAAGAAAACTTCTATTAATGGTTACTTATTTGCAAATTGGGAAATAAAAAGAAAGAAAGAAAAAGAAACTGTATTAATTCAAATAGCTCATACAGATGATCAATTATTAGGCGATATTATTCCTGATTCTGTTAATGTATATAAACCACCGTTTAGAGCTGTTACTTTTTACGGTTTATCAGAAAAAAGTTCAACTCTTGCGGCTGTAAATATAGATTCATATTTCATAAATGGTAATGTTCACACTGGATTTTTGCATAGATGGATGAGAGATTTTATTAGAGATATATGTATTGTTGACAGGAATATAAAACAAGATAACATAAATGATTTCTTAAAAAATGGTAGATTGTGGATAGGTTTATCAATGCCTCTTAGACAACTTACTATGAAAATGGATCCAGAGATAAGAAAGAAATTTTTCAAATCTTTCTTAAAGAGATTATCTGTTTTCATTAGAGATTCTGTTAAAAATCCTATTATGCTTGACGAAAATGATGAAAATGAAATGAAAGAATTTAAAAAGATCAAAGAACTAATCATATAGGGAAAAAAATAAATGTGCGGAATATTAGGTTATATAGCTTTAGACAAAAAGAGGCCAAATTTAGATGCTTTCAAAAAAGCATTAGTTGTATGTTCAAATAGAGGCCACGATGCTACTGGATTTTATACTCCTGCAACTGATGTCGTCAAGAAAGATCAAAAAGCTGAAGATTTTGTTAAAAATTATTCTGATGAATTAGCCAAAGGAATATCTTCCAATATAATGGTTGCTCATGCAAGAGCAACAACTCAAGGAACAGAAAAAGTTAATGCAAATAATCATCCACATATATCTGATAATTATATTTTAGTTCATAATGGTGGAATATTTAAATCTGATCCTATCGAAGATTACAAATTAAGAAGTGAATGTGATTCAGAAGTAATTTTATCTTATGTAGAGACTCATGGTGTTAAAAAGGGTCTTTCTGAGATGTTTGAAACAGATTCACAAGCAATAGCACTTTGGAATAAAAATAAAAAACTTCTTTATCTATTTAGAAATGGAAATCCAACTAGTTTAATGTTAGATAAAAAAGATAAAATTATTTATTTTGCTTCTACATCTGAAATATTAAAACCATTATATAGATATGGTGAAGTCTTTGGTTTTAAAGTTTGGGATGATATTTCTATCTTTGATACAGAAAAAGATAATCTTTATACTTTTAGTTTAGAAAAAGGTTTAATAGAAAAAGAATCTATAAAACAAAAAGCATATCATTATCAATCAACAACATATGTTGGTGAAGGTTTTTCAAATTATCAAAATGAACATCAACATTGGAATGGTAGAAGGAGAATGAAATGGTGTCAAGATTGTCATGCTACTGTAGCAGAAGAGCATGTTTGTACAGTTCGTTCTTCTTCATCAAGACAAACAGTAACTCAACCAAATATAGATTCAACAAAAGATCATAAGAGAACTATTATTTATCGTGGTGGTTCTCCAAGATTTATAGTTCATTTAATTGACAAAAAAGCAAGTTAAAAATAAAAGAACGAAAGGTTTTTTATGCCTAATAACAATTGGTTTATTGCTTGTAATAAATTTAATTCTCCAACTGCTAGAGAATTAGCTCATAAATTGGGTATAGGTTTTGGAAGAAAACCAAAAAAGAGTAGAACGCATATAATTAGGTGGGGTTTTACAGGAGATTTAGAAGGAATTCCTGTTAGAAATAGAAAATTCTTTCCAAATGCAAATGCAATAAAAAATTGTTCAAATAAATTAACAACTTTTAGAATTTTAAAAGAAGCTCATATTTCTATTCCAAAATTTTATACAACAGAAGAAGAATTAAGAGATGCAAAATATCCATTATATTCTCGAAAAGAATATCATACAATGGGTAAAGATATTATTATGGTTAATAATAGAGACGAAGCTATTAGACAATTAAGAAATGGTAGATATCTTGTAGAGTCAATCAACTACAATAGAGAATATAGAGTTCATGTTATCAATGGTAAAATTGTATCAATGTCTAAGAAATATTTTAGACCTCAATTATGGGAAGAATTAGGAAAGCCAAAGATGAAAGATGTAATTAGGAATAATGAAAATGGTTGGGGCTATTATGATTTTAAAGATGGAGAAAATTGTCCAGAAGAAGCAAAGAAAGAAGCAATTAAAGCAGTTGCAGCTCTTGGTTTACTTTGGGGTGCAGTAGATATAATAAAAGATAATAAAAAGAATTATGTTTTAGAAGTTAATTCTGCTCCTGGTTTAAGAGATCGAAGAGTTGATGTATATGCAGAAGAATTTCAAAAAATAATGACTGGTGCAGCTTTATGAAACAAAAATTAACAGTTAAACAAGGTATTTTATCTAAAAATAAGCAAAATGCTAAAAAGATTAATAAATTACTTCAAGCATGTATAAATCTTTATGATTATAAAGTTCTATGTTATCTATTAGCAGAAAATTCATTTCAAATAGATTCTCAAGAGTTTAACATTGAAGCTTTTGTACATAGGCTTGGAAAATTAACCGATATCCAATTCGAAGAAGAAAATAAAGAAAAAACTCATGCCAACATTGTTTTGTGAAGTATGTAATGGGTCTGGATATAAAGGAATTTTGTACAATTTGGATAAAATAGACGATGAAGTCTATATAGAAAATATAGAACTAATAAAATGTCAAGCAAATTGTAAAAATGGGTTTATATATAAAGTAGATGATGAATCTTATGATACAAAAAATAGTATAAAACCATGAATTTTAAAT
>Ga0209777_10004000_pt1 | contig 17738 bp, 5 predicted proteins | sample FrelakmetHBP12HB_FD_187147 | JGI IMG/M metagenome (GOLD analysis project Ga0209777, IMG submission 187147) | Freshwater lake sediment microbial communities from the University of Notre Dame, USA, for methane emissions studies -HBP12 HB (SPAdes)... | ecosystem: Environmental > Aquatic >...
TCCCTACGGTCAGAAGACCGAAGGTCTTCAACCTTGAGCACCGAAGGTGCTCTGAGGGATTCCAGGTTGGGTTCCTCCGGAACCCCGACAAAGCCGCCAAACTTATCCGGTGGCTGTAAGCCATTTTCCGGTGATAGCTCTCTACTAGAGCTATCTCCGGAAAATCTGTGATTTGTTACGCCACGTAGTGGCTCCACAAATCGCCCACCTACTAAGTTAGTAGTTGGGCTCAATGCGTAGCAAGAGCCCTGACTAGGCGGTGCAAAACCTTCACTCTTAAGAGTTAGTTGTTGGAGGCTTTGATCCCCTTTACCTAACGGTGCCTGAAACGAAGTTTCAATTGCCGTTATCGCTTCAAAATGTTGGGAAAGAGAACCAAAAGTTTTATCAACCTTAAAGGACGCTTTTCTATCTTCTGAAGGTTTTACGGGCACTCCGCACCCTTCGGGTAAGCTGTTGCTAAGATTATAAATGAAATTATTTTCCAAATCATAATCTTTACTCTTATTATATTCATCATCCGCCGATAATGAACCGCCTGGCGGCTTTGTCGGGGTTCCTTCGGAACCCAACCAGGAATCCCTACGGTCAGAAGACCGAAGGTCTTCAACCTTGAGCACCTTCGGTGCTCTGAGGGATTCCTTGGCAAAACCTTCATTTACGGAACTAGATGTTAAAAAGTTATTACTTTTATCTGAAAAATTATTGTTCATTGAAATACATTATTATTTAATAATTCACAAATATTGTAAAAAATTGATTGAAAACTCCTAATTATCTATTAAATTTAAAATAGATAATAATGAAAACTAGTCTCAACGACGTAGGATACAGGTCTAGTATTGACGACACAGTCAGTAAGGACGAAGTTAGTCTCACGCTTCGCAGAGACGGAGGATTTCAATCCGAAGTCGGTGAGACCTACGGTGGAGATCAAAGATTGAAACCGTATGTAACAAAATGCGAAAAAATGAATATGGAGTATGAGATGATGATTGTAAAGGAAAAAAAAAAAATAATGCGACAGTACGTATTAGATTATAAAAAAAATTTACGTCATTTCTTGCTAACAACTAGGTTTAATGACACGACTTGGAATGAAAATAAATATTATAGATTAACGCATTCGGGTATAAACTGTATATATTGTTCTCCTAGTCAAATAACAGAATCAGTGCCTATAGATACTGTATTATTTATATTAGAAATGAATAATGATAAAAATAAAATTATTGGCATAGGAATGGTAAGAAATCATCCTCATATAAATAGATATACTGTCTATAGTAATGGTAATTATAATCGATATGTTTTCATAGGGAAACAAAGAATAGATAGAGACGATATGAGCGAGGAAGAAGATCGAATTATGAAAGTATTCGATATACTTTGTTTTACAGGAAACAAACATATGAAACGAGGTAATGGATTACAATTATTTCCTGTAGAAATGCTTTACCGCTGCAGTAAACGGATTGATTTAGTACAATTCATTAGTGAGATGTTCAAAAAGCGAATAATAACCAGTGTATAAAAACATATAAAAATGTTGTATACGTTTATAATAGTATTAATTTTTCTATGAATAATAAGAAAAAAGAAAACATATATGATGTCTATAGTTATAGTGACAATGAACTATATGACTTATTAGATTTAAATAGTCCAACTGATAGAGAACTTGAAGCAAAGATCATTTTTATGATAAAAAAATACAATAATATGCAGAATAAATCAGGAGACCAATTAGCAAAATTTTTTACAGATATATATAATCATTTTTTTGAGAATGAAGAAGATGAAGAAGACGAAGAAGAGATAAATGAAAATATTAGAATAGATATTTCTGAAGGGTTTGATAATATGAAACCATTTGATAATGCAAAAGCAGAAATTATAGATACAACACAATTAGGAAATCAAGCGGTAACAACAACGTCTTTGCAAATAGATCCTACGTTAGCAACAATAAATACACAAGAAAAACAAAATATAGGTTTTATAAAACCACTTGATTATGCACCTGATCAATTAAATCCATTATTAAATCAAACAATAAAGAGAATTATTAGCATTGACAGCCAGTACAGAGATGATAAAAGAAGCATGCCTACAAATTTTTCATTTAATTTGTCTTCACCATTAAAAGACGTTGTTTCTTTAAAACTTTATTCGGTTCAAATACCATATACTTGGTACACAATAAGTAAGAGTTTTGGAAGCAATTTTTTTTATTTTAAAGGAAATGTGCCCGGATTATTGAACAATGAAAACCAATATATGATTTTTGATATTTCATCTGGAAATTATAATGCACAAGATTTAGTTGCTGCAATTAACAGTAGTTTAATAAATAAACGATCTGTTTATTCTGATGTAAGTTTTGGTTATACAAATATAAGTTATAATCAAAATACTTCATTAGCAAATATTAATATTGATATAACAAAACAATTCAGTGAAAATAGTTATTATTTAGAATTTGAAAATCTTACATCACCGAATGATTATGATACATCAAGGAACCAAAGTATACCATCATTTTTGGGTTTTAACAATCAAACATATCAATTAAACACAATAAATTCAAGCTTTACGCTTCCAACAGATTATAATAGCAATTTTTATTCACAACCAGGTAAAAATTTTGTTTTAACAGAAACTAATAATTATTTCACAATAATAAAATATATAAGCAAATATAATTCGAACAGCAATACGGTAGATAATTATAATGGTAATAGCACTGTAGATCTAAATTTTAGAATAACATTATCATTAATACCAGATCCTAATATTTATTATAGTAGAAACGATATATTAACTGATTTGAGTAATCAAATACACTCTTGTTCTTATTTATCAAATGAGTCGTACATTAAACTTTTTAAAATAACAGATTTATCAAATGCGAATTATGGAAATGCATATTATCAATTAAAAATAAAACCAAACCGATATACAACAAATAATTTATCAAATTCGAAAATATTTGTACAATTTCCAAATGAAACAAACATTTGGACGACTAATACATCTTGTTTTAGATTTACAGGTATATCTAATGAGATAAATACGGTAGTTGCAGAAACTGCAGCAATACCTCAAACAATTAATTATACTATTGTAGGTACCCCTCAAATTTTATTAACTTGCAGCTCAGATTATTTTGTATCTCCGTTAAATAATATACAAATACCTGTACAGTCGTCGGGTAATAAACCATACACAATAGAACAATATTTAACCGCAATAAATACAAGTATAGTAAATACCACCAATACAAATTATTTTATAGGAGGACCACCATCAACCACCTACAAATATGTATATAGTTCAAAATATACACCAAATTATACTTATTGTTATGTTGACGATAATGATATATTCAATTTATTTTTAAAAATAAATAAAACATTTGTTGAAACAATGTATAGACTTGATTTAACTAACACATTTTTATATAATTCTCTTTACTTAGGAGATGATTTTGGAGGGACTCAATTGGTCACTCAAAATGATACTATACCAATAACTGGGTATATCAATAACAATAGTTTTACTGTTTTAACTGGTACAATGCCGAAAGTTGATTTAAATCAAGTAGATGTAAAAATATTATTTGATGTTTCAGGGAGAACATTTGGTAATCAAACATATTATGATAATATAAATGAAAATTTTTACTTAGGAAATATTTATTTGCAAAAGAATGATAATGATTATATTAATATAAATAATAAATGGAATTTGGAAGGGAGAACCTATGTTGTTACAGAAACTACATATATAGTAACTGCAAAAACGTTTGAAGTTCCATTGAATAGAATAGGTATACCATCTAATGTAATTGATGTATCTAGTTCAGGGTTTTCTATTCCTCAAACAAATCTAACACTTAATAATAATTATATTAATGTTCCTAATCCATTAACAAGTATTTATTTTAATGATAATAATTTCAGTGTAAATAGCCCAAATTTAATAGTAAATGGTAATAACTGGACGGTAAATGGTAATAGCTGGACTATTGATACATACAATAACTGGACAGTAACTGGAGATACTTTTATAACAAATGATACCAGTTGGAATATAACAGATATGAATTTTAATATTACAAATAATAATTCTATAAATGCAAATACATTGACTTTATCAGGAGATTTTATAGAACTATCTGGTAATTATTTTAATATTTATGGATCGAATATTAACAATTTGAATTTATATTATAATAATATTTGGAAAACAGTAGGTACTTCTTATACTGTTAAAAACAATATTTATACTATTACTACCAAAAATTTTGCAGTAAATGCTACACAAAGTTCTCCATTATTGTTTAATAGTAGTAATTCTCTAAATTTTAATAATTCAAAAATAATACTTGCAGGTTCTAATTTAAATATTTCTGGAAATACATCATTTTCAGGAACAAGTATAAATAACAATAATTTTTCAGCAATAGGAAATAATACAATTATATCAGGAAATATATATTCCATAACAGGAACAATAATTAATTATGATGGAACTACAATTACAATAAATCCTTTGAACGTTTCATTACCAACAGAATATGGTATAACTATTAACGGAACTATATTATCAATAACAAGTACTTATCCACCTTCCAATTATAGTCCATTACAAATTACAAATAGCCAATATTCTATCATTGGTAATATATTATCATTAGATAGCAGTCAATTTACTGTTCAAGGTAATGCAACAATAAATAGTAAATATTTTGTTTTAAACTATAACCAAAGTTTGAATTTATTGAAAGACGATATAATAGTTTATGGTGACACAATGAATGTTATAGGTACCGGTATGGAAATAAACGGAAGTAATTGGGATGTTTCTTGTAATTCATTAACAACGTTTAATCCTAATCTATACCAAAATGTAGACACATCACAATTACAAACATCAACAACAACTAATTTGCAATCTAGCGGTGGTTTTACATCAGGTAGTCTAACAAGCTCTACTGATTCAACAATACAATCTACAGGTTATTTAAATTATAACTATTCTATTAATAGTATTTCTAGTAATGATATAAAATTCAAGGGTAATAATATAACAATTCCTAATAATGGAACAAATTTAAATACATTGGCTTTAAATTATAGACAAAATAATGTTATATCATTAGATGTATCTGGATTAGTTTATTCGAATGCAGTTCAAATAAATTCTGTTACTGATGGTATGCAAGTTGATATTTCTAATTGTATTATTAGTTCGTCTGATTTAATTTATATAGTATCAAATGGTAAGGATTATCAAGGAAATAGTTTTACAATAGATATTAGTAGTGTTATTATTAACAATAACACAAATAATTTAATATTTAAATCAAATTTGTTACAATATCCGTACATTAATTCTTCAATTAATCCAACGATTTATAATAATAGTTGGGAATTATCTGGAAATGAAATATCATTTTTTGCAAATACGAATACTGTTAATATAGATGGAAATAATTATAATGGTACTAATTATTTTAGTGCTGGTACAGGAGTAATAAATTTTTCATCTCCGAATACTATTCAAATAACTGATAGTAATAATACTACTACTAGTCATACAATAAATTCGGGGTATATAGACGCAATTAAAGGTACCAATATGTATTTAAAAGCAATAGGAATAAGCAATATTTTTAATATAAATATGAATGTATTTAATATAATTGGTAATACAATTTTAATTGATGATTATTTAAATACACAATATGGGACAATAGGACAAGGATATATATATTTTCCTACTAATTATAATTATAATTTATTCACATTACCAGGAAGTATAATAAGATCACCAGATAATAACAATTTTATAATTACTTGCAGTAATACTAATAAACAATCAAATCATTATGATCTTTCTGCTACAAATATAACATTGACAGGTAATAATTTATCTATACAAAACAATATATTAGCTATTTATGGCAATATATTTGCAGAACCAACAGAATCGATAAATATAAATTCCTCAAACTTAATTAATGTTAGTAATATAAAATATTTAATTGGGAATAGACCAGGTTATAGTTTTCCAGTTACTACAATAGGTAGTAGTATAAATGTTTCTCAAGATATATTCTCTGAATTATATTACAAAACTGGTTTATCATCAACCATTAGCATAAGTGGTAATATAAAGAGCTTATCAAGTAACAGTTTATCATTAGTTGGAAATTTATCAGTATCAAATAATACCAGTTTTATAACAACATTTTCTACGAATGATTATCCAAATAATTCATTAAAATTATCATCACAGTTGTTTAACATATTAAATAATGATACTTTACAATATCCTCTAACAGTTTCTGGTGAAAGTTTAAAAGTATATGGTAATACAACAAGTGGTAATAGTTGGTCAGCTTATGGAAATTTATTAACTGTAAATAGTATAAATTCGAATTGGAATATAAATTCGAAACGTCTCTATGTTCAATCAAGCAATTTCAACATAAATCAATCTACGTTTACATTACCAGGAACCGATTTTTATATTCCTGGTAATTCTGTTACGATAAAAGGTAATAATATAACCATTCCTGGAAATACGTTTTCTTCTGGAAGTGATGAGATAAATCTAGTTACACCATTAAATGCAGCAAACACCTTGTTAGATATTTCAAGTATAATTTATAATATTTATGATAATGAATTTGTTTTACCAGGAAATACAATAAGTCATACTACGAATACCAATGGTTCGACAACCTGGTCAGCTATTAATTATGTAGGATTTAATTTAAATCCAACCAGTAGTATTACTACAAATAGTATAATTAATAATTCTTCACAAATAATATTAACCGGAAATAATATAAATATTTTTTCAGACGGATATTCTAGTTTTTTAATTGATGCATCATCATTAAATATCAATACACCATCATCATCAGATAGTTCTTACAATATTGCGAATAATGGAAACATTACATTTATTGGAAAAACATATACTTACAAAAATATACCGGTGAACTTAGGAACTAATTTATTACCTTATGATTTCAGTATAAATGTAGTTTATAATGACACATATTTACCTATGACAAATTTGACATCGAATTCATCGTACCTGTCATCATATTCTATTCCCGATGGAACAGCAATATTAAAAATATATCCACGTTTTTCAAGTCCGGATAGTGTTTTTGGTAATGAATTTGATATTAGTTATACGGTTTTTAATAATACAGGAAAAGATATAATTAGTACAAGTTTATCAAATTTACAGTCAAATATAATATCATTGTTCGAGTCTTACACAGATCGAAATGGAAGCTATGTTTTATCTGGATCGAAGATATTACTAAGTTTAAATCAAACAGATCCAAATAATATAACAGTAGATTCTACATTGAATTTAGTTTTTAATAAATCAATAACAAATACAGATTATTCAATAGAATTTCAAAATTATACGGATTCTACTGGTTTCTATGAAACTTGGAAAGCCAATTTTTTTATTGATCCGAGTTTTGTAGATATTTCTTACGGATTAATTAATAATGATAATAATTTTTCAATAATATTAAAACCTACTATAAACCAAGCAATTGTACAGGGTACTACAGTAGTTAAAACAATTAATATTCAATTAAAAAATAACGTAAATAATATATTGACATTTATTGCGTATGAAGATGGTACAATATCAAATAATGTTACAATAACTATACCAGTATATTCAAATGGCAGTGAAATATTATATTCGAGAGATGGTTTGATAAAAACCATTAATAGTTTATTAGCAGAAACAAATGCTGCAGGAACATTTTTTAGCACAACAACCACGACAGACGGAATAACATATGTTCAAATGAAATCAAACATTAATTTGATCTATAAATCAAAAGATTATAATTTGGTTTTTTATGATACAATTAGTTTTGTAAGTTGTTATGTTGGTGCAACTAGTGTAAAAAATACTACGTGGGATTCAACTGTCGGATGGATTTTAGGATTTCGAACAAATTCTGCTTATGATTTATCACAATATACTGTACAACAAAATGGAATATCTATTTTAGGTGATACTGGTGTTTGCACAAATTTATTCAACTATTTTTTATTATGCATCGATGATTTTACTCAAAATCATTTAAATGATGGTTTGATAACTATTACTTCTACCGATAAGTCGATTCCTCTTCCATCATATGCTAATAAAACAAAAATAATGTGTGATCCAGTAACGAACACACTTACTTATAATAACTTAGGAACAACAGATTATTCAAAATTGACACAAAATCAGATATACTCAATTACACAAATTGCTAATGAACAGAGTAGCACAACATCAAATTTGACAAATGGTGTTAGTAGTAAAAATTTTGGAACAGGACCCTATGTGCAAGATATTTTCGGACTAATTCCTATGAAGGTATCAGGACAACAACCAGGATCATCTTATGTAGAGTTTGGCGGAACATTACAAAACCAAGAAAGACTTTATTTTGGTCCAGTAAATATACATAGAATGTCGGTTAAATTAGTAACAGATCGAGGTGATATAGTTGATTTAAATGATGTAAATTGGTCCTTTTCACTATTATGTGAACAATTATATAAACCACGTCCATCCTCTTGATATTTTCAAATTTCGTTCTCCAACGTATGAATATATTATTATATATAAAATAAAATAATATAAATAATAATGTCCCAGAGCGATTATATTAAATATAGACGTATTTCTGTGCAATTACAATTGGATGCAAGCAAAAATCAATTACCTGTTATGACTTCGACAAATTATTTAGACTATAAAGAGTATGTGTTAGAAAATACAATAAAAAGTAGCAGTGTTGTTTACAATTTACTAACACCTATTGGAGAACAAATTGTATTTGGAATGGAAAAAAGACCAGCAAATTGCCCAACTACTTATGAATGTATTAATACAAACAAGCGATTAAATCGTACACCATTACCTTCTGTTTATTTTACACCAACTCCTCAACCATTAAATTATTTTCAAAAAAAGAATGCAAAATGGCAAAAGAATGGATGTATTTGTCAGTTAAATAGTGTAAAAACATTACGTTACGTGTGTAATTGTAAATTAGGTAAATAATTTATATATATATTTATTCGATTTCAATAATGATATATCGTAATTATCGAATGAAATTCTAGTCTAATAAATCGTGAACAGCTGTTTTGAGAACTTTCATTTCCTTTTTCAAAAGTTTAACTTCATTAATTAATAGAGGTATAATACCAATATAATTTACTGATTGCATTATATCACCATCTTTTTGTCCATTGACCAAAAAAGGATAGAATTCTTGAAGTTCGTGAGCAATAACACCGATAGATTTTTCATTAGAATCTTTCATATTATATTCTACAGGTCGAATAGTATCTATGGTAAAGTTCTCATTTAAATCCTTAATATTTTCTTTAATTCTATAATCTGATGTAGCATTAAAAGTAGTAGCAATACAATTTCCTGCAGTACAATTTCCAGTAACAGTGAGAGTAGTAGAAACAGTAGCAGCACCAGTAACAGCAACTCCTCCAGATAAGGTAGTCGCACCAGTAACACCAAGTGTAGTAGAAACAGTAGCAGCACCAGTAACAGTAACTCCTCCAGATAAGGTAGTCGCACCAGTAACACCAAGTGTAGTAGAAACAGTAGCAGCACCAGTAACAGTAACTCCTCCAGATAATGTAGTTGCATTTGTAACAGTTAGAGTACCGGAAATAGTTGCATTACTACTCATTGTGGTAACACCTGTAACAGTAAGACTATTTAATGTGGTTAATGAATTAGGAACATCTAGAGTAGAATTTATAGTAGTCGCACCAGTAACAGTAAGAGTATTTCCCAAAGAAGTTAAACCAGTAACATTAATATTACCACCAATATTCGCAATATTTCCTACAAAAAGACGGTTATTAAACGAAGCATCGTTATAACAACAAACAACATTACTTACAGAAATATTGGAATAGGGGGTGATAGAGTTATAAATAAACCCTGTACCTACAGAAGTATAATTTGATTGACAAGCAGTAATATATCCTCCATTAGACGAAATAGCAATACAGTTCCAATTATCGGATCCAGCATTTGAAAGAGTCCAAGATCCACCAAAATTATTGGAAGTATACACATTTCCAGTATTTTGTGCAGCAACTACATACTGACCATTCGAAGTAACTGATATACTTGCCCAATTTGCGTTAGTTGGAGCGCCCAATGATGTCCAAGATATACCATAATTATTAGAAAAATAAATAGTTGTTGAAGTACCACAGTATTGGTATTGTCCATTAGCAGACATTGTTACACATTTAATATTTGTAATTGTTGTATTCGTTGTCCACGTATTTTTTTGACCAAAACTATTCGAATTATAAATACCAGAAGAACCAACAACAGTAATATATTGTCCGTTCGATGAAATCGCAGCATATAAAAATGTGGTACTACCTGAAGTATTATTATTCAATGTATAAGTAAATGTATTACCATAGTTGTTAGAAATATATATATTATTATTTGGGAAGGTAGTTCCGTAATTTTGTAAGATTACTTGGTATTGACCGGTTGAAGACATAGCACAATAAGTAAGATATCGTGAAGCAGTAAATGGAGTATTAGTAGTTATAAAACTACTAACCTGTGACCAAGAATTTAAATTACCATAATTACTAGAAACATAAGCTTTTACATCAGTACCAGTGTTATATTGTATTGCCAACATATACTTGCCGGATGATGATATCGCAACAGATTTAAATGAACTATTGGTGTAAGTATTAAAACCGGAAGCAGAACCATTAGAAATTTGCGTCCAAGTTAATCCATAATTATTTGAAATATAGGTTCCAGCATCTGAATAGCTTGCAGCAGCAGCAGTACCATAATTACAAGCTATTTGAAATTGTCCAGTAGCCGATATAGCAATAGATGTCCAATTAATATTTGGTGTAGAAGTTTGTGTCCATAAAACACCAAAGCTATTTGAAAAATCAAATTCGCGATTATTAGTTAATAAGACCGAATTATCGACCAGAGTAAGAGGATAAACAGGACCGCGAAAATTAGAAACTCCACTCACATCAAGCTGACAAATAGTAGTTCCACCAGAAATTCCCAGTTGATATATTGATCCTGAAACACCGATCCCTATATAGTTAGAAACAAATAAACTACCGTTTAAAGAGACATCATTCCCTATAAATAATCGACTATTTAATGAAACATCGCTATAAACAGTTAGGCGACTATTCAAAGAAACATCACCTCCAACATTTAATCTTGAATTCATCGATGTATCCAGATAAACAGTTAATCTCCCATTCAATGACATATCTTCAGCAAGAATAAAAGTATAATTACTTGTTGTTGTATTAATGATAAAATCACTTCTGTATTCATTAACACTAAGTCTCCCAAAAATGATTGTATCACTTCCAACAAACAGCCGTGAATTTATTGATACATCACCGCCTACAAACAATCGATTATTAAGTGATACATCTAATCCAACACATAAACGTTGATTAATTGAAACATCACCACTAGCATACATACGCCCATTCAAAGAAATATCACCATTATTAATAAAAAGATGACAATTACTATTTGGAATGCCTGTATTAAAACCACGTAAATATAAATTTCCACCACTAATATCAACAAATCCATTATAATAACTTCGAATATTACGATTAGATGACCAAGATAAATCCATCCATTGTGACATAATTTATATTAGATATATATAAAACCCAGAAAACCTACGGTTTTTGAACCTTTCCTTTTATATTAAAATTATGTTACTTTTCAAAGTAAAATAATTAAGAGCAATTACATAAACAAAGCTTGTATGAGCAAATATTATGAAATATATCATCCGTCGATATTGCGCAGCAATCCGATCGAAGATCGTCTGCGGGCACTACATCTAAGGATGATCTAGGTTTTGCACCGCCTAGTCAGGGCTCTTGCTACGCATTGAGCCCAACTACTAACTTAGTAGGTGGCTTACAGCCACCGGATAAGTTTGGCGGCTTTGCAAAACCTTTACAATAAAATGTTAGTTAAATCATATAGATTATTAGAATTATTTACAAAAATAAATGTTTTCCTAAAAGAGAAAAATAAAATCGTAGGTTTTCTTAGCTAAAACTGATTGATAAAATTGTTGATGTTATACATATCTATATTTCCATTATATATATTCAAATCTCCCAACATAATATTAATACCACCACTTGTTGTAATAGACCCAGTAATGATAGCATCATTTGTTATGAATAAATGATTACCATTAATGCTTCCTCCAAAAGATGTATTGTTATTAGTAACTATTAAATTACCACTTATTGTTGAATCATTATTAACATAAATTCGACTATTAAATGATGCGTCTTGCCCAACAAACATAAATCCATTTATTGAAACATCACTACTTACAGTTAATCTAGCATTTAATGATACATCGCCACCCACAAATAATCTAGAATTCATCGATACATCACTGTAAATCGTAAGACGACTATTCAAAGAAACGTCTCCACCAATAAACAATCTTGCATTGAAAGATGAATCACCATAAACAGTTAGACGGCTATTCAATGATACATCTCCGCCAATAAACAGTCGACTATTCATCGAAACATCGCTGTAAACAGTAAGACGGCTGTTCAATGACATATCACCTCCAACAAAAATACGTGCATTGAAAGATGAATCACTATAAACTGTGAGACGACTATTGAACGATACATCGCCACCCACAAAGAGGCGGCTATTCATTGAAGCATCACTATAAACCGTAAGACGGCTATTGAGAGAAACATCACCATAAACGATTAATCTTGAATTAATAAGTCCGTCACTTTGCACAGTAAGACGACTATTCATAAATACCTCATCGCCTATAAACAAACGACTATTCATATTTACATCACTACCGACAGTAAGACGACTATTTAATAATGTATCATCTCCAACAAATAGACGGCTATTAAATGATACATCACTGTAAACAGTAAGACGACTATTTAATGATACATCTCCTCCTACAAACAAACGTTCATTAAATGATACATCACTATAAACTGTTAAACGGCTATTCAATGAAACATCACCGCTAACAAGTAAACGCATATTCATTGAAACATCTCCATTAACATAAAGTCTACCATTGAAAGAAGCGTCTTCACCAACAATAAATGTGAAATTGGTTGTTGTAGTATTAATTATATATTTTTCATTATACCGAAGTACACTTAAATTACCATAAATAACAGCATTTCCACCGATGGCAACATCACTATTTAACGAAACATCGCCATCGACTAATAATCGTTTATGAATAATAGTATCACTATTTACAATTAATCTATCATTTAATAATGCATCACCTCCTACAAATAAACGTTGGTTTAATGATACATCACTATAAACTGTTAAACGACTGTTCAATGATACATCTCCACCAACAAATAGACGACTATTCATCGATGCATCACTGTAAACAGTTAGACGACTATTCAATGAAACATCGCCACCAATAAATAGACGACTATTCATCGATACATCACTGTAAACAGTTAATCGACTATTGAGAGAAACATCGCCATAAACGATTAATCTCGAATTAATAAGTCCATCGCTTTGCACCGTAAGACGACTATTCATAAATACTTCGTCACCAATAAACAATCGACTATTCATATCTACATCACTTTGAACAGTAAGACGGCTGTTCAATAAAGTATCATCACCAACAAATAAACGTTGGTTTAATGATACATCACTATAAACAGTTAGACGACTATTCAATGAAACATCACCTCCAATAAATAGACGACTATTCATCGATGCATCACTGTAAACAGTCAATCGACTATTGAGAGAAACATCACCATAAACGATTAATCGTGAATTAATAAGACCATCACTTTGCACAGTAAGACGCGAGTTCATAAATACTTCATCGCCTATAAATAAACGACTATTCATATCTACATCACTTTTAACAGTAAGACGACTGTTCAATAAAGTATCATCACCAACAAACAAACGTTTATTTAATGATACATCACTATAAACAGTTAGACGACTATTTAATGATACATCACCACCAACAAAAAGACGGCTATTCATTGATGCATCACTGTAAACAGTCAATCGACTATTCAATGAAACATCACCATAAACGATTAATCTAGAATTAATAAGCCCATCACTTTGCACAGTAAGACGTGAATTCATAAATACTTCATCACCTATAAACAAACGACTATTCATAGACACATCACTATAAACTGTGAGACGGCTATTCAATGAAACATCTCCACCAATAAAAAGACGGTTATTCATTGATGCATCACTGTAAACTGTAAGGCGGCTGTTGAGAGAAACATCACCATAAACAATTAATCGTGAATTAATAAGACCATCGCTTTTAACAGTAAGACGCGAGTTCATAAATACTTCATCGCCTACAAATAATCGACTATTCATATTTACATCACTTTTAACAGTAAGACGACTATTCAATAAAGTGTCATCACCAACAAACAAACGTTGGTTTAATGATACATCGCTATAAACAGTTAGACGGCTATTCAAAGAAACATCACCACCAATAAAGAGACGACTATTCATAGAAACATCACTGTAAACCGTAAGTCGACTATTCAAAGAAACATCGCCATAAACAATCAATCGTGAGTTAATAAGACCATCACTTTGCACAGTAAGACGACTATTCATAAATACTTCATCGCCTATAAACAAACGACTGTTCATAGACACATCACTGTAAACAGTTAAACGACTATTCAATGATACATCGCCACCAACAAATAGACGGCTATTCATTGAAGCATCACTGTAAACAGTTAGACGGCTATTGAGAGAAACATCACCATAAACGATTAATCTTGAATTAATAAGACCATCACTTTGCACCGTAAGACGACTATTCATAAATACTTCATCACCTATAAACAATCGACTATTCATAGACACATCACTGTAAACCGTTAAACGACTATTCAAAGAAACATCGCCACCAACAAAAAGGCGACTATTCATTGAAGCATCACTATAAACCGTTAGACGACTGTTCATTGAAACATCGCCACCAACAAAAAGGCGGCTATTCATTGAAGCATCACTATAAACCGTAAGACGACTATTAAGTGAAACATCACCATAAACGATTAATCTCGAATTAATAAGTCCATCACTTTTAACAGTAAGACGCGAGTTCATAAATACTTCGTCACCAATGAACAATCGGCTATTCATCGAAACATCACTGTAAACTGTGAGACGGCTATTCAAAGAAACATCTCCACCAACAAAAAGGCGGCTATTCATTGATGCATCACTATAAACTGTAAGACGGCTGTTGAGTGAAACATCACCATAAACAATCAATCGTGAGTTAATAAGACCATCACTTTGCACAGTAAGACGACTATTCAAAAATACCTCATCACCTACGAATAAACGACTACTCATAGACACATCACTTAGCACAGTTAGACGGCTATTCAATAAAGTATCATCACCAACAAATAAACGTTTATTCATAGACACATCACTATAAACCGTGAGACGACTGTTCAATGACACATCTCCTCCAATAAATAACCTAGAATTCATAGACACATCACTGTAAACTGTGAGACGACTGTTCAATGATACATCGCCATCAACAAGTAAACGACTATTGATACCAACATCCCCCGTAACATTAAGTCTTCCGTCAAATGCTGCATCTTCGCCAACAACCAACTTATAATTTGTTGTAGTAGTATTAATAATATAAGAATTATTATAACGTTGAACACTCAAATTTCCGTAAATGACTGTATTTCCACCGATAGCAACATCACCATTTAACGAAACATCGCTATCAACAAATAATCGTTTATGAAAAATACCATCACTATTTACTATCAATCTATCGTTCAACAAAACATCACCTCCAACATACAAACGTTGATTCATAGACACATCACTATAAACAGTGAGACGACTGTTCAGAGAAACATCACCGTAAACAATTAATCGTGAGTTAATAAGACCATCACTTTGAACTGTAAGACGACTATTCAAAAATACTTCATCACCAACAAATAAACGGCTATTCATAGAGACATCACTGTAAACAGTTAGACGGCTATTCAAAGAAACATCGCCACCAATAAAAAGGCGGTTATTCATCGAGGCATCACTATAAACCGTGAGTCGACTATTTAAAGAAACATCGCCATAAACAATTAATCGTGAGTTAATAAGACCATCACTTTGAACTGTAAGACGGCTATTAAAAAATACCTCATCACCAACAAATAAACGACTATTCATAGAAACATCGCTATAAACCGTTAATCGACTGTTCAATGATACATCTCCACCAATAAAAAGGCGACTATTCATAGAAGCATCACTGTAAACCGTTAGACGGCTATTCAATGATACATCTCCACCAATAAAAAGGCGGCTATTCATTGAAGCATCACTGTAAACAATTAAACGACTGTTCAATGAGACATCTCCACCAACAAATAAACGGCTATTTAAAGACACATCATTATTTACAGCCAAATTATTTACAGTAAGTGTTCCAGCAATAAATACATCTGCATTAAAAGAAGCATCATCTCCAACAAATAATCGTGAATTCATCGAAACATCGCTATAAACAGTTAGACGGCTATTCAAAGAAACATCGCCACCAACAAAGAGACGGCTATTCATAGAAGCATCGCTATAAACGGTTAGACGGCTATTCAATGAAACATCGCCACCCACAAAGAGACGGCTATTCATCGAAGCATCACTATAAACGGTTAGACGGCTATTCAATGAAACATCACCACCTACAAAAAAACGATTATTCATAGATACATCAGTAACAAAATAGGTAGATAAAGCAGCAGGATCTATTTGTTGAAATTGTGTTTTTATTCTTAAATCATTCAATCTTACCTGAACATTTTCAGATAAATCTTTCATGTAAACAAATGTTGCATTACTAATATCATAGTAAGTATTAGAATCACCGTAAATAGTTGTATCAGGATCTAATATTGCTTGATCACTAACAATATTGGGTGTTGTCGAAGTTGCAGGAAACCAAATAGAAGTCTTAGTAGCTTGAAATCCGAGTTTTGGCACAGTATCTGAACCAGTATAAAAATTTAATGAATTATCACTTCTCAATAATACAGGTCCACCACTAATATCCAAAAAACCTTTCAAATAACTTTGTCGTAATTTATTTGAACTGAATGATAAATCAAACCATTGATTATATCCTACATTACTTGTTACAGTTACTTGACTCATTATATACATTAGTCATATTTTTTAATTTTTAATTATAAAAATATAACGCATCTAGTTAGAGAAAACAAGCTCATAAGAGCATTGTTGATAGAAGTCATAGACTTATTCAGGAGATTTATGTACAAGAAGATACTGAACTAATTACTCTCCTAGCCCCACCAACAGAAACAATTGTAAATTGTTGTATAATAACACACGCTGTAGATCCTGTCAAACTAGGTGTACCACCATTGAAAAGTGGTTGTCCATTCAAAATACTAGCACTAGCTGTATCAGTAAACACGACTGAACTAATATAATATCGTGTGCTTGCTTGATACGACACAACACTAAAAGTATACGATTTGGTAGTATCAATA
>Ga0209777_10004001_pt1 | contig 17729 bp, 16 predicted proteins | sample FrelakmetHBP12HB_FD_187147 | JGI IMG/M metagenome (GOLD analysis project Ga0209777, IMG submission 187147) | Freshwater lake sediment microbial communities from the University of Notre Dame, USA, for methane emissions studies -HBP12 HB (SPAdes)... | ecosystem: Environmental > Aquatic >...
TCTTCCAGCATCCCAAGGTCGCCGAAGCCGTGGCTATAGGTGTTAACGACAAATACCGCGGTGAGACGGTCAAAGCGTTTGTCGTTTTGAAACCCGGAGAAAAATGCACGGAAGAAGAAATTATCAAGTTCTGCAAGGAAAAACTAGCTCCTTACAAGGTGCCTAAACTGGTTGAATTTCGCGACTCGATTCCCAAATCTGCAATCGGTAAAATCCTGCGTAAGATTTTACGGGAAGAAGAGGAAGCAAAAGCAGAACAAAATCAGTAATGAATTCGGGTTTATCCGTTTGCGTTCCAGATTCGTCCTTGAACGGACCGGTCATCTGTTGATGATGAGGAGCAGACGATTGAATGCGGGGGTACAAATTTATCAACTGTCCTCCGCATTTTTTATTGCATCTAGGTTACCGGGCGCTAACTAATAACCCAGCCGACTCGTTACTCGCGGCTGATTATTCACGTTACTTTCTTTCAATCTGTGATCATCAATTCTGACAGATGCCTAATACTGACACTAAGCAGGTATTACATTTAGTGAATAATTGGTAACGGTTCTACTTTTTATTTGCAAACAATTATAATCACTCAAACTTGATTTTTCCCAATCCGGAGAAAACAACTTTCTCTTCCTGCCAGTGAAAACCAATAACGGAAATATTTATTCTTTTCAATTCCTGTTCGTAATGACTCATTTTTTCTTCCGGCAGAACAAGGATGGGAAGAGGATTTAAAGCGGCCACGGAAGTTTGCAAAATCAATTTACCTATTGCGGCAAGAATGCTTTTTTCTTTCGCATCGGTTAAAATTTCAAAAACATGAGAAATCCTGTTTTCAGAAGTATCAACGGCGAAAAGCTCGCTCTCTGTATCATTGCCTATTTTTATTTTCTGCCGTTGAAGCAAAGCAGCCAATTCGCTGACTACCAGATCATGGTCGCATGCGTAAACTATTTCATCTTCAGGTAAAGGTGTCACACTTCCTATCAAATCTTCCCGAAAAGTTATTTCCGAAAAATCCATTTCTGTTTGTGTGGAAGCAGCGGCGGATAATTTCAGAATTTCTATTTTTTTTACAAATTGAGCTGCTTGCAGGGCAAAGCGGCTGGATTTTAGATCCCCTATCACCGCCACCTGGCTTATTGAATCCCCGTCTTCCATAAAGGACCAGACGCCGCGATAGTTATGTTCGAAAAGCGATTTGCCGACCCCCTTTTTCCCGCCACCGATTTTACCCCGATGAATTACAAAGACATTCCCCCACGCATCCTCGGCAAATGCACCGCCGGTTTTTCTATCTATCTGATCCCAGGGAAAATTAATTTCGGAAGCTATGGAAAGAACATTAGACGTTCCCGGCTTTCCTATGCCAAAAGCATTCCAGTAACGCACTTCCTTTATGACGTGGGAAAATTTCCAGATACCCAATTCTTTTAACCAGAGGACTTTGGCGGAAAAACCTGCTCCCTGATGGCCTAGTTTTACCTTTATCTCTTCGTCAATAAAGGGCTTAAACTTTTTATTAAATTGTCCGGCATATTTCTTAATGACCGGTTGATCTGAAATTACTTTGAGCATAAATCGTAATTCCCCTACATCGAAATGTAATGCGTTACCTTTACTTGTTCAGCAACTTTGCCATCTGCGGAGCGAAATATGTGATGATGATATCAGCGCCGGCTCGCTTGATTGCCGTCAGCGATTCGATCATGACTTTTTCTTCATCCATCCAGCCCATCTGGGCTGCGGCTTTAATCATCGAATATTCGCCACTAACATTATAAGCTGCTATAGGCAAATCGAATTCCTGTTTCGCGCGGCAAATAATATCCAAATAGGCCAGCGCCGGTTTCACCATGATGATGTCTGCTCCTTCACCGACATCAAGAGACATTTCTCTTATTGCTTCATCAGCGTTGGCCGGATCCATCTGATAAGCTTTCCTATCGCCTAACTGCGGCGTGCTTTCTGCTGCCTCGCGGAAAGGCCCGTAAAACGATGAGGCATATTTTGCCGCGTAAGCCATGATAGGTATATCCTCAAACGCATTTTCATCGAGTGCTTCGCGGATAGCCGCCACCTGCCCATCCATCATTGCCGAAGGCGCCACCATATCGGCTCCGGCGCGTGCCTGTGAAAGAGCCGTTTCCGCCAACACTTCCAGCGTCTCGTCGTTTTGTACGCAATCTTTTTCCAGCATGCCGCAGTGGCCGTAGCTGGTGTATTCACACAAGCAGACATCCGTGATGACCAGAATGTCGGGCACTTCATTTTTAATGCGCTTTACCGCCTGCTGGACAATGCCATCTTTGGCAAACGCTCCGGTGGCCATTTCATCTTTTTTCGCCGGAATGCCGAAGAGCAGAACGGCAGGAATTCCCAGATCGCGCGCTTTTTGCGCTTCTTTGGCAATATTATCGACGGATAGTTGAAACTGGCTGGGCATGGATGAAATCGGTTTTTTAACGCTCTTGCCGGGCACCGCGAAAAGCGGATAGACCAGATCGTCAACGCTTAATCTTGCCTCGCGTATCAGACGCCGGAAGTTTTCATTCTTTCTCAACCTGCGCGCACGATATTCCGGAAATTGCATTTTTTATTCCTCCCTTTTACCCCGCTGCAGAAAGCCCCCGGCTACCGCCGCAGTTTGAATGCTTTCTGCAAGTAGCGGGATGTCGTGTTTATTATAAAGAGCCTCCGGCTCCTGCTGGAGGTGCTCCACTTATTTCTTCATCAGTCAAATAACAAGCGGGATCAGGCCCCCAAAGTTCACCTTCCGATTCCGCCCGGGCGCGGAAATTGCCACCGCAAACATTAAGCCACAGGCATCTCGCGCACCGCCCTTTGACATGTTTCTTTTTATCTTTCAATTTCATCAAAAGTTCATTTTTTTCATCCGTCCAAATTTCGCTGAAAGGCCTCTGGCGAATATTGCCCAAAGACTGATTACGCCAGAATTGATCGGGATAAACCTCGCCGTCCCAGCTCACACAACCGATGCCAAGGCCGGATGAGTTACCTTCGTTCATCTCTAATAGTTCCAGAATCTCTTTGGCGCGCTCGGAATTTTCTTTTTTCATTTTCAGATAAAGATACGGACCGTCGGCGTGATTATCCACAGTCAGAATTTCTGGAGAAAGGCCTTCGTCAAACATCTTTTTGGTTTCCGCAGCTATCAAATCAATCAGCCTTCTGGTTTCTTCATGGCTCAAATCCTCTTCGCGCAGTTTGGAGCCGCGGCCGGTATACACCAGATGATAGAAACACAGCCTTTCGATTTTTTCTTTTCTCAATAGTTTGAACATATCAGGCACATCGGCCAGATTGTGCTTGTTGACCGTAAAACGTATGCCGACCTTGATTCCCGCATCGCGGCAGTTGCGGATTCCCTCGATAGCCGCAGTAAACGCGCCCTTTTTGCCTCTGAACCTGTCATGCGTTTTTTCCAGACCGTCGAGACTCACACCCACGTAGGAGAGGCCGATCTTTTGGAGTTTAGCCGCAATCTCTTTGGTAATCAGCGTGCCGTTGGTGGAAATAACCGCGCGCATTCCTTTATCGGTAGCGTATTGCGCCAGTTCCAGCAAATCTTTACGCAACAGTGGTTCGCCGCCGGAAAAGAGAATTACCGGAGAGCCAAACGAAGCCAGATTGTCAATCAGTTTCTTTCCTTCTTCGGTGGTCAGTTCATCGGGATAATCAATGTCGACAGAATTGGAATAGCAGTGAATGCATTTTAAATTGCAACGGCGCGTCATGTTCCAGACAACCACCGGTTTTTTGTCCGCAGAAAATTGCAGCAGGTGTGAAGGCAAATCTCCTGATTTCCGGTTGTAACGAAGAACATCGGATGGCTCCACCGCTCCGCAATATAATTTGGAGATTCCTATCATTTATTTTTTCCTCGTCTTCCTTGCTGCCGGCTTTCTTCCAAAGTAATCAATCAAGGCCCCAACCAGCCCTTCCATCGTATATTCTTCCTGATGGATATCTACGGGAAATCCCGCTTTCTTTGCCGTAGTTGCTGTAACTGGTCCGATGCAGGCAATCTTAACGCCTTTGGGCAATGAAAATTTCCGTCCTATAATTTTTACAAAATTATTCACAGTGGAAGAACTGGTAAAGGTAATAACATCCACCTGATTTTCTTTGAAAAGCTTTTCCATCTCGTTTTTCTTCTTTCCCGAATTTACCGTAACGTAGGCGGCAACAACATCAACTTTCGCTCCTGATTTTTTTAAGCCCTCGGGAAGAACGTCGCGTGCTTTGGCCGCCCGCGCAATAAGTATTTTCTTTCCCTGCAAATTTATGCCGGAGAAGGACTCAAGGATTCCTTCGGAAATAAATTTCTTGGGAACAAGATCAACCCTGACTCCTTTGCTCTCCACCTGCTGTGCCGTCGCCGGGCCGATACAGCAAATCTTTATACCCTTCAGATCGCGGATATCTTTGGCTTTCGCAAACAACCGCTCGAAAAAGAACGCAACGCCGTTGGCACTGGTGAATATCAGCCAGTCGTAATCTTCCAGATTTTTTATCGCGGCATCAAGACCGCGCCAATCCGGCGGAGGAATAATTTTAATTGTGGGAAAATGAATAGGGTTTGCGCCTTCTTTAATCAGCAGTTGCGCCAGATCGTCGGCTTGTTTTTCCGGTCGCGTAATTACTACGCCCCTGCCGAAAAGCGGTTTTTGTTCAAACCAACTAAGCGTGTCACGCAAATCAACCACTTTGCCGACAACAAGAATTGCCGGAGGTGCAAACTTGCGCTCCTTAGCGAGCGTGGCAATGTTAGCCAGATTGCCGGTAAGAATTTCCTGCCGCGGCGTTGTGCCCCAGCGAATCAGCGCAGCAGGCGTCTTCGGGGCTCTGCCATTATCTTTTAACTCTTTCACAATCTTTTCGATATTCTTTACGCCCATGAGAAAAACCAGCGTTCCGATACGCGCAAGCGCCGGCCAGTCAATATCGCTTTTTTCTTTGGTCGGGTCTTCATGGCCGGTGACAAAAGCCACAGTGGAAGTCAAACCCCTGTGCGTGAGCGGAATGCCGGCATAAGAGGGAACGGCAATCGCTGAAGTGACACCGGGGACAATTTCAAAAGGAATGTTGCTTGCTGCAAGCTTTTCCGCCTCTTCCCCGCCGCGGCCGAAAATAAAAGGATCGCCTCCCTTGAGACGAGCGACGATGTTGCCCGCCTTGGCTTCTTTTACCAAAAGATCATTAATTTGCCATTGCGACAAGGTATGAGCACCGCCCTGTTTTCCCGCGTAAATAAAACGGGCATCACTTCGGGCGTACTGAAGTAAATCCTTGCTGACCAGATAATCGTAAATAATTACATCAGCCATGCGCAGACAGTCAATGCCCTTGAGTGTAATCAGTCCTGCATCGCCCGGACCAGCGCCAATGATATAGACTTTTCCTTTTTTATTTTTTTTCATAATTACCTGTTACTTTACTTCCACTTTGCCATTACGAGACGCCTCTCAGGCGTCGTGGTAATCTCATGTATAAGTTATCTTACGAGATTGCTTCGGTCGTTACACTTCCTCGCAATGACATTAAGACACATTATCTCCGCGGGAATGACACAGCGTTGCGTCCAATCTTTTAGCAAATAAAATCCAAAAGTTTTTTACCACCCTTTTCCAAAATGATTCCCGCCAGTTTTTTCCCAAGTTCTTCCGCCTCTTCTTTAGTACCACTTATTTTATCACGAATCACGGTTGTGCCGTTGGGCGCGGCAATCATGCCTTCCAGCGAAAGCCTTTGACTATCGAACTTGCCCAGCGCCGCAATCGGCAGACGGCATCCGCCTCCCAACGCCCGCAGAAAAGAACGCTCGGCTGTAACTTCCGTGGCTGTTTTCGCATCATTCAAACCGGCGCAAACTTTTGCTAGAGCGATATCGTCCTGGCGCATTTGCAAGCCCAGCGCGCCCTGACCGACTGCCGGAAGCATCGTTTCCACCGGCAGAAATTGCGTAATCTTTTGGGCTAATCCCATGCGCTTCATGCCCGCCGCCGCCAAAATAACGCCGGTAAGATTTTCCGTTTCTATTTTTTTCAACCGCGTGTCTATGTTGCCGCGCAACGGCACAATATTAGCGTCGGGCAGTATCGCTTTAATCTGCGCGCCGCGCCTTTGAGAGCCGGTGCCGATTTTCGCCCCTTTGGGCATAAACTCCATTTTAATGTTGTCGCGAGCTACCAGAACATCGCGCACGTCTTCACGCGGCAGGATAGCCGCGAACATTAAACCTTCCGGTGTTTCCCCTGGAACATCTTTCATGCTGTGAACCGCCAGATCAATCTTTTTCGAAAGCAGGGCTTCTTCAATTTCCTTGACGAAAACACCCTGACCGCCGATTGTGAGCAGAGACACGTCCTGCATGATATCGCCGCTGGTTTTGATTACACAAATTTCAATGTTCGCTTCCGGCATTAATTTTTTAATTTTTTCGGCTACAAAATTTGTCTGGGTTAACGCCAGATTGCTTCCGCGTGTGCCTATTTTTAAATTCATACAAGTCCTGATTCAATAAAATAATTTTCCCCTCCCTTGCGGGAGAGATGTGTTAACATTATTTTTCTTCTTTATCTATTCATCCAAACGGAAAAGACGCCGCACTGTCGCCACAATGTCTTTGGAACTAAATTCGGAACTCTCTTCCTTCAAAGCCGCAACAGGAGTATGCAGTAGCTTGTTTACAACAGAATTAACCAGACTATCCACTTTTGCCTGCTCTTCTTTATCCAGCTTCTGCATCCAACCCGCGGCCTTATCCATTTCCGCTTTTACAATTTCTTCAGCTTTGTTGCGCAAGGAAACTATTGTCGGCACTGATTCCTGTTCCTTCTGCCAGCTGACATACCTTGTTATTTCCTCTTCCACAATCATTTCGGCTTTAATCGCTTCCTTTTTGCGGACATTCATATTTTCGTCAACAATGTCCTGAATGTTGTCAATATTATAGAGATAAACATTTTCCAGAGAACTCGCCGCCGGATCAATGTCGCGCGGAACGGCTATGTCAATCAGAAACAATAAACGGTTTCTGCGCTGGTGATGAATCTTCCGGATTAAATCGGCGGTAATAATATAAGCGGGCGCGCCGGTGGAACTGATTACAATATCCGCCTCAATCAGTTTTTCTTCCAAAGCATCAAGCGATACCGCTTCTCCATGAAATTTTTCCGCCAGAAGCGAAGCCTGCGATAGCGATCTGTTGGCAACGATTATTTCCTCCGCTCCGTTGGTGATCAGATGCATCCCCGTCAATTCGGCCATTTCGCCGGCGCCAATCAATAAAATTTTCTTGCCGGTCAGCGTTCCGAATATTTTCTTGGCCAGTTCCACCGCGGCAAAACTCACTGAAACAGGATTGACAGCGATAGCCGTTTCCGACCGGACGCGTTTGGCCGCGCGAAAAGAACAGTGCATCAGGCGGTTCAAAACGACGCCGGTCGCGTTTTGCGCCAATGCCTGACGATAAGCGTCCTTCACCTGCCCGAGAATCTGCGTCTCGCCCATGACCAGCGAATCAAGGCTGGACGCCACGCGAAAAATATGGCGCACCGCTTCTTCGTTGTAATATTTGTAAATGCAACTTGCCGCTTCTCTTTCAGTCAGGCCGCCGTTTTGCGCCATAAAATCACTTAAGTTTTTAACAGCACCTTCAGGCTCTTCGACGTTGGCGATAATTTCAACGCGGTTGCAGGTGGAAAGATAAAGCACTTCGCCAACACCGTTTAGAGAACGGAGGCTTTTGAGCAGGTCTTTTTCCTCCTGACAACCGGAAAATACTTTTTCCCGCACAGAGAGCGACGCTGTTTTATGATTTAAACCTGTTAATACAATCATATTTTAAATAAAGTTATGCAACGTTGAAAAACAAAATCTCACACTTCCATAAGATAACAACAGAAGAATAAAGGCGGCGCCGGAAATTACGGCCATCCGGTAACCCTTCCAGCCAATGGCCAGACGCTGATGTAGAAGAAATCCATAAACAATCCAACCGGCAAACGTCCACATAATTTTCGGATCCGTAAGCCAGACAGCCTTCCAGTTTAATTCCGCGAAAACCGCGCCGGCAATAATTCCCACACTAAGAATGGGAAAACCACAGAGCAGGCAGATGTGATTAATCCTGTCCAGATCATTCAATGAAGGCAGCAATCTGCTCATCTTGCTTAATTTTTTATGCTTCAACATTCTGTTTTGCATTACGAACATTATTCCAGCACAGGACGCGATGATAAACAACGCTTCCCCGACAATTGTCAGAAATAAATGCACGGCGATAAGCCAGCTTTGCAAATTCTGAGGCAGAAGATACTTGCCGGATTCCTGTCCGGCAGCGGCAATCATGAACAGCAAAATAAAAGGAGAAATAAAAACGCCCAGTATTCTGGTTTTTGTTTTAAATTGCAGGGCAAGATAGACTCCACTTACCGACCAGGCGCAAAGGGAAAGAAATTCACGCGAACCGGGATTAATAATCCCCGAAGAATTTATGACTGCGAACAATAAATTAACGGTCAGAAACCCGAAGGCAACGGCAAGAATCCACGTGGAAATTTTGGCCAGTTTTATTCTTTTAACAATCAGAGAAAGCAAGTAGCCAGCAGTGCTTACAGCGCAGAAGATTAAAGCAATCTTAAATAAAATCAGTTCCAAACTAATCAAGCTCAATTTCAACCTCCTCGCCGGTAATTTTTTGGACGGTTTCTTTAACTTTTTCCGCGTTTTTCTTTTTTATAAAATCGAGTATGCCCGCCGCAAGCATTGATTCAAACCAATCTTTTCCCATCCCTTCGTTTTTTACCATTTCGACGCGTAAAGTTCCCAGAATGTTGAGGAATATTTCATATTCCCTACCATATCGGGATTCCAACTCTTCACGCAGGTGACGAGCCAAAGCCGGACTTTTGCCGCCGGTGCCTATTGCAATCGCCAAATCTCCTCTTTGCATAAGCGAGGGCAAAATAAAATCGCACCTCTTAGGATCATCAACAATATTTACGGGAATACCTTTACTGCGGGCATCAAGGGATATTTGAGCATTGATTTTTTCATCATCAGTAGCCCCGATAATCAAAGCGGCTCCATCAATTAAATCGCGCTTGTATTTGGCGGCAATATGAGAAATCGTATTTTTTTCTTTCAGCGCGGCAAGCTCAGGCGAAAGTTTCGGACTGATGACAAATACTTCAGCGCCACAATCAAGGAGCCTTTCGGCTTTTCTCGCGGCAACTTCACCGCCGCCGACAATAACGCACTTTTTGTCCTTAATGTCCCAAAAAACCGGATAATATTTCAAGATTTACCTTCCTCCCGCAATATATTCACTTTGTCAAAAAACGATTAGAAAAGCTATCATGAAGGTGGACAAATTTCAAGACAGGTTATTGACGTACTTGACCTTCATAATATCAGAGATGTGAGGAGGTATGATAATTTTTTGCTTGACACCTTCTCAAAAAAGCGTACAAGGAATAGCTAGCTGGTCAGACCACTTACCAGTTAGCTATTTATGGAGGCAAATATGAATCATTTCTCAGCCTCGAAACGACCGGCTGCTCATGCTGAGCAGTCACTGATTACAGTGATTTTGGACGGAACCTATTCTCCCGGATCGGTGTTGCCTGGTGAGCGGGAATTGTCTCAGCAATTAGGCATCACCCGTCCCACATTGCGTGAAACACTTCAAAGGATGGAACGTGACGGCTGGATCACTATCCGCCACGGGAAATATACGGTGGTCAACGACTACTGGCATGATGGGGGTCTGGGTGTCCTAAACGGTCTGTTCAGATACGGAAAGAAGTTGCCGGAGAACTTTGTGACGCATCTGCTGGAGGTACGCATGAACGTGGCGCCTTATTACATAAGGAGCGCTGTCGAACGCGCGCCCGAGGTGATCAAGGATTATCTCGCCGGAGCAAAGGATATCGAATATACCGCGGAAGCGTTGGCATCTTTTGATTGGATGCTCCACAAAACTCTGGCTATGAATTCCAGCAATCCGCTTTACAATTTGATTCTTAACGGGTTTGCGGAATTTTACCAGAAAATGGCGCAGATCTATTTTTCTACCGCGGAGGCCAGAGACAGATCGCTTTGCTTTTATAAGGACCTGATCAGGACTGTAAAATGCCGCAATCCTGACGCCGCCGAGAAAATATCACGAATAATGATGAAGGATAGTATTGCTATCTGGCAGAAGACAGAGCGGCAGTTTAAATCTCTTTTCGAAGCCAAAAGCGCACAAGGAAGTCGATGATGCGACGCTGGAACGGATGGGGAGATACGACGATTGATTATCCTACGCCCGAAGGGGCGACCGAGTTTCTTGAACAATGGGTGGGAAAAACCAGCCCGCCGAATCATGAAGGATGTACTTCATTAAGCGGAAGAAGCCGTAAAAGACTATCTTAAAGGTGATAAGCGATAAAAGGAGTAACAAGAATGCGGCGGTTTATAGAGAATTATATCAACGAGCATTTTGATGTCATCGTCATCGGCGGAGGCATTACCGGGGCATCTGTCGCTTATGAAGCAGCTACAAGGGGATTGAAGGTAGCCCTGCTGGAGAAGAAGGACTTCTCGTGGGCCACATCGGCCGCCACCTCTAAAATGATCCACGGGGGCTTGCGATATTTGGTCAACGGTGAGATTTTACTGGTGCGCGAGTCGCTACGCGAGCGCCGGGTGCTGGAGAATATCGCTCCCAATTTCGTCTACCCTGCGCCTACGATGATGGTCCATTACAAAACGCCGCTTAAGAACAATAAATGGGTCGTCAAGATTGGTATGTTGATGTATGACGCCTTATCCTATGATAAAAATTTTACCTGGGATGCCAGTAAGAGAATTCCCTTGCACAGAACCATTTCCAAACAAGAGGTTTTGCAGAGTGAGCCGCATGTCCGCGCTAAAGAACTCACCGGAGCCTCGGTTTTCTATGACTGCAACAGCATCTTCCCCGAACGGCTGACGCTGGCCTTCATCAAGTCCGCCGTAGCCTATGGCGCTAAGGTAGCCAACTATTCCCAGGTACAGGGGTTCATCATGGACGGACACAACCATATAACCAGCGTCAAAGTCAAAGATCTCTTGAATAACACTGTGCACACGGTTTCCAGCACAATAACAATCAATTGCGGCGGACCGTGGGCAGATATCGTGCTCGGATTGGCTAAATCAAACGGGAGCAGTGTAGCAGCGCTTTGCCGGTCAGAGGGTATTCATATCATCACCAAAAAACGTCTGCTTTCCGGCAAATATACTGTCGGTTCCATAACCCCGAACGGACGTCACTTCTTCCTTATTCCCTGGCGCAACCACACTCTGATCGGCACTACGGACAAGCCATACACCGGCAATCCGGATGAATATCGCGTAACCAAGACCACTGTCCTGGAACTGATCGACGATGTCAACAGTTCTTTCGGCGATGGACAGCTCAAATATGCGGATGTCCAACATACCTACGGCGGTCTGCGCCCCTTAGTAGAAAAAGAAACTAGTGAGACTTACACTTCTTCACGCAAGTATGAGATATACGACAATAAGGACGACGGGCTCGACGGCCTGATCACGGTTGAGGGCGGCAAATATACCACCAGTCGCAATTTGGCTGAGAACTGCCTCAAGATCGTGGCCATAAAAATGGGACGTTCTCTTGGTAAGAGCATCACCGATAAACATTATCTGGCCGGGTGTGGAATTAAGGATTTAAAGGCCTTCTTTTATTCAGCCCAGCAGGACAATAAAGATTTCAGCGAATCGACCCTTAAGTATCTCAGCCGCAACTACGGCACCGAATACGCCAATATCCTCAATCTGGCACGTGAGGATAAGACTCTGGCAGAGACGCTTAATGCCGACGGTGAGATCCTTGCCGAGGTCACATATGCCGTACGTCATGAAATGGCCCGCACCTTATCCGACATCATCATGCGTCGTAGTGGTATTGGCACGTTGGGTAATCCCGGTGAGGATGTATTACTCAAGGTGGCGGCTGTCGCGGCCAAAGAATTGAACTGGACAGTGGAAAAGGTGGAGCAGGAAATCAAGGCCACGGTCGATCTTCTCAAGATACCAGAGGCTTAACGTATCGCTCTAAATGTTTTAGAAAAATAAAGAAGAAAAGGAGCACAATATGTCAGAGTCAAAACAATTCAGACCTGACTGGCGGACTATGTTGAAAAAATAAGAGATACTAACTATAGTGGTATCCTCTTTTTAATCGGAGCATTCCACACGGTTGCGTCCCCCTTTTTTTGCTTTGTACAATAATTCATCTGCACGGGAAATCGTTTTTTCAATATCTTCCTGCATTCGATGCTCTGTCAGACCAATAGAAACCGTAACTCTGGAATTAGGACCTAAGTCTGGGAAGAAGCTATTTTCAACGCAAACGCGAATACGTTCTGCAAACACTTTCGCTGCCTGGAGATCCGTTTGTGTAAGTACAATCAAAAATTCCTCGCCGCCATAGCGTCCACAAAAGTCCGTTTTACGCAAAATGCTGCGGATAATGGCAGCGAATGTCCTCAACACCTGATCACCGGTCTGATGTCCATACGTATCGTTGATATTTTTAAATTTATCAATATCCATCATGACCAAAGAAAAAACAGATCCGGTACGTACTGACCGACTATTCTCGGAGTCAATTATGTCCATCAGATGGTGACGATTATAGAACCCTGTCAGATCATCGTGGATTGCCATTTCCCGGATAACCGTTAAGGACGATTGCAGCTTTTTCCGGCTGACGCTTAACTCCCGGCGAATAGAACTGATATTCCCGCCGATGAAGGAAACGGAGATCAGAACGATGGCCAGCCCGAACCATTGGAAACATTCTATTTTAAGATTGATGTCTTGCGAACGAAAAATGTTCAGCAGAACAATATCGGCTCCGTAGGTCAGCAGGGCAAAAACGCTGACAAATAAGAACTGGCGGGTATAGAGGCGAAAGATACCAAACAGAAGTATAAGAATGTACATTGAGAAAAGAAGACCTCGCACTTCATTTGCATAATATATTCCATACATCACAAAAAGGCAGGCGACACACATCTGGATAGAAGTGAGACTGGGATCCGACATCCATAGATTGAGACCGGTGCGAAAGACGATATATAAAATAATAATGATCACCAGAAGGAGAATACAGAACCCGTAAAGCGTCTGCAATTCCATGATGCCTGCCCGATACGCTAAATAAGATAGGGAAAGGTTGAAGGTATAGATGGCTAATGATATAAAAAAACGGCGGAGGCGAAGAGCCTGCTTAAGATCATCCCTGGGGATTATGGAAATATGGGAGGTCATTTTAGATGCTATTTTTTTAATTGCGCTGATATTCAAAAACAGGCCTTTATGAACCATAAAAATTTTAATAATACATGCATACACTACTGTTCCAACGTTTTAGTTAGACGATGATGTAAAGTATATAAAGTAATGAGAATAAGCAATAAAAAGTTATTTATCGATTGGAAATATTTTTTTGATGATGCCATAGTCTCGCATTAAATTAAGAGAAGATGGTTGACGAATTCTGGAAGAACGATATTTTTACAGATCATGGATTACCCGTCTGCATACGAATTCCGACAGTGTGTCGAGCGATATTAAAGCAATTACAGAATCAAATCTTACAATCACTGGTATGCCCCCCAAAGCAAGCTGTTGGATATCATACTCAGTTTATACGGGATAATTCGACTAATGCTTCAAACTTCACTTTGTTCGTTTTACCACGGCGCTGCGCGCCTAGTATAATTCGTCCAGCAAGCTACAGTTCACTTTGTTTCTGAAGCTTGAGTCTCATTATTATTTGGAGCATCCGGCTTCTGCCGACAGTTACTTCACTAGATCGGTTTTAAAGTATGGTTCTCCTACCGTTGTATCTTTCCATATCGTAATATTTTTTTACATCAACAAGTTTTAACTTATTGATAATTTCTTCCAGGGGAGCAGTGGCAATTTCTCCTCGCTTCAGACTGACCATGCGTCCGAAATCACCATTGACAATCATGTTGACGGCGGCAATGCCAAACCACCTTGCCATCAGACGATCATAGGCAGAAGGTGTTCCACCCCGCTGGAGATGACTCAAGGTAATGTGACGTGATTCCAAGCCTGTTTTTTTTTCAATCTCATTGGCAACATAGCTGGCAATCCCGCCTACAGAAACATGTCCAAAGTCATCAATATGGCTATCTTTCAGGAATTCCTGTTGTCCCAAAGGTTTAGCCCCTTCGGCAACCACAATGATGGAATAGTTTATTTCCCGGCCCTGCCGTTCACGCAGAAGCTCACAGACCTTTTCCATGTTAAAAGGATGTTCAGGTATCAAAATGATGTAAGCGCCGCTGCATTCGCCACCACGCAGAGCAAGCCAGCCGGCGTTACGCCCCATAGTTTCCACAACAAAAATACGGCTGTGGGAACCAGCGGTCGTTCTCAGGCGGTCAATTTCTTCCATGATAATATTAACAGCCGTGTCAAAACCAAGTGAATACTCGGTCCCGGTGAGGTCATTGTCGATTGTCTTCGGAATACCTACCGTTTTAATGCCCAATTTATATAATTTATAAGCAACGCCAAGAGTATCTTCCCCGCCGATAGCAACGATGGCATCAATGCCAAGCTTTTTGATGTTATCAATTAACTTTCCCGAACGATCATTTTTCGGATTAAAAGGATTTGTCCGCGATGTTCCCAAATTGGTTCCTCCATAGCGATCCCATGTCCGAACGATTTCTTCTTCTAAAGGTTTGATATATCGGGCACAGCTCTTCTGATCATCGGGATCAACCTCTAATATGCCCTTCCAGCCTTCGACAATGCCGGCAACTTCAAAGGATACAGAACGATTTGCCGCTATTCGGGAATCAAGCGCACTTTTTGTGACCCATTTGATCGCTCCGTTTAGGCCGGGACAATCTCCTCCACCCGTTAATATTGCTATTTTCATTTTTTTACTCTCCTCTTGTCTGATAATAATATAAGAAAAACGGTCTGGTGTGTCAACAATATATTACCGCAAAATTCGGCTTAATTTCTATTTTTTTAGTTCATGCAGGATACTTGAAATATTACCTAAAAGAAGCTATATCTATTTTCAATATTAGTATAGGATTATTCATGACAGAAAAAGAACCGGAAAAATGGATAAAAATTGAAATATCGGCCCCCTCGGAGCTCATGGACGCGCTGGGAAATTTTCTTACCGAAACCGGCGCGCAGGGCGTATTTCAAGAATCATTGACGCCTCAGAACACTGCCGTGGACTTTCCGGAACCTGCAATTGAAGAAATACTCAAAGCCTATTTCCCGCAAGATATTCGCAGCAAAAAACGAATCGTTGCCGTGCAAAAATATATAGACAGTCTTTCTGAAATATTCCCCGGCTTTGAAAAACCATCGTTTACAACCGAAATCATCTGTGACCCTGACTGGGGCGAACAATGGAAAAAATACTTTAAGCCCATACGGGTAAGTAACAATATCATCGTCAAGCCAACATGGGAAAGATATACGCCTGCTAGTCGCGACATTATCATCGAAATTGATCCGGGCATGGCCTTTGGCACCGGTCAACATGCATCTACAAGAATGTGCATTGAAGCAATTGAAGATGTCATTATGAAGGACCGCTCAATTACAGAATGGAAAGTCCTGGACGTCGGTTGCGGTACCGGTATCCTCGGCATCACAGCCGCCAAAATGGGCGCGCAGGATGTCATCTGCGTGGATATTGATAAAAAGGCTGTCGAAATTGCCGGTGAAAACGCGGCCATTAATAATGTAAAACCATCCTTGCGCATTCTAAATAAAAATGTTGCCACCATTGATAAATCGCGCAATTTGATCATCGCCAATCTTACGTCCAAACTGCTCTTAACACTCCGCTCTCATCTTGTTGAACTGCTTTTACCGGAAGGATATATTATTATTTCGGGCATAATCGAGCAGGACGCTAAAAATATTGAGGAACAATTTTCCGCTGATCCCCTGACGCTCCATAGAATTATAACGGAAAAAGAATGGGTCTGTTTCGTGCTCAGAAAAAAAACCGCAAATATTTAGCTATGGTGGGCTCCCACGCAAGCCCGAAATAATATATTTTAGGATGCTAAGCATTGACCATCCCCCGAATATACAGCCCGGATGCTTTAGAAAATAAAACAACCTGTGAACTGGGACCGGATAATTTAAAATATTTAATACAGGTAATGCGCCTGAAAAAAGGCGACAGAATTAATATTTTTGATGGTTTCGGCCGTGAGTTTGAGGCCATAATTAAAGGTTTTTCCACAGAAACAGTTTTTATAGACTTAGAAAAATTAATTCCAACGACAAATAAAAATATTCGCATCACGCTGGCTCAAGCCATTCCAAAAGCCGGAAAGTTGGATACTATTGTGAAAAGCGCCGCTGAACTGGGCGCGGATGTGATTATTCCTTTTGATGCCGCACGATCGGTCGGTCGTATTGCCGAAGAAAAAATTTCTTTAAAAGTTGCGCGCTGGCAAAAAATAGCCGCGGAGGCGGCGCGCTGCTGCCACAGCAATAATATAACAAAAGTATCGAAAGTATCGTCTTTCGCAGACATGATTGCTTCGGCCTCAAACGATGCTCTGAAATTAATGTTCTGGGAGGAAGAATCTCAAAAAACCATTAAAGATATTTTGAAGGATGAAACCATTACCGCCACAAAAGATTTTTTTATTGTCGTAGGCCCTGAAGGAGGTTTTTCCAAAGACGAAGTAACCATGGCAAAAGAAGCCGGCTTTATTTCGGTGAGCCTGGGCAAACAAATTTTAAAAGTGGAAACGGCAGTGGCGACGATACTATCCATAATTCAATATGAAAAAGGCATCTTCGGCCATAAATCACAGGAGTAAAAAATGACCATTTATAAATATGCCGGTTTTTGGCGTCGTCTGGTGGCTTTTATGATTGACAATACGATCGCTACTATTATTTTTTCTGTTTTGTGTACAATCACTGTACTGGCATTTACCTTTGGCTCTATTTCCGGAAATAGTAACTTCTGGATCTCTGATTTAATCGATCCCACACATCTTTCTTCAATAACGATTATTATATATCTATTTTATTTTGTTATAATAATTGCTTATTTCACTTATTTTCACGGCACGACAGGACGCACACCAGGTAAAATGCTTCTTGGTTTGCAGGTAGTTTCTGCCAACGGCGCACCTATTTCCTTCGGCATTGCTTTTTTAAGAGCAGTCGGGTATCTGGTTTCGAATTTATTATTTATCTTTCCCCTTGGCTTTATCTGGGCTGCCTTTGACAAAAGAAAGCAGGGATGGCATGACAAAATAGCCGACACGGTCGTTATTATCAGAGAGCAGCAGAATGAAGCCGCAGGCATATCAATTCCCGATAATCCCCCTGCCTTTCCAACTCCACAACATTACGTGAAACGCGGCGAAGCCCATGGAGAATCGATGCCCCAAGCATGTAAACCACCGGAAAATAATAATGATTAGACGGAGAATAACAAAAGCAAGCGGCCAAAAAAGACCTTGACAAAAGAAACCTTATTCTATAGACGATTGCCTTATTTTACAGGATTAAATTAATCCGGTGGGCCGGTAGCTCAGTCGGTAGAGCATCGGACTGAAAATCCGAGTGTCGGCAGTTCAATTCTGCCCTGGCCCACCATGAAT
>Ga0209777_10004002_pt1 | contig 17727 bp, 8 predicted proteins | sample FrelakmetHBP12HB_FD_187147 | JGI IMG/M metagenome (GOLD analysis project Ga0209777, IMG submission 187147) | Freshwater lake sediment microbial communities from the University of Notre Dame, USA, for methane emissions studies -HBP12 HB (SPAdes)... | ecosystem: Environmental > Aquatic >...
CCTTCTCCAGGCACACGCAGTCGTCGCCGTACGCTTGGAGAAGGGCGTGAAAGAACGCCCTTGAATAGTTCGGCGAGCCGAGCCGCCGCAAGGTCACGGTGTAGAGGTCATAGATCGCGTCGAGCCACTCGCGTCCTGTGACCACGCAGTCGTCGCCGAGCTGCTTGAAGCCATTTCGGGCGGCAGCCCGCGTCTTCCGCGGCAATGTCGCCATGACGTCTTCGACACGGTCGGGCAAGGCTTTGCGGAACGTGTCGTACCGGTCCACCTTCGGCAGGTCCAAGCCGTTAGGCTCGCGGTGCCGGAGCTCCAGATACCTGGCGCCCAGACCGTGGCAAAGCTCCTTGGCCGCCTCGAAGAGCCTCAAAGCCACCTCCGGCGATTCGGCCAGGATGCCGCCGTATGTCGTGTAAGGAACTGAGATCAGCACTCGCCCCACCAGTAGGCTCTTCACGAGGAAGAGGGGGAGCACGCCGCAGACCCGGTCGCCAGACCGGGCGATCAGGTGCAGCGGCCCGTGACCATAGGCCTCCTCGACGGCCTGCGACCAGGCCAACTTGTGGAAGACCGTTCCATCCGGGTGCGCCAGCACATAGGCGTCCCACAGGGCGGCGTCACGTTGCTCGAAGCGTCTGACTTCCAGAGGATTCTCCGAAGGCATGTCTTCTGCCCGCGTGACCTTCCAAGGGGACGCAGTGATGTCGACCGTGGTGAACGGCACGGAAGCCCTGCTACTTACACCCATACTATGCCTGGGCCTGCCAGGGCCATCTGTGATGTCCCCCCTCGGCGAGGTCTAGATCCGACATCTGTCGCGTCAAGCCCCGGCCGAGAGAAGCCGAGACGTCTTGCGGTGGATGCCAACGTGCGAGGGTAGTATAACTGAAAGCGGACCGAATGCAAGTAGCCCGCATAAACCAATGATGCAAGCACACAACGTCTTTCGGAGCCAGCGTGTCGCAATTTGGCGGGCAGGTTATGCTTCTACCAGTGGCGAGCGGAGGGCTGGGAAGGGGGACAAAGGGGGTTCCTGAGCCCCTAGACACGGGGCATTGAGTGTCAGGAGCGCGGTAATGGCCGGTGTGGGGAGCGATTTCATCCAGTGGCCACGCCTTCATTTGCGACGCAGGAACTGATATCCATGGGCATTACTTTGGCCGTCGGGTTTGTCGCGCCGGACAAGATTGACGCGGTCGAGATGATATGACTCGCGGAATCCCCTCACGGCATCAGCCATTTTGGTCGTCCCCCGCGCCCGCGGCCTGCCTGTCGGAAATCAACCGCCCATCAAAAGTCACATTCCACGCCAGGCTTCTGGCCGAAGGGCAGATCGCGAACATTACCTTGTCAAGGGTGTTCCCCAAGCGAAAGACAAGATGGCCGATGCGCGGCAGGCCCAGGAAGAAACAGGGCACTGAAGCTAGCGAAAGCAGAAAACTGTAGCGAGCGAAGAAACCGTTGCACTCGGCCGCAATGAGACGCACGTCCGCCATGGTAAGGGGGTGCTCCGTGGGAACCCTGGAATCGGGTGTTAAACGCCGGAACAGGTTGATGAGGGGATTCGTTCCCAATGGTTCAGAAAAGACGAGCAACCCGTCCGAAACGCAGACGCGACGGAGTTCCTTTACAAAGTCGGCAATGCTCAGATGATGGATGATGGCCTTGCCCACCGCCAGATCAAAGATGCCGTCGGCAAAAGGCATGTGCTCGGCGTCGGCCTCGACGGCGAAGACGACCTTGCGCGCCGCGCCAAACGGATGGCGCAGCAACTGACGGAGGGACTCGTGTGAGATGTCTAGGCACCAGACCTCTGCTCCGCGGGAGGCCAAAAGCTTGGCCTCGGCCGACGACGTGCCACAACCCACAAACAGCACCCGCCGCCCGCACAGGCTGCCAGCTCGCGACTCGATCAGCCGCCACAGATGTTGGTTCACCTCGTCATAGAAACACCGACGAAAGCCATTGCCCCTAGTGACCTGCGTGTCCCAGAAGCACATCTCATCGAGGTTTCTCCTGGAACCCGCGCCGCCCATAGGGCACCCTAGCCTTTCATCTCAACCTGGCGGCAAAGCGTGGCGACTCTGCATTGCCTGTGCCCCCAGCCTGCTAGGCGTCTCACCTGGGTCTCCCGCGCCCGCGCCGAGAACAGCATCCCGCCCAGTTTTCGGTACTAACAAGCAAGCGGTCCAGCCATCGCAGGATCTATCCTACATCCAGAAAGTCCTCCGAGGGCATGTCTTGTGCCCGCGTGGTCTTCCGAGAGCGCGCACCAGTCGGCCGTGGTGAACAGCACGGAAGCCCTGTTCCCTAAACAGATCTTTGCCTGACCGTGCCAAGGTCACCTGAGATGTCCCCCCTCGGCGAGGTCTGGATCCGACATCTGCCGCGCCAAGCCCCGGTCGAGACAGACCGAAACGTCCCGCGGTGGATGTCGGATACGAGAGTAGTATAAACTGAAAGTGGACCGAATACAAACAATCTGCTTAAACAACGATGCAAGCACACACCATAGTTCGGAGCTCGCTTATCGCAATTTGGCGGGCGGGTTATGCCCGTTTCAGGTGAGAGCGGAGGCAGGGAACGGGAACAAAGGACGCTATCAGTGTCGGGAACGCTCCAATAGGCGGCCCAGCGAGCACTTTCGTCCGGCAGCCACACTCTGCGGTCGTACAACTGCGGATGCCGGAGGAGATCAACCGCGTCGTCGCCGATCATCTTTCGGCACTCTTGCTGTGCCCGACGGATACGGCGGTGCGGAACCTTGCGACGGAGGGGATTACGCGGGGCGTCCACCACGTCGGCGACGTGATGTACGACTCGGTCCTCTTCAATGTCGCGTTGGCCGAGAAGTCGAGCGGCGTCCTCGCGCGGCTGGGCCTCGGGCACAAGTCGTTCTACCTGGCGACGGTCCACCGGGCCGAGAACACCGACGATCCCCGGCGGCTGGCGGGGATCCTTGAGGCCCTGCGGCGGGTCCGGCTGCCGGTGGTCCTTCCTCTGCACCCGAGGACCCGCAAGACGCTCGGCGCCGGGCCGGACCGTGTTGGCGAACACGTCCGCGTCATCGACCCTGTGCCCTACCTCGACATGCTGATGTTGGAGAAGAACGCCCGCCTGATCCTTACGGATTCCGGCGGCGTGCAGAAGGAAGCCTATTGGTTCGGCGTGCCGTGCGTGACGCTCCGTGAGGAGACCGAGTGGGTTGAGCTCGTCGAGGAGGGGTGCAACCGGATCGTCGGGGCTGATCCGGATGCTATCGATCGCGCTGTCGCGGCCTTCGAGGCGACAGGCGTATCGCTTCCGCCGAAGCGGAGGGCGGACTTGTATGGCGACGGCCGGAGTGCCGAGAAGGTGCTTGCACTGCTGGTTGGCGGCGCTGAAGAGACTTGCGGCGGATAGAGGCCGTATCCTCTTCTGATGCCTATCCGCGAGAGCCGAGCATCACGCCGCTACTCGTGCACACAGGGCAGCATTACGACGCGCGAATGGCACTCGTCGTGCCCTACGGCGTCATGCGATCCAGCATGGCCACGAAGTTGCGTTTGGGCTTGTGGGTTTGGCGGACGGCGGCGAGGTACTCGGCGAACTCGCCCTTCTGGCCAAGGCGCTTCAGGAGGTCGCGGACCTTGCGGAGAAGGTCGGCGGCCTCGCGGTAGGCGTCGTTGTTCCTTCGATTCACGATGGGGTCGATCTGGCGGCGGTAGATGGCCACGGCGTCGGCGGGGTGGTCCTTCTCGCGCGTCTTGGCAAGCTGCATCCAGAGATCGTTCGAGCACCCGTTGGCCTGGGCTTCCTGCCAGGCGGCCTCGGCGTCCTTTTCCCACAGGAATATCTCGACCAGTAACGAGCCGTCAGCCGCACGCTCCCAACTGTGACGCGGCTTGGCGGCCTGCGCCTTCTCTTTGGCCAACTGCCCACGGATGTGGGCGAGGGCCTTGTCGCGCCAGGCGGGCCACTGCTTCACGCGGTCGGCGTGCTCCTTGAGGTGCTGGTAGGAGTCCAGGGCGGGACTCTGGGCGAACTCGCGCCAGATGAGGTCCATCGCCTCGTCATGACGCCGGCGGCGGTGGTACTCGTCGGCAAGGAAATCCACGAGGCGTTCGTCGCGCCCGTCGGGGAATGCTCGGACGCCTTTCTCAGCCCAAGCCAGCGCCTTGTCGCCTTGGCCTGCTTCCTTATAGGTCTCCGCGATCTCCAGGTAGTGGTAGGGCAAGGACAGGTCGCGACTCTTGATGGCCACGAGGGCCTCGACGTCACCGTCGGCCCGGGCAAAGGACTCCACCATGGCGGTCAGGTGATACCGGCGCGAATCGTAGCTTCGCTCCTTCCCGGCATCCAGGGCGGGCAGCTTGGCCCAGAACGCCTGAGCCAGGCGGCGAAAGGTGGCCAGCCCAGTTTCGCCGAGCACGTCCGCATACCGCTCGCTCGCGCTGGCGAACGTGTCCCAGTCGCCGTCGAGTTCCCATTCGAAGAGGCGACGGGCCAGCGCTTCGGGATCGGGCCGGGCGGCCACGCAGGCCTGATGGTGGATCTCCACCAGGCGGCCAAACATGTCGCCCATGTGGCCGTCGGAATCGTCCATCCCGCCCAAGGCCGTCTCGCATCGCTGGAGGGCGTGTTCGGCCAGTTCGATGACCGCGGCGGCATGGCCTTCCTCCAGGAGCTGGGCGACGGACTCTACGACCTCGCTGATGCCGCGCGAGAAGTCGTAGGCCGAGCTGTAATCGACGAACCCGCCGGTGTCGGTCGCGCGGTCGATGGCCTTGCGGAAGGTCGCCACATCGAGGCCGCCGGGGCCCTGGCTCGCGACCTTCATGAGGAGCCGCTCGCGCAGGCGGTCGTCGTCCTCGAGCTGCTCCATGATCATCTCGACCAGCTTGGCGGTGTCCTGGCGGGCGAGGTACTGCCGTACGTCCTCGATCGTCACCTTGGGCTTGGCGCGGCCACGCGATCGCGGCGAGGCATTGTCGCCTGCGGCCTTGCCGCCCAGGCTGTCGGCACCTTCCTTGAGATATGCGAGCCCGGCGGCCACGAGGTGCTTGCAGAAGACACCCCCGTCGCCCATCGGGCAGGAGCAGGTGCCGCATGCCTCGCCGTCCTCGACCCAGAGCCTGACCTTGTAGCTCCGTGTGCCGCTGACCTTGGCCTTGATGACGCCATCGTCTTCGAACAGGATCTCCGCGCGGCCTTGCTCGAAATAGCCTACGCCCCGCGTCCAAGAGCGGTCGTCGGCCGCGCGGCGAAGTTGGGTCCTGGTCAGCTTGATCTCGGCTCCCGCCACAGTTCTCTCCGATGGAACAGGGGCAATGTAAGCTCGCGTGGCCGGCGAGTCAAAGATAACCCGGTACCAGCCGGACTACCTGCGGAACGGCCCGCGGTAACGGCCTGCCAAGTTGACGATGCCGGGTTGGAGAACGCCCTCATTTCGGCGTCTGCACCACTGCCACAATTGCCGCCCGAATCACCGGTGGTAGGCCCCGCCAAGCGGCGACGACCTGAGCCAAGTCGGGCGGCATCTCGGCCGCCGGGAGGGCGTCTTGGGCGGCGTGCTGAAAGGGCGCTGAAAGGGGAGGGGTGGCGGTGCGCAAGTCTTTCTTTTGTTTGGGCTTGTGCCCGGCGTCCGGTTGACTCTTAATCAGCGGGTCCAAGGTTCGAGTCCTTGGTGGCACACCGGATACTAACCGCCCGTAACCCAATGGGTTGCAGGCGGTTTTCGTTCTCCGGGCGAAGGTTCTCCTGCCCCGCTTCGGAGGGGTAAAAAGGGGCGTAATGGGACCCCTGTGCGAGAAGGCCGAGGTACTTGATGGAGGCGGTCAACCCGACCGCCAGACGCCCCTGGCGATTTCGGCGAGGAGGTAGCTTACGCAAGCACAGACGGGCCAGAACACGGCACCTGCGGCGAGGGCGCCGGGAAGCGCCCAGTCCTTCGCCGCGATGGCGATTACGGCACCGACCAGGACGTTGCGCTTTGCCTGTAATTCTATTGTCTACAAATCCCTATGCTCTGCAAGTATGAAAAGCAGCCTGTTCGAGAAACAGTTCGGCCGGAAGGTGGACCGTTCGGTGGGTCACGGCGGGCCGGCCAATGTTGGGAGCGCCGGAAGAAGGCCGGATACCCGCCACACGGCTGTGCGGTTGAAGAGAGGGGCCGCGGATCGCCGCGGTGCCGCCCATGTGGCCCTGAGGCTCGTGGACCGTTGAAGGGGACTGCCATGACGCGCAGCTTTCTCGTCGCGACCGTGCTCTTGTCGCTGGCGGTGCCGGCGCAAGCCGCCTCGGCCGAACCGGCCGGAGCGGGCGCCGGCCCGAAGCAGGCCAAGAAGGGCCCCGTGAAGGTCTTCATCCTCGCGGGCCAGTCCAACATGGAAGGCCAGGCCGCGGCCGACCTCGAAGGCAAGGACTACAACGACGCCAAGGGCACCCTGGCGACGCTCATGAAGGACCCGGCCAAGGCTTCCCTCTACATGCATCTCAAGGACGACAAGGGGCAGTGGGCGGTGCGGGAGGATGTCTGGGTCTGGTACAAGCCCGAGACCGGCCCCGTGAAGTGCGGGCCCCTCACTCTCGGCTTCACCGTCTATGGCGGGCGGCACCACTTCGGGCCCGAGCTCGAGTTCGGCCACGTCCTCGGGAACCACCTCGCCAACCAGGTCCTGCTCATCAAGACCGCGTGGGGCGGCAAGAGCCTCTCGAAGGACTTCCGGCCGCCCAGCTCCGGCGGCGAGGTAGGGCCTTACTACACGAAGATGCTGGCCGACGTCCGCGAGGCCCTCGCGGACCTCAAGAAGTCTTTCCCCGGCTACGACGGCGGTGGATACGAGCTCGCCGGCTTCGTCTGGTGGCACGGCTGGAACGATTTCTGCGGCGGCAAGGCGGCGGTCGAGGAGTACGAGAAGAACCTCGTCAACCTGATCAAGGACGTGCGCACCGACCTGAAGACGCCCCGCCTGCCGGTGGTGATCGGGGAACTCACGGGCCCCTGGGGCGCCGACTGCAAGGACGCTGCGGCCGTGGCCATCCGCAAGGCGCAGGCCGGCGCGGTCGCCAGGCCGGAGTTCAAGGGGAACGCGCTCTTTGTCGAAACCCACGACTTCGTCCGGAAGCCCGAAGAGTCGCCCTGTCCGGGCCACGGCCACCACGAGTTCGCCAACGCGGAGACCTATTTCCTGGTCGGCCAGGCCCTGGGCGACGGGATGAAGAAACTGCTCCCCTGATCGGAGGGCCGTTGCGTGAAGGGGGACTTCAGGGTGACCGCCTGAGCCGGCAGCGAATGGGTTCTTGCTTGAAAGGAAGTGCTTCATGCGGAGAGCCTGGCTGGTTCTCGGCCTCGTGCTCCCCTGCCGCGTGCTCTTTGCCGCCGATGTGCAAGTGGCATGGTTCACCGACGCGACGATCAAGGATGCGGGCCGCGCGGCGGCGCCCAAGGAGCCGTTGCCTCCGGCCGACGGTACCTGCGGCAAAGGGGTGAAGCTGGTCAAGGCGGCGCCCGTGGAATGGCCCGACCTGAAGCGCGACCTGGGCTACGTCAGTTTCTGGATCAAGCCGAACTGGGATGGAAACGACGGCAAGACGCACCGGCTCTTGCGCATCGGCGACGCCGGCTCCGGCGGCTTCTTTGTGGAGAAGGCCGAGACCGGGATGCTCAGGTACGTGATGACGACGCCGAAAAAGACGACCGCGGCCCGTCATGACGTGTCCGCCTGGAAGGCGGGCCGGTGGCACCACGTTGTGATCGGCTGGCTCTCCGTCAAGGATCGGCCGCTCGGCCTGCCGCTGTGGGTCGACAAGGTTTGCGTGGCGGGCCCCATCTGCGGCACCGACGAGTTCCCCAACATCGACGACAAGCAAGTCTGGATCGGCGACGCGTCCTCCGACGCCGTGGTGGACGAGCTGATCCTTCGGACCAACCCGCAGAGGCAGGGGCGCGACCAGATCCGCGACGTCTACCAGGACTACTTCCGGACCGCGCCTTACGGCAAGATCGCGATCGACCTTCACCCGATGTACGGCCCGATGGACCCGCGTGTGGTCGAGGGCTGCACGAAACAGTACGGCCTCCTGGCCGAGGGCCCCGAAGGGATGGAGCGGGTCACCGACTTCGTCATCCGCTACTCCCAATGGTCCTACTACGACGCCAAGCCCTTCATCACGTGGAGCACGTCCGACGAGAAGATCGCCACGGTGGACAAGGACGGCATGGTCACCGGCAAGGCCCTCGGAACGTGCACCCTCACCGCCGAATTCCGCGGGATGAAGACCCGCCAGAAGATCGCGGTCATCCCGGTCGATCAGCCCGACCTGGACCTGGTCTACGTCGAGCGGCTGCCGAGGTACGCGCGCGACGCCGAGAAGAACCATCCCGCTCCGGGCGACCCCGTGCAGTCGGTCGCCCATATCGTCAACTTCGGCTACCAGAGGGCGCCGGCGGGGGCCGAGGTCCGCTTCGAGCTCATCCCGGACAGGAACCGCCACTTCCGTCTCGACGCCGGCGAGAAGCCGACGGCGACCCAGAGGAAGACGATCGCGAAGGAACTCAAGCCCCGCGAGGAGATCACGGAGGTCTTCGACTGGACCTGGACCGACGAGCCGACCTGGGTCCGGGTCGTCGTCGATCCGAAGGGGCGATTCGACGAGATCTGCAACGCGAACAACGAGCGCTGCGAATTGAACATCGCCCGGCCCCTTGAGATGGCCGTCGACCGGCCGCAGATGGAAGGCTTCTACCAGGACCGGAAGATCAACCACGTCGGCTCATTCAGCGAATTCGACTGGGTCAACGGACAGCTTGAGAGGTTCGGCCGGATATTCCGCGACGCCGTCTACCCGACGACGAGCCCGGATGGCGTGAGGGACGCCTTCCGCAACGACAAGACCTACATCACGGACACGGCCAAGGTCAAGTGGGACGACGAGCCCTGGCAGCAGGAGGAGAAGTACTACGACGGCGGCTTCCCGGTGCGGGAACCGATCAACCTGATGGCCATCGACGGGGCCATCCTGCACGAATATGGGCACACCTGTGCCGCGCTTCCGGATCTCTATGGCTACGTCGTGTTCAAGGAGAACGTGCTGCTGAAGGACGAGAAGGGCCAGGACTACGCGGGGAGCACCCTCATGCCCGCGATCGCGCCGGACTCCTCCGTGATGCCTTTCTCCTCGGCCAACAACGTGCCCTGCGGCGTCGGCCTTCCGTCCCTGATGGATAGTTGCAGCATGTACCTGAAGCCCTTCGAGGCGGGCGCGGTCCAGTGGTTCGCGGGCTGGCGCGGCGGCCGCTTCTGGGCGACCCAGGGGCGGATGATGCCGATCTTCCAACAGGTCCTGAAGATCTACGACGTCAATGACCACCCGCTGAAGGGCGCGGCCGTTTACGTGTATGGCGTCACCAATACGCCCTGCGGGAGGGCGGAAACCAAGTACTTCGCCGATCGTCCGAAGTTCATCGGACAGACGGACGAGGCCGGCCGGTTCCTCTTCCCCGGCGCCACGGACCCTTCCTGGGATGACCCGGAAACCGACGCGGTCGACGGCTCCATCAAGGTCTGGAATCCCTTCGGCCTGGTGGCCAACCTGAGCGGCACGACTCCGGACGTCGCGTTCACGCCGAACGTCATGATCGTGGAGGGGCTTCTGCTCGTCAAGATCGTCAGCGGAACGCAGACCGAGTTCTACTGGCTGCCGCTGCCCGAGTTCAACACCGAGTTCCTTGCCGGCAACAAGTTCACCGGCATCATTCCGGTCCGGACCAGCCTGGAGCCCTCGGCGGCGCCGACTCCCGTCGTCCGGCCGACCATCCCGGAGGCCATTCAGAAGACGAACAAGAGGCCCGTGGGCGTGGTGGACAAGACCGAGATCACCGTGCGATGCGGCGAGGAGTTCGAGCTGGACGGCTCGAAGAGTCTCGACCCCGAAGGGCAGCCCCTGACCTACAACTGGGCCAGCACGCGCGGCGGCGTCAACCCGGAACACTCCTGGCAGCGCGTCATCAAGTCCAAGGCACCCGACAGGCCCATGGAGTGCGAGTACCTCTTCTACGTGATCGACGGCATCCGGTGCAGCCAGCCGGTGACTGTCAAGATCCACGTGGTTAAGGAAACCAAGTAAGGACCCCCTCGCCGGGGTCACAAGGAGGACCGACTTGCGGCAGCAGGTTGTGACAGCACGTGTCCACGACGCCGCGGGGCCGCGCGCGCCGTGGCGACTCGGCCTCCTCGTGGCTGCCGTCCTCGCGGCCGGCTGCAATTCGCCGTATCCCGAATCCGAAGAGGGGCAGAACATCCTCTACAGCACCTTCGCGGAGGAGCCCAAGCACCTCGACCCGGCCCGGGCCTATGCCACGGACGAGTGCGGGATGCTCGGCCCTATCCTGGAGCCGCCGTTCCAGTACCATTTCCTGAAGCGTCCCTACGAGCTTGCGCCCCTGACGGCCACGGACATTCCGAAGGCCGAGACGCGCTCTGTCGCGTTCCAGGGGAAGACGGTCCAGGCGACCGTCTACACGATCCGCCTGAGGCCGGGCACGCGGTACCAGGACCACCCGTGTTTCGTCGAGGCCAACCGGCACCTCACGGAGCCCCAGATGCAGGGCGTCCGTGCGGTCCAGGACATCCGGCCGGCCGCGACACGGGAGCTGGTGGCGGGCGACTACGTCAACGCGGTCCGCCGACTGGCCGACCCGCGCCTGGCGTGCCCGATCGCGAGCACGCTGGCGGCGCACCTCCTCGGCGTCAAGGAGTACCAGGCGTCGCTCCAGGCCGTGCTCGACCGGGAGCGCGCCGCCCGCAAAGCCGCCGCCGGCATGCTCTACAACCAGGAGCAGGACGAGCAGCACGCTCCCATCGCCGTCGACTACGGCGCCGGCGCGGACGCGTTCCCGTTCGTCCGCGAGGTCGACCGGTACACGTTCCAGGTCGTCATGCAGCATCCGTATCCGCAGATGCTTTACTGGATGGCGATGCCGTTCTTCTCTCCGATCCCGCCGGAGGCCGTCGCCTTCTTCGACCAGCCGGTTCTCCTTGAGCGGAGCCTCATCTTCGACAAGAACCCCGTCGGCACGGGGCCTTACGTGCTCGAGGAGTTCGATCCGACCAACCAGATCGTCTTCGAGCGGAACCGCAACTACCACCAGGAGCGGTACCCGGACCTGGCCGCGCCCGACGAGTCCGACGCGACCGCGCAGGCGCTCTATGGCGAGATGAAGGCGGCGGGCCTCCTGGAGGACGTCGGGAAGCCCCTGCCGATGGTCGACCGCCTCGTCCTCAGGATCGAGCGCGAGTCGATCCCGCGGTGGAACAAATTCCTCCAGGGCTACTACGACGCCCAGGGAATCCCCAGCGACGTGTTCGACCAGGCCGTGAAGCTGTCGAGCCAGGGCGACACGACCTTGACGGACGACATGGCGGCGCGCGGCATCCAGTTGCGGAGCTCCTACTCGACGACGACGCAGTTCCTCGTCTTCAACATGGGCGATCCGGTCGTCGGCGGATACACGGAGGCCAAGCGCAAGCTGCGGCAGGCGATCAGCATCGCCTACGACACCGAGGAGGAGATCGCCATCTTCCTGAACGGGCGGGGCCTCCCGGCCTACAGCCCCATCCCGCCCGGCATCTTCGGCCATCCCACCGGGGCGGACGAGATCAACCCGGTCGTGTACCGGTGGGACGCCAAGCTCGGCCACGGGGTCCGCCGCCCGATCGAGGAGGCCAAGGCGCTCCTCGCCGAGGCCGGCTACCCGAATGGTTACGGGCCGGACGGGCAGCGGCTGGTGATCCGCTTCCCCGTGACCGGCGGCACGCCCGAAGGCCGCGCCTGGCTCACCTTCGTTCAGAAGCAGTTCGACAAGCTGGGCATCGGCCTGACCATCGAGGTCAGCGACTGGAACCGTTTCCGCGAGAAGATCGACTCCGGCAACTTCCAGCTTTCGGGCGGCGGCTGGGTCGCCGATTACCCCGATCCGGAGAACTTCCTGTTCCTCCTGTACGGCCCGAGCGCCAAGGTGGTCTCGAAGGGCGAGAACGCCGCCAACTACAAGAGCCCCGAGTACGACGCGCTCTTCGAGAAGATGCGGAGCATGGAGAACTCGCCCGAGCGCCTGGCGGTGGTCAACCAGATGGTCCGCGTGATCCAGGAGGATTCGCCCTGGGTCTTCCGGTACCATCCCAAGTCGCTTGAGCTGTACCATGCGTGGGTCAAGAACGCGTGGCCGCACGCCCTGGCGTTCAACACGTTGAAGTATCGGCGTCTCGACACGGAGGCCCGGACGGCCTATCGCCGCGCGGAGAACCAGCCGCGCTGGTGGCCGGTGATCGGCTTCGCGCTCGTCCTCGCGCTTTCGAGCCTGCCCGCGCTGCGGGCGGCCGTCCGACGCCTGAGGGAGGCCTGAGAGCCTATCCGAGCATTGTGGCACCGCCGCCCTCGGCGGTGCAGATCGGCAGATGGACATTCGCACCGCCGAGGGCGGCGGTGCCACATAGGCTATTCGGATAGGCTATAAGCCATGCTCGCCTACCTCGTGCGACGGATGCTCTATGCCGTGCCGATCATCCTCGGCGTCGTCGTGATCACGTTCGTCCTGTTCTTCGTGGTCAACAAGCCCGAGGACATGGCTCGGCAAACGCTCGGTCCCAAGGCGACGCAGGACGCCGTGGCCGCCTGGGTCCGTGCACACGGCTACGACCTGCCGCCCTTCTACAACGGGCGGGAGGCGGGCCTCGACCGGCTGACCTCGACGCTCCTCTTCCAGAAGTGCGGCCGGCTCCTCGTCTTCGACCTGGGCCGCTCCGACGCCTCGGACCGCGACGTCGGCCAGGAGATCCGCCGCCGCATGGGGCCGAGCCTCGCCATCGCCATCCCCTCGTTCCTCCTGGGGATGACGGTCAATATCACGATCGCCCTCATCATCGCGCTGTGCCGCGCGACGTACCTCGACCGGTGGGGCACGATCGTCTGCGTGCTCCTGATGTCGGTCTCGGCCCTCTTCTACATCATCGGCGGCCAGTTCGTCTTCGCCCTGTGGCTGCGGATGTTTCCCATCTCCGGGTTCGACTGGAGCGCCGTCTCGGCGAAGTTCGTCTTCCTCCCGGTGGTCATCGGCGTCGTGGCCGGCATCGGCGGGGCCGTGCGGTTCTACCGGACGATCTTCCTTGAGGAGATCGGGAAGGACTACGTGCGGACGGCCCGCGCCAAGGGCCTGAGCGAAGGCGTCGTCCTCTTCCGCCACGTCCTCAAGAACGCGATGATCCCCATCCTCACCAACGCGGTCATGGCCATCCCGTTCCTCTTCATGGGCAGCCTGCTCATGGAATCGTTCTTCTCGATCCCCGGCCTGGGCAGCATGACGATCACGGCGATCAACGCGCAGGACTTCGCCGTCATCCGGTCCATGACTTACTTGAGCGCCATCCTCTATATCGTGGGTCTCCTCTTGACGGACGTGAGCTACACGCTCGTGGACCCGCGGATCACGCTCGGCGCGAGCGACACGCGGAGCCTCTACGGGCGCGCCTCCTGGCGGGACCTGGCCCGGATCGCGGTCGGGTTTGTGCTCCTGGCCGCGCTGGCGGTGGGAACGTGGCGCGCGGCCGTGTACTTCGGAACGCTGAAGCTCCGCGTGCCCGTGTTCGAGACGGCGGTCCTGGCGGTCACGCTGCTGGGCTTTGTCGCCTTCCTCTTGTATGCCCGGCGAAGCGAGCTCTGGCGCGCGGCCTGGCGCCAGGTCTGGCAGAGCCACATCGCGCGAGGGTCGCTCGCGATCCTCTCGGTCTACATCCTGATCGCCGTGCTCGACAGCGTGGCCTGGCGCGACGTCGACCGCGCGGCCGCCGTCGCCGGCGGCGGCGCGCCGGCGACCGCCGCGGCGTTCTCGGACCCGCGGTCGGTCCTCGATCGGCTGTGCGTCCCCCTGTCGAGCCGGACGGAAAAGACCTACTCGGCCCCGCTGGCGGACCGGCTCCTCGCGAAGGAGACGGTCGAGGAGGAGGTCGACGGCCGCCCAGTCCTCCGCCGCGACTATCCGCCGCTCAAGCATCCGGGTTCGCACCTCCTCGGGACGGACAAGATCGGCCAGGACGTCCTCTTCATGACGCTGAAGAGCGTCCGCACGGGCCTCATCGTCGGCGGCCTGACGATGCTCCTCTCCGTGCCGTTCGCCATCTTCTTCGGCGTCGTCGCGGGGTTCTTCGGCGGCTGGGTCGACGACGCCATTCAATATCTCTACAGCACGCTCGCGTCGATCCCGTGGATCCTCCTGGTGGTCTGCTTCATGATGGTCTTTGGCCAGGGGCTGCCGCAGCTCTGCGTCGTGATGGGGCTGACGGGCTGGGTGGGCCTCTGCCGCGTGCTGCGCGGCGAGACGCTGAAGCTGCGGGAGCGGGAGTACGTCCAGGCGGCCCTGGCGCTGGGCGTTTCGCGGGCCCGCGTGCTCGCGCGGCACATCGTGCCGAACGTGATGCACCTGGTCCTGATCAACGTGGTGCTGGGGTTCAGCGGCCTGGTGCTGGCGGAGGCGGTCCTCAGCTATATCGGCGTCGGCGTCGGCCCGGGCACGTACAGTTGGGGCACGATGATCAACCTCGCGCGCGGCGAACTGGGCCGCGAGCCCGTCGTCTGGTGGAACCTGGCGGCCGCCTTCATCGCCATGTTCGCGCTGGTGCTGCCGGCCAACCTGTTCGGCGACGCGCTGCGGGATGCGCTCGACCCGAGCCTTCGCATCCGCGGCCAAGGAGAATAGAACGCCGTCACCATTGATCCTGTGGGTGCCATGCTTTCGCGCCGTTGCGAAAGCATGGCCTTCGAGCTGCGGGTAAGCATGCTTTCGCAACGGCGCGAAAGCATGGCACCCGAGTGTGAGAGGAGAATAAGGCGTGGCGCTTCTGGAAGTCCGGGACTTGCAGACGTACTTCCGCACGGCGGGCGAGCCCCGCCGCGTGGTCGACGGCGTCTCGCTCACGGTCGAGAGCGGCGAGACGGTCGGCCTCGTCGGCGAGTCCGGCTGCGGCAAGTCCCTGACGGCCCTCTCGGTCATGCAGCTCATCCCGCGCCCCGGCTACGTCGCCGGAGGCTCGATCCTCTTCAAGGGGCGCGACGTCGTGCGCCTGCCGGGGCCCGAGAAACGCTCCGTCCGCGGCCGGCACATGGCGATGATCTTCCAGGAGCCGATGACCAGCCTGAACCCGGTCCTCTCGATCCGGACGCAGCTCCTGGAAGCCATCCGGCACGGCAGGCCGGCCGACGGCGGCCGCCGCTCCACCGCCGAAGAGGTCGAGCAGGCCGTCGAGGCCCTGCGCCTGACGGACATGCCCGAGCCGCGGCAGAAACTCGCACAGTACCCGCACCAGCTTTCCGGCGGGATGCGCCAGCGCGTGATGATCGCGATGGCCCTGGCGTGCCGGCCGGAACTCCTGATTGCCGACGAGCCGACCACGGCGCTCGACGTGACCGTGGAGGCGCGGATTCTCGATCTCCTGCGGGACCTCCAGCGGAAGCTCGGCACGGCCATCCTCTTCATCACGCACGACCTCGCGGTCGTGGCCGAGATGGCCAACCGCGTGGCGGTGATGTACGCTGGGAAGATCGTGGAGACCGCCTCGACGCGCGCGCTCTTTGCCGGCGGGGCGCACCCCTATACCGAGCAACTTCTGCGGTGCCGGCCCGGCCGGGGCCTCAGGGGCCGCTGCCTGGAGACGATCCCCGGCGTCGTGCCCGACCCGAAGGACTTTCCGCCCGGCTGCCGGTTCTACGACCGGTGCAGCCGCGCCGTCGCGCCGTGCCGCGACGTCGAACCGATCCTGCGCGAGATCGCGCCGGGCCACGCCGTCGCGTGCCACCTGCACGACGAGCACGGGATGGCGGCGGATCCGGCCACGTTCTCCTCCCAGGAGGCGGCCGCCGCGGAGGCGTCGCCGCGCGACGGGCTGCTCCTCGAAGCGACGGCCGTCGCCAAGCATTTCCCCATCCGCAAGGGCGTCCTCCAGCGCGTCGTCGGCCAGGTCAAGGCCGTCGACGGCGTGGACCTGGCCATCGCCCGCGGGAGTACGCTGGCCCTCGTGGGCGAGTCGGGCTGCGGCAAGACGACGCTCGGGAAGACCCTGATCCGCCTGCTGCCGCCCACGGCGGGGACGATCCGCTTCGGCGGCCGCGACGTGACGCTCCTCGGCGAGGACGGCCTGCGCCAATTTCGCCGCGAGGTCCAGTTCGTGTTCCAGGACCCGTACTCGTCGCTCGATCCGCGGATGACGGTCGAGGCCATCGTCGGCGAAGGGATGCTCGTGCACGGGATCGGCCGCGACCGGCAGGAGCGGCGCGAGCGCGTGCGGCAGGTCCTTGAGAGCGTGGGCCTCAAGGCCGACGCCATGGTCTGCTATCCGCACGAATTCTCCGGCGGCCAGCGCCAGCGGATCGGCATCGCGCGGGTCCTCGCGGTCGAGCCGAAGTTCCTGATCCTCGACGAGCCGACGAGCGCCCTGGACGTCTCGATCCAGGCCCAGGTCCTCAACCTCCTGTGCGGGCTCAAGGACGCGGGCAAGGAGCGGCTGACCTACCTGCTGATCACGCACGACCTCGGCATCGTCGAGTACCTCGCCGACGAGGTGGCCGTCATGTACCTGGGCCGGATCGTGGAGCGGAGCCCCGCCGAGGGCCTGTTCGACGAGCCTTGCCACCCGTACACGCGGGCGCTTCTGTCGGCGGTGCCGCGGCTGGAGTCGGCGGGGCGCGGCAACCGCATTCGCCTGGAAGGTGATGTTCCCTCGCCGAGCAACCCGCCGCCCGGTTGCCACTTCCACCAGCGGTGCCCGAGCGTGATGCCCGTCTGCCGCCACGTGTACCCGCCCGTGACCGGCCTGGGCGGCGGCCGGATGGTCCGCTGCCACCTGTATAAGTAGGGGCGGCCCCATGTGGCCGCCCGGCCGTTGACGTGGCCGTGCCGGCCGTTTTGTCGTGGCCGTTCGCCCAAACCACGTCAAAGGCCGGCCATGATGTATCATGGCCCTACAACGGCGAACATCAACGGCCGGGCGGCCACATAGGGCCGCCCCTACGGTACGGCATACCGCCCGCCCGCGTGCGTCTCGATCTCGACGGCACGCCCGCGATACCGGATGCGGCACCGTCCGCCGCGCAAAGACCGGATCTCGGCTCTCACCAGCGCTCCGCCTTCCCAGCGGATAGCGACCTCGAATCCGCCGCGGGCCCGCAGGCCCGTCGCGGCGCCCGTCGGCCACGCGTCCGGCAGGGCCGGAAGAAGATGGATCTCATCTCGATGCGACTGGAGGAGCATCTCGGCGATGGCCGCCGTCGCGCCGAAGCTGCCGTCGACCTGCGGCGACTTGAAGCATTTCGAGAAGAGGTTGGGGCACGTCTGCTCCGCGACGAGGTTCCGCAGGCACAGGAGCGCGTGGTTCCCGTCGCCGAGGCGCGCCCAGCACGCCGCCTTCCACGCCATCGAAAATCCCGTCGTGCCGTCGCCGCGCTCGCCGAGCGAGACCCTAGCGGCCCCGGCCAGCTCGGGGGTTCCCTCGGGCGTGATCTGGTCGCCGGGATAGAGGCCGTAGAGATGCGAGAGGTGCCGGTGCTGCTTCTCCAAGTCGTCCCAGTCCTCGAGCCACTCCTGGAGGTTGCCGCGCCGGCCGACCTGCATCGGCGCGAGTCGCCCGCGTGCCTCGGCCGCCCGGGCGGCGAACTCCTCATCGATGCCGAGCGTCCGGGCCGCCTCGACGCACGCGCAGATCG
>Ga0209777_10004003_pt1 | contig 17726 bp, 15 predicted proteins | sample FrelakmetHBP12HB_FD_187147 | JGI IMG/M metagenome (GOLD analysis project Ga0209777, IMG submission 187147) | Freshwater lake sediment microbial communities from the University of Notre Dame, USA, for methane emissions studies -HBP12 HB (SPAdes)... | ecosystem: Environmental > Aquatic >...
CTCGAAATTACATCAGCTGTTACGCTCCGTTTTGTCCAGAGCGAGTTACCCATATCTCCCCTCAGAAGATGGGAAAGCCATTCCCAGTACTGGTTTATCACCGGTTGATCGAGACCCAGCATGTGTTTGACCGCGGTCACATCGATCTGTTCGGTTCCCTCATGTGGAGCTTGTAATACCATCAGATCGATAACATTGCCGGGCATAAGACGGATAAACATAAATACCAGAACGGTTAAAATAAGGAAGGTCGGGATTAACAGAAGAATCCTTCTAATGATGTAGCTACCCATTCAACCTCCCGTTCTACTAGTCACCAGTTCTGTCAAGGTTATTTATAAATCACCACTGCTGTTAAAAGTACAAATTATTACTTCAGGTAATTTCCCCCGGTCCTTTATTTATTTTTTCAAGCCATTCCGTATTGGAAGTTCGACAAGAATATTCATGATATCCGCGGGATTATTATGTATTTAATCATCAGGTTAGTTACCCGTTAATTATCAGATTTTAGCGAAGGCATCAAATTGAGCTCCTATTGAAATTTAATGTAACCTACGGTATATTGAAAAACAGAAGGACGTTGGAACTGAGACGCAAATTTCAGTACTTCCTTCACCGGGGGTGGTTCCGGCCAAAGAGCTCACCCCCGTGTTTATTTGGGATTCAGAATAGGCAATAATTATTAATTATTTTGTTATATTTACTATCCCAATTCTATTGATTAATTTGTTTATTTAATCCTTTTTAACTCGTAGTAAATCTAAAACCATTCGTATGTGGTACTTAGTGTATTCCTCCAGGGTGAAATTCTGATGCAAGTACCTTTGTCTTAACACCCAACTATGACCAATCGTCACTATATCATTGGCAAGCAGAGTAGGATTATCACACTTAAATTCTTCGCGCTTAATGCCTTCTTTTATTAATTGCTCAAAGAAAGTAACTTCATGAATCTGGGAGGCTATTATCCTGTCAACGTCTTTTTGTGAAAATGTCCGCAGGTAGCGGTAGAAGAGCAAAATTTGTTTTGAAATTGAATCCACATTCTGGAAATAACCGGTTATTGCATTGCTGAGGACGACGGTACTACTATTATTGTCGAATTGTTTGATATAATCACTGACCAGTAAAGGATCCATCACTGTATTAAGCACTATTAAATGGAGGATGTCATTTTTTGAGCCAATATAATTATATATGCCGCCAGACGACATTTTACTTGCTTTCATGATGTCGCGCATGCCGGTTATTTCATATCCTTTGGTTAAAAAAACTTTCAATGCCGCTGAGGCGATCTGCTGGCGTCTTTCGTTCACTAAATTTTTATCTTGCACTAAGGAACGTATTTTTTTAACCATCCAGCCAACCTTAAATACATCATTATGAACGGTTGTTCGTTCTTAAAGAACCATTGTTCGTTGATAAATTAACACGTTTATTACAATTTGTCAATAGGTTTTTAGAGTCTGAGCGAAATATTTTTCTATATTTGTTACCACAACGGAAGGACAATAAAAGCAATACTTTTTATGATAAGACTTACTCCAAAAAGGTTCCTTCTTTCGGGAATATCGCACGAATTTAAAAATAAGGCTTCAGTATCGAGCTAAATCACTTATATTAAAAGGATCATAACAAAAAATAATTAGCATAACGATAAAGACAGAGAGAGTCAATCGATACCTGAAACACAATATATCGCAAAATGGTTTAATAGTTACTTACCTTTTATTGTATAAGAATAAGTAACCTGCCCGTTTTGCTTAGTTACCGTCTCATCTTTGGGTAGATAAGAACTGATATAGTCCACTTTCACCTGCGAAGCTGATACCGTCACATTTAGAAATCCGGAATTAGGCAGAATGTTTCCGGAACTATACGCGTCGCTATTAAAAGCCGTGTAAGTCGGGTCGGCGGGACAAGGCACTTCCTGATACGTTACACCGCCAAGTTGCTGCTGTGCAAAGAGATGGTCATGTCCCTGAAAATATATGGTCACTTTGTATTTTGCCATTAACTGTTGAATGGGCAAGTCCCATCCGGGGCGCATTGTGCTGAACTCTGAAACAGCGTTTTTGTTCTGTCCGCCCCACTCATATTCATTAGCCAATTCAATTCCGCCACGTCCGGTTCCAAGCACATGATGTGTGAACACAAATTTGTATTTAGCATTTGAATTTGCCAGGGTTTGTTCAAGCCACTTGTATTGTGTGTCGCCTAGAGTTACGTCCCACATATTACGGTTTTTGGCCGTGTTATCACTTCCGACGACATTATCCACCGCCACCGATGAGTGCCAATAAAAATCAATTACCACAAAAAGAGCATTTCCCCATGTCCACGAATAATAATCCTTCGGCAAACCGACGAAAGGCACATTTTCAGTATCGCCGCTGTAAAAAGCCCCCGGAGCAGGCAACGGGAAATATTCTATGCGGGCTTTTCCTGCATAAACTGCTGCATTATTGGCAGTCCCGTTCAGCAAGTATTTTGCGGCTTCTTCGTGATTACCATTGACCAGGAATAGCGGCGAGGAGCTTCCCACAATGCTTAAATAATTCCGTTGGTTGGCATAAACAGCGTTAACGGTTTGCTGGTTTAACTGGTTTTTGGTTATCAAAGGGTCGATGCTGAAATCGTCACCCAGACTCAAATAAAAATCAGGGTTGAGGGCTTTTACATTATTCATTGTCACCATGTACAAATCAGAATCAAACATTTTACCCACCCGCTCGGGATGCGAATCCGCCTGAATGCCGAAGCTGAAAGTGTCGCCGGTTGCCCTCTGGGTATGAAAGGTGGCTTCTATCCCAGCCGAAAAATCCGTTTCTCCTGATAAGCGGTAACACACACGGTAATAATATTGCGTATCCTTATCCAGATTAGTCACATCAACATCGGCAGGTATGTCTTTCTGAAAGCCGGTAATACCGGTGTGTCCGCTGTAATCCCCCGAAGTTTTACCGTATTGGATATACATTTCGCCGGAATCGGCGTCCAATAAACTGACTGTGATGGAGGAGTCTGTCGGACTTCCCAGTATTACTGTCCCGGGAAAAGCCTTGTTTGCTTTTACCGTAGGAACATTAACTATGGGGGTTTTTATGGTAGTTTGATAGGTGCTCGAGGTTGTAGTCACCGGCAACGGCTGTGTGGTTAAGACAGTTGTTGAACTGCCGGTTAGCACATCGGAATTCGTCCCTTTCGTGCACCCTGTTACCATTGATAAGACTATAATAATCGCTACGATTATCATCACTTTATCAAGTTTACGTTTCATTCGATTCTAACCCTGTTTCAATTTCACTGAACTATTTTGTATTTATAGTATATGAATAAGCAATCTCACCGTTTTGATGTCCTGAAGGAGCCTCGCCGGGCATATACGTGCGTACATAATCCACCGTTACCCCTGAATCTGCCACTGTCACGCGTATATGTCCGGAACTACTGATAATCACGCCTTCTGTATAACCGTATTTATCTGCGCTGTTTTTATCATTGGTTGCGCCCGGCTGCGGACAATCCTGATATATCACTCCATTCAGTTGCTGATATGCATATAAATGGTCGTGGCCGTGGAAGAAAGCGGACACATGATTGTCCACCAGTAATTGCTGAATCGGTTCTCCCCAGCCCGGCCTGTTTTTATCGAATCCCCAGGTGCCGTCCGCATTTTGCCCGCCCCATTCATACAAATTCGCCGCTTCCACACCTCCCCGCCCATTGCCGTCGGTACCGGTATCGAACCCACCTTCCAGATGATGGGCAAACACAAATTTATATTTGGCTTTGCTGTTTGCTAGCGTGGATTTCAACCAATCATATTGTGTTTTACCCAGAGTCCAGTCCCAACCGGCGGTTTTGCCGGTTGTAGTGTACCAGAACGGGTCGAGTACGATGAAAAGCGCATCGCCCCACGTCCATGAATAATAGTTCTCCCGCAACCCCACGAACGGCTCCGATGTAGTATTCCCGGTGTAAAAATTATCCGGCAACGGATTAGGATAGTACAGTTTACGGTCGTTGCTCGTCCACACTGCTAAATTATTGGAAGTGCCGTTCAGTAACCAGCCCAATTCGCCATCGTGATTTCCCGTAGCCAGATATAGGGGGACCGAATTGCCGAATATTCCGAAATAATTTCTTCTTTCGACGTAGGTGTTCATCACCTGAGCTGCGGTCGGCGTCTTCATCTTCTCGGTCATAAACGTATCGCCCAAGTCGATATTGAAATCCGGGTTTTCGTTTAAAATATTCTGAAAAGTCAGCGCCACCTTATCCGGATTGGTATTATTATCGAAATGAGGGTCGGCGTCGATGGTAAAGACAAAACTTTCGCCTGCGGTGCGCTGGGTAACAAAATGAGCTTCATCTCCGGCATAAAAACTACTTTCTCCGGCCGAACGATAACAGATGCGATAGTAGTAAGCCGTGTCTCCGGTCAAACCGGAAATCTTAAACTCCAGCGGCTGGTCCTTTTGCAAACCGGAAACGGTTGTCTCTTTGTCGTACTTAGCGGAAGCCAGCCCGTATTGAACGTAAAAATCGATATTGGCCGCGGTTAGAAGACTTAAGGTAATTGAGTCTGTTTCCGGCCTCCCCAGTATCACCGTTCCCGGGAATATTTGGTTGGTCAACGGCTGTGCGGTAATGGATACAGGTACCGAAGTAGTCGATATCACTACCGGTTGGGAGGTTGGAGCGATCGAAATACCGGAAGTTGATGTTGTCGGCACAGTTGTTGCCGCAGGAACAACATTACAGCCGACTATCGCAAAGGTTGAGAGTAGCGCTCCAATAATCAGCAGTCTCTTGTTCATCGTGGTTCCCCCAGAATCAACTAAATAATGTACTCTTTTCTTTCAACTATCATAGCGCCATGTATCAGGGAGGTGGGGTTGCAGGGGTAGTAGTGTTTGCCGGTGGCTGGTTGGGCGGGTTGTCATTCCCGACGCCGGGCGGTAGTAAGGGAGGGCGAATACCACCACCGGGCAGCGTGTTTATTCCATTAGATGGGCGGTTCGGTTGCACACCGTTCGGCAGTATCCTGCCGGGATTTCCGAGCTGAACATTTATCGATTGAAGGTAAAGTATCGCACCGACTATTATAAGCGCTGCGGTGATACCCAATCCTATTTTGGCTCGTAGCTTTGACAGGAATAGCGCTGAGAAAACAGCTAACGGGAAAAGCCCCGGGAAGTAAAAGCGGGCATAGACAATAAACGGGCGACTGCCCATTCCGGTATTGGCCGTCCACTCGTACAGGAGATATAAGAGAAATCCGCCGACAAACCAGCCGAGCAGTAATAAAATAATATCCAACCCGGTTTTTTTCCCCTGTGATGGGGTTGTATTTATTTCATTTTTATATCTACGCGCTGATAATAGCTGGTACAGTCCGAAACACAAACCGATTAAGACAATGATAAGGAGCGGGAAACCTACTATTAAGTCTCGGGGAGCAATCTGCAGATTGGTCTTGATAATGTTCCAAAATACAGATTGCCCCGAGCGTGTTAATTCACCGATATGCTGAAAAGCAAATGTAATGTCGCCCGATGTATATTTATATCCATAATCAAACGGTGAGCCAAAAACAGCCTTATCGTAGAACAGTAATACGGCTAAAGGAATACCGATACCAAACAACGCCACCGGTATCTCAACCTTTAGGTTAGTTTTCACTCGCTTAATAACGGTGCTCATCACCAGAAAAGCAAAGTGTAGAGCGAAAAATACAGCAATTGCTACATTCGTGTAACGGGTTACTACTGACCATGAAATAAGAAGAAAAGCTGTAAACAGGAGTCCAGCACCGGCGATGCGGTTTAATCGTGCTCTCTCCATCGCCCAATAGATATACAAACCCCCGCCCATTACCAGAAAAGCGCCGGCGGCAAATGTGTCCATGTAGCTGCGGTTAAGCATTACCAGACTTACAGGAGTAAAAAGCATGAGTAACGTCCCGATGCAGGCCGTCTTTTCATCACGTAACCGCCGTAATAACAGAAACATTACAAACGCTACTCCCAGTGCCAGTAATGCATTTCCCCAACGCGGTATACCCATTAATTCGAAAGGTACATCGTAGAAAACGTAACCTGGCGCTTTTTCCAATGCCCACTTATTGGCACCAACATTCACATAATCAATAAAATGCCCAACTTGTGTTTGAGTTTCGCTTGATTGTGCATTATGTACTTCGTCGTTAACCACAAGTTTACCATCGGCAAAATTATGGATCGCATAATAATAACTCCAGTCGTCAGGCTCCATCAGATGCGCTGGGATAGCCAGTGACAAGCAGACAGCAACTATCAAACCAATTGCCGTTATCACTCGGTATATATTGACGTAGCGTTTTAAAACGCGATTAAAGAAACGGTCTTTAGTCTCCAATCCATCTTGTTGGTTACCCATTTCCGACATCATTTCCAAAATTTATTTTATTACTTTTCAATTGTAGCACCGGGAGTTAAATCGCTGTCTGCCAGGGCCGGGTCCGTTGCCGCAAAGCAAGTAGCCCTAAAACAGGCGTTCATCGTTCCCCCTCCCGGATCAGATGGTATTTTTATCCCTTGGGCAGTTATAGCACTACCTGTTACGGGGTTAATATACTCCCAGACTATTTCTCCTTCAGAAGTCACTTCGAAAAATGTCCCCAGGGGTCCATGGCAAATCAGGGTGTCACCATTAGGTAACCGCTGAGCTCCTGATATCTTATCGGCAAAGAAATCGGTAGGATTCTTGGCCTTATATGTCCAAGTCAAATCTGCTGGCCCATATGCAGATCCTGAGGTCAGAGTATAATGACCCTGGGCATCTACCAGCGGCGTTATTTCATCTACAGAGGAGTAATTTCCATCCTGGCGGTTGTCACCGTTGTTGAATATCAAAATATTCCCTGCGCCCGGCAGTCCGTTTGTAATCCAATTGGCGTTGTGCTGTGCGAATAGTTTTTGATCTTTGGATGTCCCGGCACGATAGACCTGAGGATTGCCCCAACGATAAATCAGTCCACCGCCATTACCGGAGATGCCACCAGTGTTGCTGGCAGCTTCTTTAGTAGTAGTGCTGTGATCAATTATCCAGATTTCACCCATGTTGTGAGCGCTAATCATTATTTGGTCTAGCTTTGGATTGTAGTCCACTGCATTAGCATGAATCCAATCACTGCCATTACCGCCAAAATTAATATCCACTAATTCGGGATGATCGGCTACTACACCATAGTTAGCTTTACTTGGGTCAAAGTCCTGAATCAAATGGTCCCATAGGTCCCATTCCCAGACCAAAGTCCCACCGTTTAGCCCATCTGGCTTGATTTCCACGATTTTCTCAGACCAGAGGTTAACCTGACTGAGTAAAGCAGGATTGCGACCGGCTGCAATGGCTTCTTCTTTAGTCTTTATATCCCAACAGATCATCAATATATCCCCATTCGGTAGGGACCTGATATCATGGTGCGGGATGCAGGTATCGCTAAGGTACCGAAAATCCCACAATAAAGTCCCATCCCACGCTATTTTCTGAATTCCCCCGCCGGCAGGTCCTTGAAGATTCGATATATGGATTGACCGGAGCAGCGTTCCATTATCAAGCAGATAGACGGATTGTCCCGGAGTATATTTACTATCCCAGGTGTGAACTAATTTCCCATCCATATCGATCAAGTAAGTGTTAGTGGAGTGAATCGGGGCAAACAGGGTATATCCAGAAAAGGCCTGGGCAGTTTGGTATATTAATCCTACGGTTTGGTTAGCTGATATTCCAGATGGCAATGGAACCATGATTGTTCCGGCAGTCTTTGTTGTTGTAGTCGCTGTTTTAGCAGTGGTGCTTGTAGCAACAGTGGCAGCCGACGTCGTTGACCCGGAAGGTGTTAAGGTATTAGAAGGAACGTCATTAACCGCACTGGTTGGAGTAACTGTTTGACTTGTGGGGCCGGTAGATACACTGCAAGCCGTCATTACCATTACAGTCATTAAGGCAGCTATCATCGTAAATATCTTGCCGCAGTTCAAAGCTTTTAGGTGGGCTTTTCCCCGGAATATATCGTTTTTCGCTTCGAGGAATAACTTTTTTGTTCTCATTATCATCACTCTCCCATTGTTCAACACCCTGGTTATCACGGAGCCTAGAAAAGGGCTATCACAAGTTAATATTTCAGTGGATTCCCTTTAATGTCATTTCCTATTTCTCTATAGTTCCACCAGGAGTCAAATCCCTGCCTGCAAGACCTGCGTAATCAGGGCTATAGCGTACGACTCTGAAAACTTCATTCATGAATTGGCCTTGTTTGGCTGGGTCCGGTGGGATAGTTCCATCTCGTCCCAGCGGTCCTGTTTTCCCCACGGGATTAACGTATTTCCAGACTGTTTCCCCGCTGGCGGTAACCTCAAAAATTGTGCCGTGGATGCCATCGCAGATCAAAGTGTCCCCATTTGGCAAGCGCTGCGCACCGGAAATTTCACTGGCAAAAAATGAGGTCGGGGGATTTGCTTTATAAGTCCACGTCAGGCTCGTCGGTCCGAAAGCTTTGCCTGCGGTTAGGGCATAGTCCCCGCTGACATCGGCAGGTGGTGTAATTTCGTCTACCGTAGTATAGCCGCGGCCCAGTCCGTTATTGAAAATCAGAATATCCCCGGCACCCGGCAAACCGGCATCTATCCACATTGCGCAGTGCTGTTGAAATAAAGCATCGTCACTCTTAGTTCCGGCATCATATTGTGCCGGATTGCCCCAACGGTAAAGCAGGTCGCCACCCTTGCCGTGTGTGCCGCCTGTGTGGCCGGCCGCTTGAACAGTAGTGGTGCTGTGATCAATAATCCAGATTTCACTATTGCCGCGCACGCTGACCATCACCTGATCCAGGGCGGCATTATAGGTGATTGAGTTCATATGATTCCAGAAAGCCGGGATTTGCTGTCCGCCGCCATTAGGGTCAATTAACTCCGGATGTGCCGCGACTGTGCCGTAATTTGCTTTAGAGGATGAGTAATCCTGCACGAGATGGTCCCAAACGTGCCATGACCACACGACGGTACCGCCGCTAGGGAATGTAGGCTTTATCTCAACAATCGAGTCAGGTACCATATATCCGTTAGTCTTGATTTCCCCATTTAATTTACTAAGATCAAACCCGGCAGCTACCGCTTCGTCGTAGGTTTTCTTCTCGACCACCAGCATCAGGATATTGCCGTTGGGGAGTACTACGAAATCATGATGCTGTATATACAGGGGAGTAGAATAATCCAGCGACCACACCATGTCATCATCCCAGTTGAATTCCTCAATTCTGCCACCTTCGCCACCCCCCGTACTCAAATCAGGGTTCTTGACTGAACACGCTCGGATTAAATCACCGTTCGCCAGCAGATAAGCCGACTGTCCGGGTGGATACTTGCTTGCCGTCCACTTATGGACTACTTTCCCCTGGTTATCAATGAGATAGGTGGAGGTGTATTGTTTCGGGGCCAATAATGTGTAGCCTGTAAAAGCACGGGGGTCGTTTAAAAAAAGCCCTACCGTCTGGGCACTATCGGTCGATGTAAATGCTGCGGTCGTCGTAGAAGCAGGTGTAACCGGGGTTGTTTTAGTCGTCTGACTAGTGTTTGACGTGGTTTTAGACGCAATGATAGTTGTGGCTGTTGTCGTTGGTACCGATGCGGTGACTATGGTTGTGACCGCGCTTGTCGCGGACGGAGATGTCACTGGACTGCAACCTGATAAAATAACCGTCATTGTTATCGATACTGCGATGAATGCTAATTGCTTCTTCATTTTACTTCCCTCCTTATTAACTACTGTATGCATCACTATCAATCCCTAGCGACGCACGACCCGGAACCCAACTTCTGAATATTGGTATTCCTCCTGCCCGAGGTAGTAGGCCGGGTCGCGATTGGAAACCCTCGAATGTCCGTTGTCGATGCCGTTCAGCTTATCGGGTTCGCCGTTGTACCAGTTTCCGCCGCGCATGCAGCGGTATATCTTACCATCCTGCATTGGACTGGCCTGGGACATTGCCGGACCGGTGGGGTTGACGGCGGGACTGCTTTTGTAATAGTCCGTCTGGTACCAGTCATTACACCACTGCCAGACGTTGCCGGCCATATCGTACAGATCGTAGCTGTTGGCTCCGTTCGCTGTCTGATAAGTATCTTGAGTGCCGGGCCAGTTAAAATCGGCTTTATGCTGTAATTGACCGTTGTAGAAACCCACCGGAGTCGTCCAGGGTAACGGACCTGTCTCATACGGGTCTCCCGAGTTCGGCCAGTTAGCTCTGGTTTTGTCGGCGGCATTACCCCAGGGGTAATTGTAATACGGATTATTTTGACCGCCGCGGGCGGCATATTCCCATTCCGCCTCGGTCGGCAGGCGATATCCGTTTTTAGTGAAGTCGCAATCCCAGGTGGTCGTGTTATAGCAGGGTTGGTAGCTGTCCCTAGCGCTAAGCCAGTTACAATAGGTGGCAGCGCCGAACCACGTGACACCGGTAGCAGGATGATTATCCCGGTTATCGATCACCGAAAACTTTTTACCATCCCAGCCGATGGTGCTGTGGTTGTAAGCCTGATTGGTCAGAAAGAGCACATCTTTGCCGCCGGTCAGGTACACCAGCCCATTGCTAACACTGATTGAGTCTTTTGCGCCGCCGGTCACATAATATACTCCCCCCGATACGGTGATTAAACCCTGCGACATCGCCGAATTGAGATAATCGCAGTATTGCCGGATGGTGATATCGTACTTGTCCATATAAAATGTGCTGACGGTGACGTTGTGAATGGGGATTTCATCGGTGGGATGCTGCGGGTCAACAAAGCCGTAGTGGTCGCCCATCTCAAACTGCCCGCCGGGGATTTGCACCATAGCGGTGCCCGGGGATAAAGCCGGAGTTGAAACAACCGTTATTGCCGAAGGTGTGGTAGTTGTTGAAGTCGTTACGGCAATAGAGGTCAATGCCGTGGTAATTATGGTAGTAGAAGATACCACTGCCGTCGATGAGGTTACGGCAGTGGTCGTGGAAGTGCCTGGTTTATGCTGAGAACAGCCGGTTAATATCATCGCCATCATTGTGACCACTGAAATTACCGTTAGCAGTTTCTTCTTTTCCATGCCGTTCATTCCTCGACTTTATTTTCAGCTTGATTCTCTTCCAGTCTATCGGCAACAGCAGCGCCCCGAAAGTGAAAAAAGCACGATTTGTTAGTAGATGGCGTGAATATTGCACGAAAAAATGTGCAATTTGCATGGGTCGGCGTGCATTTTGTAGATTTCAAAAGACTTTCTGAAGGACTATAATACGTGCATGCAGAAAGATAACGATATTGTCAAATTGCTGCGGGTGGCAGTAGTCATATGGTTGGCTTACTTTGTTCTGTCAGCTTCAATCGACTACACCTTAAAAAATCCCGGACCGATTGAAGAGTACTGTTATATCGTAAATTTTATTATCGCTTGTTTTATGCTGGTTATCTCTTTCTGGTCGTGGTTTCAAAACAAATTGGGCAAAATCTTTTTACCGTTGCTGATTTTATTAATCAGTATTTTACCGATAGTTGCTAATCAGATAATCCTCAGGTTTTTGTTCCAACCACCGCTGCCTCCCCCCGAGGCTCTATTTTCCCGGTCCGTCCCATTCCTGTTAATTGCCTTGCTATTGATAGCCTGGCAGTACAGATGGCAGCATATTTTGATTTTTAACGTCGCTGTAGCGGCAGTTAACGTTGCAATCATTTTAACAGTCGTTCCCCGAGATAACCCGGCTCTCAGTGCCGCATTGTTCGCGGTTTTGGTGCAGGTTTTTACTTTTTTAGTAGTAGGTTTTTTTATCAGTGTTATGATGGGATGGTTACGTAATCAACGCCTGTCACTGGAAGAAGCCAATAAAAAATTGACTAATTATGCTCAGACGTTGGAAGACCTGGCAATAAGCCGGGAACGTAACCGCATTGCTCAGGAACTCCACGATACACTTAACCACACGCTCAGCGGTTTATCCGTACAGTTAGAGGCAATGAAAGCTTATTGGGATATCGACCCTGCAACTGCCCGTCAACGATTGGATAAATCTTTAACCGCTGCCCGTTCCGGTTTGGAGGAAACCCGCCGTGTTCTCATGGCATTACGTGCCAGACCTCTGGAGGAGTTGGGACTGGCGCAGGCAATCCGTCAAATGGCAGAGGAAGCAGTTACACATAGCGGTATTGCTCTGGACATGGCAATAGCAGATAATATGCCACCACTACTCCCCGACACCGAACAATGCATATTCCGGGTAGCTCAGGAAGCAATCACCAATGTAATCAAACATGCTAAAGCACAGAAGTTGACAGTCAGGCTGGAGTTCAAAGACAATAGGGCGGTACTCACTGTGCAAGACAACGGAACGGGTTTTGACATTGGCTCAACCAATACAGGTAAAACTTTTGGATTGCTGGGGATGAAAGAACGCGTTGAATTTGTTAAAGGTAAACTTAACATAATCACTCATATTGGTGATGGAACCACGGTTCAATTGACCATCTGACGGGGAAAATATATGAAAGTAGTTATTTGTGACGATCAGGATATCGTTCGGGACGGACTTGAACTGCTATTGAAATTGGAATCCGATATAGAAATTGTCGGTATTGCCAGCGACGGTGCTGAGGCCGTAGAAATGGCATTGTTAGAAAACCCGGACCTTATCTTGATGGATTTGAAAATGCCGATCATGAACGGCGTAGAGGCTACCAGACAAATCAAGACGAAATTTCCGAGAATAAAAGTATTAGTTTTAACTACTTATGGAACCGATGATTGGGTGCTGGATGCCATAAGAGCCGGTGCTTCGGGATATTTATTGAAAGATGCCCCGCGTGAAGAGGTATTAAAAGCAATTCGGGGTACAGCGGAGGGGAAAACATATATTGATCCGTCGGTTGCAGGTAAATTAATGCACGAGATTTCAGGCAATAAGAAGAAACCTTCTGATATTATCACAAGCAAACTTACGCAGCGTGAAAATGAAGTCCTCATTTTACTGGCAAAGGGTATGATTAACGACGAAATTTCAAAAAGACTATTTCTATCTGAAGGCACTGTGAGGAATCATATTAGTTCAATTATTACAAAATTAGGTGTTTCTGATCGTACTCAACTAGTTATCATGGCGATTCAACACGGATTGGGAGAACAATAAATAACATAATACGCCTTAAAACTTATAATTTTTTATTAAAATATTCTCTTCTAGGACACCCTGAAAATGCAGTCCCCTTTCTAAAAAACAAGCGAGTTTACATTTGTAAATGATACCAAAGGCTCTTCCGTGTTTCTGCGGAGAAGGGGTAGAGTCAATCGATACCTGAAACTTGGCCCGAAGGGGTGCTGTGGCGGATTTGAGATTCTTTATTGATCCGTTGACATTCCCATTATAATGTCTTAAGATATGTTATGGGCATATGCTCATAACATTAACACTTGGAGACATAGATGCCGCGTCCGATAAAATGCCGGCGGGTCAGTACTATTCCTGGCACAGTCTATTTTAAACCCGCGGGCATTCCCTTAGTGGAATTAGAAGAAGTAGTGCTGACGGTAGACGAGATCGAGGCAATTCGGCTCAAAGATATTGATGATCTCGAGCAAGGGCATTGTGCTGCCAAAATGGATATTTCTCGTGCTACTTATCAAAGAGTCTTGGAGTCAGCCCGAAGGAAACTGGCTGATGCTCTTCTTAACGGCAAAGCGATTAAAATTCAGGGGGGAGCCATAAAATTAGCCAATGTTAATTGTAAGTGTATCAACGGCTGTGAGGCCACAACCGAAGGCAATAATAAGAACAATATAGGAGTAAACAACATGAAAATCGCTATCGTAACTGATGATGGACAATCGATCTGCCAGCATTTTGGCCGCGCCGGGTTTTATTCCGTGGTTACCATTGAAAATGGCAGAGTCACCGGCAAAGAGCTAAGACCAAAAGCCGGGCATCATGTTGCCGGAATGCAACATGAATCTCAGGAATCGCAAGGTGCACAACACGGATTCGATGCAAATGCCCGGGCCAGCCATGCCGGCATGATGGCAAATATCACTGATTGCCAGTTAGTGATTGCCGGGGGTATGGGTTGGGGCGCCCAGGTAAGTCTGAAACAAGCCGGGATTGCCGTGCACATGACCGATGTGGTGAATATTGACGAGGCAGTTCAATTGTACATCCAAGGCAAATTACCAAATCTGCAAGAGAGATTGCATTAGTTATTCTCCAATGCTCAAATAAGAGATAACAAATGAAAATTAAAATTTCTACCTTGGCAGAAAATACCGCGAACTATGGTGTTCTGGGAGAGTGGGGCCTTAGTCTCTTGGTTGAAGTGGATGATTACAAAATTTTGATGGACACCGGATTGAGTTATTCTGCCGTTAATAATGCTCGAATAATGGATATCGACCTGTCTAAAATTGATTGTATCGTCATCAGCCACGGGCATACCGACCACACCGGCGGTTTAAGAGAAGTGCTCAAGCTAAAAGGAAATGTAGTTATTCACGCCCACCCGGATATGTGGACTGCCAAATACACTACTCGTGGTCCAGGGCTTTTTCAACAGAATATTGGCGTTCCGTTTTCCCGTGAAGAGTTGGAGTTATTGGGTGCCAAATTTAATTTATCTAAAGGACCGATCTACTTGCAGGATAATATTTTAACAACTGGGGAAATACCTTTTACGAACGACTACGAGGAAATCGAAAATAACCTATTCATCAAAGAAGGCTCTGAATTGAAACTCGATCCCCTAGCCGATGACTTGAGCCTTATCATTAACTCCGAGTTTGGGCTGGTGATTATATCAGGCTGTGCGCATAGAGGCATAATTAACACTATTCATCATGCCCAAAAATTAACCGGTCAGGAATTGGTATATGCCGTGATTGGGGGAATTCACCTGGTGCGGGCTAAAGCAGACCGGATAGAAAAAACAATTTTAGATTTGAAACATATAGGAGTACAGAAACTGGGTGTTTCACACTGTACCGGTTTTCCTGCGTCTGCCAGATTAGCTCGGGAATTTGGTGATGTGTTTTTCCTGAATAATGCAGGCAATCGTGTTACATTGCCGTAAAGAAACAGTAATGATGTTAAATGTCACTCTTGTGCCAAGTCTCTCTCATTGTATTGAGACAACCGCCAAAAAAGAATATAGCGACACACTAAAACAAGTATTTACGGGAAACATTGACGGGAATTCCCAAAAATTAGAACTCCTGAAAAATTTCCTGGAAACAGCTGACTTTAAAAAACTCCGTGCGGAGTCCGAGGTATATATGGCAAAAGGTGATCACGTCCAATTCCTGCTGTATACGGAAAATGGGCTCCCAAAATTTGAGATGCAGGTAAGACAAAACCAGGAGAAGGTTCCAGGATAGTGACGAAATAATCATCAGATATAAAAATTTAGCAGACTATCCACTGATATCCTTGCCAGTATCACAATCAACCTGGTCAATTCTTTATAGGATAACCGATATGCCATCACCCGCGAGCCGGTAATAGGCTTGTCCCGAGCAGGGTAAGCAGATGGGCTCGTTGTCCTTTACCCGGGCACGTGGTTCCATAATAATCTCACCGCATTGAGAACATTTGACGCTGCCGAATATATGGGCATAATTTGGCACTTTTATCGTTAGGTGTTTGATGCTAAATAATTCCTCATCGGGTATGTCGAGCATCGTGAAGGAAGCCTCGATCCAAGCTTGTCTAAGTTTTTTGTCGTCGTCCGCCGTCCCCCGGCGTTCCTTTACCACTTTTTTGAAAAGAGCCATGGTCTCGGGCTCTCTTTTTTCCATCGACTGATTGCCAGCTTTTGAGGCGATTCTTACTGCCTCACCGGTCCGGCGTGCGAGCGTCAAGGCGGTCTTTCCATAGTCATAGTAAATGAGAGCGTTGTTACCGAAACTACATCCAGTAACCATTTGAACTCCATCGGCGAAACAACTATTGGTTTCCACAATAGCAACTACGTCTTCCATACCTTTGGACTTAACTTTGAGTTCTCTAACTGCACGGGCAGCAGCTTTTACACCCATGGCCGACCCCGGGCAGAAATGACCATGCAACATGCCACTAATTCGTAAAAGCTTCCGCAAATCATCGCCAGCAATGGCATCCTCGATCTCTTGCCTTGGATTCCTGGTGTCTTCGATGTCCATATTTCCCCCCAGCTACCGATATTCTTTAGGTTATAAGTAATTATATTTACAAGTCGTTCAGAATTTTGAATAACCCGTGCAGTATTTCTTCACGGTTACTTAACAACGAAGCATCTATGCCAACTCGAGGAATCTACTAATTCATGCCGCCGTAGCTTACGATAATACGATTGCGATTGATATAAACCAGCTACTGGGTTGTGCCCAAAGACCCTGTCCTTAACTACGAGGACAGTAACTGGAGCTCGGGCATATTTGATAAATAACGAGTCATGACCCACACAAAGCCCTACCATAATATTGAACTCAACTTCGGCATCATTTAATAGTTCGGCCTGGGTAATCGGGTTGCACATAGATTCCCATTTACCGGGCCCGATGATCTTTTCTTCCTCTTTTATACCAATGTGCTCTTTTGGTATACCGCCGGCTTTACAACAGACTGAAACGACATTAAAGCCTCGATTGTCTAGAATTTGAGTCAGGATTTCCGCCTCAATTTTTAGACCAATACAAAAGGCAATGCCCAGTTTTTTATAGCCCATTTTTTTGGCAAACTGAGCTATTTCCTCGACTCTGGGATTACGTGGAGTCATACCCTCTGGTAAATTCAGATAGCACTCGAATTCCTGGATAGAACTCTGGCGTGCAAACTCTCTCACTTCCGGCTTGTCATATTCTTTTAAAGCTTTCTTAATTATTTTAGAATTGTTCTTGGTTGGGCAGTCCGGTGGTCCATTGAGAGAATGCTCTGAGCGACATACCATGGTAGCGCACTTGGAACACTCAATTTTTCGATTCATCATTCCCATCCTTCTTGAAGAAACTCTGTCGTATTAATAGGTCGTAAACAAGCTCAGACGGTTGCTCGCCACTTTCCAAATGACAAGCGGAATAGTAAATAATCCCAGGAGTTACCCAAAAGATTACCAAGGCGAATCAGTCGGAGTATCAGGTGAATTGCCTCTGTTTTTTCCACTCCGTACACCTTTTCCAACTTTTGGAGAGCCTCGGAATCAGGGTGACCATTGAATTCAGCCCAGTGTTGTGCATAAATCACCGCCACAGCCTCATCGTTCGGGCAGTTATCAATATCTCCTTGCAGTAACCGGTTGATCTCTCCCGGCGTAAGACCATTTTTCAAAGCTAACTTGGCATGAAAATAGGAGCAATAGCGGCAATCGTTTACAGCAGTTACAGCTAACATTAGTCTTTCTTGGAATGCTGGGGTTATTAATCCCTTCTTCTTTACTTCCTTTAATTTTTTCCTGTTGCGGAGGGGAAACTGCAGTTCGTGAAGGAATTCCTTGGCATTCTTAAACGTTCTTTTGTTGAATCTCATAGTTTACACCACCGAATTCTGCCATAAATATAACACAAGATTTACCTTTAGGACTCAATTTACACAATACACGGATGCCAGCCCACTCTACTTTGAGGGTGTTAGTCTATTTTTAAGGTATTGACAAACCGCATAATTACATATTATCATAAATATATGAGAATGATAATCAATC
>Ga0209777_10004004_pt1 | contig 17724 bp, 16 predicted proteins | sample FrelakmetHBP12HB_FD_187147 | JGI IMG/M metagenome (GOLD analysis project Ga0209777, IMG submission 187147) | Freshwater lake sediment microbial communities from the University of Notre Dame, USA, for methane emissions studies -HBP12 HB (SPAdes)... | ecosystem: Environmental > Aquatic >...
GGTCATGAGCACCGATTCGGTGTCGACGGCGAAATGCACCAGTGTACGGCGCTTGAACTCGAATAGCGGTTCGCGCGGGTCTCGGTCGCGCTGGTATTGTCTACGCGCATCTTCTACGGTCTGACCAGTCAACGGGTTTTTCAACTCAAGCGTGATGACGGGAATGCCGTTCAAACTGAGGGTGACGTCAAGAGACTTCTCCGACTTTGGTGAAAAGTGGAGCTGTCTGGTCAGACCCAGCCGGTTGATCGCGTAACGAGTCTCAAGCTCCGGATTCAGCTCGTGAGCCGCCTTAAAGAAAGCGATGTAAAGAGTACGCCCATAGCACTTGAACCCGTGACGAAGCGTCGCCAGCGCCCCATTGGCATCCATCCACTTGCACAAATCGCCAAGGATCTGCTCGCCGGTCTTCTCCCCGTGCAAAGCCTCGAGCTTTGTCCATTCTTTGGGCTGGGTCTCGTGGATGAAGCCGAGCACTATCTCTGGGAATATCGCACGCTCTCGGTCAAAGCTCTCACGGGCGACTTGCGTATAGCCGTTCTGCAGGAGATGCGTTTCAATAACAGTCTCAAACGCCGCCTCGGAGCAATACGGTTGGTTCATGCTGTCATCCTTGTGATCTTCTGTCCCAACCACCACACCGCGACCTGACAGTAGGGAGCAAGCTCCCCGTTACCCGTGAGATACCTATCCCGTTCACGTTCGAGACGATCTCGCGGTATGGGACCGCGAATCCGATCCTTCTCGCGCTTCCGCCAATCGATAATGGCGTCGAGAATGCCCTTTCTGTTGTTTTTCAGCACCGGGAGGTTGAGGTTTAGAACGTCGTTCAACTGCGTGTCGAACAAGTCATCGTCTGAGCATATCGTCCCATCGAGCTCATACCGAATGCGCGTCTCGATATGATGCGATGGATCCGCCGGATTCCACCGAAGATCGTGGTTTCTCTTCCTAGTATCACAATGCTGCAAATGTGATGGCTGGTCTTCTCCGCCACGGCATGCGCCAAGCAAGTTATGGTAGTTGAGCTGTTTGTCTTGGTGCCGATCTTGGCATTGCCAATGCTCAACCTTCATTGTGTCGTTTCCGTTGTGGATCCTGCCCATGCAGTAGCAGCACAGTCCGCGCTGCTCAGTCACCAACGCACGGCGAAGGCCGTTCTTGTCTCCGTAATTATCGTAGTCGCAATGTGGCGTCTGGCGGTGCGCCGTCAGGCTTGGCGGCTCTGCTCCCTTTGTGATCGCCCTCATTCGTTGCCCTCCATGAATTCAAGGAGGGTTTGCACGCGCGTCACTTCTGGGTCGTTCTCTCCGAGTCGAGAGGCTAGCATCTTCAGGGTCCTGCGTGCATCGTCGAATCGTTGGGCTCCTACTTCTCGAGATACCTGTGAGAGCAGGTTCTTAACCTCAAATGCACGTGGGTCCGCACCCATGACCTCTTCGAGCACGCGACTAGAGTCGACACCGAAAGAGTGGGGTGGTGAGTAGACTTGCCCATTCGCGATAATCTGGATCCGGTCGTGCTCCACCTCTCCAATCACTTGTGGGGAGTGAGTGGTCGCGATGAATTGGCAATGAGGAAATACTTCGGTCAGCTTGTGAACGATCTGCCTCTGCCACGCAGGGTGGAGGTGCAGATCCAGTTCGTCGATCAGGACGACCGCCTCCGCGTCGGCGGCGGGATCGGTCATGGATGGATTGGCCTGTGCAAGTCGGCGAGTGAGGTCGAGGACCAGTGCCAGCGTACCTCGTTCTCCATCCGATAATTTACGAACGGCGATAGTAACATGATCTCGATCGATGAGCAGCTTAGGGTTATCTGTGTCTTCAATGTGCAGGTTTACGTACCCCGGAAGGAAACGGGCCACGGCGTTCTGAAACGCCGACAGCGCCTGACTAGCTGTCGTGCTCTCTCCCCGGAGCGTCACCTGAACCCGCATCCAGGACGCAAACTCACCGAGCCGAAGCTCGCGATTGGCAAGCGCATCCGCAAAAGCTGCCGCAACCCCGCCAGCTGCAATTGCTTTTGAAGGTGCCCGCTCCGATGGTACGGCTCGGTTCGTCGAGAACAGGACCGCTAGTGGACGTCCACCGGTCTCTTTGCCATTTACTGATGTGGGCGGCTTACCGATAAACGTGGCCTTATCGGGCGTTTCGATCACATGCTCGCGAGGCATGCCCGTCTTTTTCTTCTGCAGCACACTGGCTTCGCGTAGCTTATGGATCAGATAGCTATATTCTACCGAATCGAGATCTACGCCACACTCGACATTCAGCGCGTTAGTTCCAACGCGGATATCATCGACGGTGAAGACACCCACCGTCATACGTAGCTGGTTGGTCTGCTTGACGACCGCAGAGAGGCACACACCTAGCGCGTCGAGTATGCTGGTCTTGCCGACTCCGTTGACGCCGACAATAAGGTTGAATCCGGGTTGGAACTTGAACTCAGCAGCTTCGATGGCGCGAAGGTTCGAAATCTTAAGCTTTGTGACTCTCATCCCACCCTCCCAAAATCGGTCTGCCCAGTTATCGCCTTGGTTATGAGTGCGGCGCGGCGCTCCTTGAGCAGTTCGATGGTCTTCTCGGTCGCCTCGACCAGTCGGTCAAGTTGAGATGTCTTGTCACGTAAATGCGCCACGATTGTTTTCTGCTCGGGTGGAGGAGGCAGGGGGACCTCCATGCCGTTCAGCGTTTCGACAGTGAGTTGATTTATCGTCGACGTTGAGAACGCGCCCGCCTGATAGTCAAAAAGCGAGGAGTTGAAGATATAGAAGAGGTAATCATTATGGAGACTACGGAAAACAGTCATGAACGCGCCAAATGTGAGCCCCGAGGAAGCTTGATCTATAAGTGCGTTCTTGCCGATTAGCGCTCGACTACCGCTTCTCGAGCAAATAAGGATATCCCCAACCCTAGTTCTAAGAGCTTCGGGAATATCCATCAAAACAAACAAGTTATCGTCAAGAACAATCTGCTGATTCCTTACGTTTGATGCCCGTAGAACTAGAACACCCCGACCTTCGGTTACGGAGTCCGCTGGATCAAATGTTAGCCCGAGGATGGCCTGTCCAACATGTTTGAGGCGCTTTATCTCCCAGTGCGCCGGGATCTCGCCGAGCCAAAGAATGCCGGAGTCGCGGAGAGGAATACGGGGGTCGAGTCCGCGTGTAACGGCTTGGGTAACGAGAGCCCGGCGCTTCTCGGCCAATAGCAATAGCACTCGCTCCTTTGCCGCTACCAGCGCATCCAGCCGCGCTGTCTCGCGATCGAGGTAATCGGCGATGGCACGTTGCTGTGCTATCGGCAGGACAGGAACATTATAATCACGGACGAAATCCTCAGGTACCCGCTTCTGTCCAGCAGCTCCTGTCATTCCTGCTTCACCGAGACTTCTGAAAGGTCTGCTAGTTGTGATGTAGTATAGATAACGCCCATCAAGTTCGGCGCTTGGGGTCAGAACGTGCAGCTCTGTTGTACCAAAGCCGACACCCTGAATCATGCCTCGAATCAATGCACCCTTGCCGTTCTCGAAACAAGGCGTAATTTTGGCGACAATGACATCGCCATCGAAAAACTGTGTGTACCCGGTTCGGACCTCGTCGATATCGCGAATATCCGTGATGTCCAACTCCCCCTGCTCACCAATCATTTCCATCGTGAGGAAAGTAACCTTTGAGGCTGTAGCCAACAACCTGCGCTGCTCTTCCGTTAGACCACGCCGCGTGAGAAAGCGCAGACGCCTCCGGGGCCATTCGTGATGTGTTCGCACACTCATCGGGTTACCTCAGAAATCAGCCGCACGATTGCCTCTTCGGCCCGCTTCAGGTCGCTATCGATCTCCTCCAATGGACGCGGTGGCGTGTAGTGATAAAAGTGTCTGTTGAAATTGATCTCGTAGCCTACCTTGTCCTTGCTTCGATCCATCCAGGCATCAGGAACATGGGGGAACACTTCGCGTTTGAAAAAGGCGTCGATATCGTCCTTCGACGGCACGTTCTCGAAGTCACGCAAGTTGGCGTCTGGCTCAAAGCCATCATCGCGGCCACCTTTGGCCACCGGCTTAGCTTCGGGATTCTTCTGAGTGAAGACGCTACGAAATAGCTTCTGCTCGGTTGTCTTCCAGTGTGACTTGCGTTCGCGCAGTAGCTTCTCGATGCGAGCCCATACCTTGTTCCAGTCAAGCTGAGGCTCACGGCCCAATGACTTGTCGATGGCCTGCACGTCATCGAGAAGATGAGGACATGCGTCGAGGAAGCGAGCTTTATCATCGACGGTCATTTGGTAGCGAAGCCGCAAGGGCCGCTCAATCGTTACGCGGGTATAACCGAAGTCGGCATTGTTAAAAAGCTTCGATATGTCAGTGTTGGAGAAGCTGCCATAGAACTTCACGATCTCCGCGATGTCCCTAGAGGACATGTGGCGACGCTTATCACCGAGGCTCCTCTTCGACTCCTCGCTGCCCCCTGGCTGCCACTTGTCACGGGCGTCAACGAGCTGGATTTTGCCCTTGCGGCGTTTCTCCTTGCGATTGGTCACGATCCAAATGTAGGTACCGATGCCGGTGTTATAGAACATCTGCTCCGGTAGAGCGATGACAGCTTCTAGCCAGTCGTTCTCAATAATCCATTTGCGAATGTCGCTTTCACCTGAGCCGGCTCCGCCGGTAAAGAGAGGAGAGCCGCTGAAGACGATTGCTAGACGCGAGCCATACTTTTGTTGATTAGGAAGAACCGGCTCGAATTTGCTGATCATGTGCTGGAGGAAGAGGAGCGCCCCATCGTTAATGCGTGGCAGGCCGGCACCGAATCGTCCGGCGAAGCCGCGTTTGTCGTGCTCTTGCTGGATTTCCTTCTGCTGCTTCTTCCAGTCCACGCCAAAGGGAGGGTTCGCGAGCAGATAGTCGAAGGTTTCGCCCGCGAACTGGTCATCGGTAAAGCTATCGCCGAAACGCACGTTATCGCCGCCACCGTTGTGATCCACCTGCTTCATAAGCATGTCGGAGGCCGCGGTAGCGAAAGCGCGCTTATTGTAGTCTTGGCCATAGACGTATAGCTTGGCTTCTGAATGGTGTTGACGAAGATAGTTCTGGGCCTCGGCAAGCATGCCGCCGGTACCGCAAGCAGGATCGAGTAGTTTGCGCACAGTGCCGCGCGTCGCGAGGAGATCATCGTCGTTGATGAACAGGATATTCACCATCAGCCGAATGACCTCGCGCGGCGTGAAATGGTCGCCGGCGGTTTCATTGGCGAGTTCATTGAATCGCCGGATGAGGTTCTCGAAGATTAGCCCCATCTGCTCGTTAGGCACGGCATCTGGATGAAGATCGACATCGCAGAACTTGGAAACGACGAGGTAAAGAATGTTCGCTTCCCGCATCTTCTCGATTTCGTTTTCGAATTCGAAGAAATCGAAGATGGTCCGAACGTTAGCGGAAAATCCCTTGATGTAGCTGACCAGATGTTTTTCGATATTGTCTGGGTCGCCCTTCAGTTTCTCAAAGTCGAGAGGTGAGTGGTTATGGAAGCGCTGGCCGGCAGCTTTGTTGATAAGCTTGTCAATCGCGTCATCATTGAGCTTGCCGCCTTTTCGTTTCTCATATTCGGAAAGGACCTTAGTCTTGGTCGGTGCGAGCACGCAATCAAAGCGGCGCAGTACGGTCATGGGAAGCATCACCCGCTCATACTGTGGCGGTCGATAAGGGCCGCGAAGCAGATCGGCGATCTGCCAGATGAGGTTCGCGAAATGGTTATGATCAATCATAAATCACATCACTCCTCCCTTGAATTCCAGGTTCAATCTGTTATTTTAAATTTTCTGCTGCTATTACTCAAAAATATAATCAAGCCAATTATTTTCCATCCCTTTTTTCAACCCAATTTTTTACCTTAATTTCATCAATAACAAAGCATTCAACATCATATTCTTTACAAACTTTTTTAATATCCGGCGACAAAGAATAAGCTACTAGCATTGCCCGGGTCTCTGAATATTTCCTTTCATCATCCAAAGCCAACATATACCTATATTTAATCGCTTGATATATTCCAACCCATTGATCTTCCTCAGCAATTACCTCAACCTCAAGTCCGATTATTCTTCCCTCATTGTCTTCAAGCACTAGATCGGCCCGATCTCCAGTTGGAAATTTATACTCTATTCCTTTTGTTTTAAGACCTCTCTCGCCTAATGCAACTGACGGGTCAGAGGCTATATATTCCTTAAGATGAAGGTGTTCATTTGATTCACCAACGCCGTCATGTTTTCCGGAAAAAGAACCATATTTCTTTTTGAGTTTTTCGATTGTAGGTCTGGAGGGAATATTTTTCTTAAATATATCAATAAATTCGTTATATTCAGCTTCGGTTATTTTCTTTAAACCAGATTTACGGTCACCAAAACCATGTAAAACATTATTTTCCTTATATCCAAGTACCCGATTAACATCTTTAAGCGGTACAAACCCATTTTCAGAAATTACTCGAGTCTCAGCATACCATCTCCACCAACGAGTTTCCCCTCCCCAATACTCAGTTTTTATAGATTCGGGGTCATCGGTGAGTTTCTCTGTTGCTTCGGCAATCACAACTATCCCCTTGCGTCCCAGACGAGATTTGACTCTTTTTTTTATCCCATCTGCAGTTCGCCTTATTATATCCCTGCCTTTTAAGGACTGATAAATTAGAACTTTATCTCCTGGCAATAAATCCTCACCAGCCTTTTCCTTTCCATTTTGAACGTATATTCCGGAAGGGGTTTTATCAGTGCTATCCAAGACCGGTGGCCAATGAGTTGTTAGCCAATAATTCATTTATTTTTCTCCCGTTTAAACAGAAAAATCCAGTGTAAGGTTTTTACTTTGGTATTTATCTTCGCCAAATAGATTATCGCCACCAAGATCGTAATAAACGGACTAGTCTCGTAAAACGCAACTATATCCCCGTACTAACGATAACTCCAATACGTCCATAGCAGGGATTACCAAGGCGGTCTTTGTGCTCATTTAATTGAGTGTTAATAGCTGTACGATTAAACCTTTTGCCGCAATATGGGCATTCTATTATGCATTTAAACGCGTATTGAGAAGGCCCACGAGATCTTTTTGATGATGTAGAATGAGAAGTAGACGCCGAAAAATATGGCTTACCAAAGTAACCACCAATTTTAGCTAGTTCAATTGGATATCGAGGCTTGAATGTGTCCTCTGTCATTTCAATTGATCTAAGCTTCTCTGCGATGAAAGATTTTATACCCTTTTTCCCACTCCTACCACCACTCAAATCCCATACGTAAAAATACTCTCGAGCTATTCCGTCTTTCCGGCGTTTAAATGCCAGAGAATATGGTTCAACGTGTCTTTCAATGCCGTCGTAAGTCAGCTGTAGAACACGTTCAAGACGGCCAGCTTCCATAATAATGTCGCGATTTTTAGAAGAAAAATAGCTTAAACCTGTACCTCGTGGCATACCTGCCGTTGTGTATTTCGGTTCAAGGAGAGCAAAAAGATCTTCAATTACATTTCGAAATCTGCTCTCGGCCTCTTCATATGCTATAAGTGAAAGCTTTGGGCAAACTAGATATTTGTTCCATAAACCTTTTATTACTTGGAATGGAAGGTCTAGTAAAAGGCTTTTAGCGATTTGAGGATTTGGTTCATAGATAGTTTTCTTCAAAAAAGTTGTGATCACTTCCAGTCTGCGAATATCCCTTGTCTTCTGAAATAATACTGAATAAACGAAATCATAAAGATCTGGTGAGTGTTGTCGTTGTAAAAGAGCTCTTAGCTTTAGTGCAAGGAGCTCTTCGAGTTTAAAGCAACGCAGATCTGCTTGGCATAGTTGCGCATCAGAATAAGCATGAATTAGCTTGCGGGTTTGTATTGGAAGAAATATTTTATCGTATTCCTTAATATCAAGTTTAACCTTAATAATTATATTTTCTTCTCCATAGAAACTTTTGAAGTATACGCGAGCTTCATAGAGCTTGCTATCTTCGTCGGCAAAATCTCTTTGACCTATTCGACTATCATCCGGTAGAAATCTCACTCCGCTTAGTTTATTTGCGAAGCAACAAGCTTTCTTAATGGATTCTTTTAGAATACTATCATTAAGCTCAACTTGAGTGGAAAAATCGAGATCATTGGAAAATCGTGCATTTTCGAAATAGGCTTTTCGGAAAGCGTTACCTCCTTTTAAAATAAGTTTGTTTTGAAGTTGGTTGTCCGATTGGAAAAGACCCGCTAGCAACCACCCGAAAACATAATCTCTTTGGACATTGGAAACATGAACTCCTAGTTCTTCAGATTTATGATCAATTTCAGCCTTTTCTATCATTCGATAAATCCTTTATACTCTAGGGAACACAAATTCCAGGGTTAGGTCTTTACTTTGGCATTTGCTTCCGTCCAACGTCTAATCCCCGCCTGTGCACCCGGGGTCAGGTCTTGATTTTTTCCAATCTGGTTCACGTGCGTCATTTAACCGAATATTTAGCTTTCTTTTCCCTCGCGGTGAAACCAATCCAGAAAAAAAACGTTCATTGTGTTCATTGCGTCCATTGTGTCTATTGTGTCCATCCTAATCGCAAAAAATATGGAGCAAAAAGCAAAGAGCAAAGATAATTGCGGAATGCGGAGTGCGGATTGCAGAATGAAAATCCCCCTTCTTCCCCCTTTTTATAAAGGGGGGAATCAAAACACGCGGGCTGTTTAGCACATTCGCCGCCATAATCGCCCCGTGCTCAGTGAAGGCAAGAGGCAATTTCCTTCGACCCCCGTGGGCAGAACCGGTCTCTGCCCGGATCACGCAAGTGTTCCCACTTGAAGTCGCAATTTGCGACTTCAAGTTTTGTACCTCTTCCGGCTCAAGACGGAAGACAAAATCGGGCGGGAATCTTTCCGCATTCCGCTTGACCTGTTCATTCAGCCGCTTGGTGGGAACACCGTAGATTTGCGCCAGATCGGCATCTAAAATCACCCTCCGGCCGCGGATCGTAAGGATTTTGTTCTCAATATGCTCGATAGGGACTATGTCTTTGCTCATGAATTTCGTTTAGAGCGTTAATCGCGTTAGTAGCGTTTTGAGCGGCAGGGTCAAACTGGTTCATTTCGCCAGGAATTTTAGGTTAGGAGCATTGTCTGACGATGCACTTGCCAAGTCAAGCTAGCCCAGAGGGCGACCGCCCTCCCCTCCGGCCTGTAAGCCCTACGGGCTGGAAGCGGGGTCGTAGACCCTTACGGGTCGGAGACTGACCACAGACCGCAGACCGCCGATTGCATAATTTATTGAGGTTTTATCATTAAATAAGGGCGGATTTTTTCTAATTTCTTTTTTCCGATCCCCTCAACCCGAAGCAAATCATCTAAAGTCCGATAGGGACGGCCTTCTATGATTCTCTTCGCTATCACCGGCCCGATCCCTTTTATCTTCTGCAGTTCTACCGAGGTCGCGGTGTTTACATCAATCGGGCCGAATGGGGTTTTGGCTTCTTCCTGAATTTGCGTTAATTCCTGGTCCTCACTCCGCTGTTGGGCGCGGAGATCCGCAATTTTGTCGGGATTGCTTTCCGACCAGACCCCGGCTTTTTTCAGTTTGGCCGAGTCCTCCAGATCCTTCAGCCTCGCGATCATTTCCTTTTCCGACAATCCTTCCGGGGTTTTCCTTCCTGATCCTCTATTCCTAGCTAAACCGTTTTTAATCAGGAGCTCGCCCAGATTTTCCCCGCCGGCGGTGGTGACAAAAGCGTAAACCCGGCCCCCGGCTGACCTTCCGAGTGCGCTGGTGAACGCCGTATAAATAGTGAAAGGTTTTTCCAGGGCCTTTTCGGTGAAGGCTTTCGCCTCTTTGCCGAAATATACTATCCGGGCTTTGTCCGTGATCCCGAAATAACGGGTTTGCTCCCTGATCCTTTCCAAATCACTTCTGTTACTGGTTAAAGTTTCCGGACAGTCCACAAAATAGAGTCTTAAGTGATAAGTTTTATCTCCGGCTTTTACCAGAAAGCTGTCCCCGTCATTGGCGGAATTATCGATTAACTGAACGTTGGAGAATTTCTGCAGATCAGCGGCAGGCGCAGGCCGGGCCAAGCAAATGACAATCACAGCCGCGAGTAAAATAATGGGTCTGCTTTTGATATTGGACATCCTGGTTCGTTTGGTCTATCTGGTCTATCTAGTGTGTTTAGTTCGTTTGGTTCGTTAATATCGTTTGGTTCGTTAATATCGTTTTTTTCGTTTGTCTGGCTTCGAACATCTTGAATAAACGATCACCTTTTACGGCCAACCGAATACCGGCCCGCCTTTTCCCGCGCGGTGAAGCCGATCCGGCGCTGGGGAGGTAATTCAGGTTCCGGAGGAGTCATCAACTCCCGGATCGCGTCGAAAACCATCCGGAATTGGGAATCATATCTTCTCTCCAGCTCGTTGAGTTTCCTGGCCAGTTCGGCATTTGAAGCCAAAAGCCGCCGCAGGCGGACAAACGCCCGCATGATCTCGATATTCACCTGGGTAGCTCTTTTGCTTCTCAACACGCTTGAAAGCATGGCCACCCCTTGCTCCGTAAAAGCCATCACGTTTTTGGAAAATTTCAAAGAAGCCCTCCGGGAATGTCCCGAGGATATCACAGATTGTGATATCCTCATGATCTCCTCTCTGGTCAAGACAAACATGAAATCTTCAGGGAAGCGATACAGGTTGCGGCGGACTGCCTGGTTGAGAACTCTTGTTTCCACCCCATAGAGCCTCGCCAAGTCGGAATCCAACATCACCTTCTGGCCCCGCATTAATAGGATCTTGCTCTCAATATGCTCAACAGGAATTATCTCTTTTTTCATGGATTTCGGTTGGAACGTTAATCGCGTTAGTGGCGAATTCTAATAGTGCTTTAGGGGACGTTCTTTACCAATTGACAAGGACGCGAATTTTAGGCGGTCCCTGGGGTCTGCCCTTGAGATTTGAGATTTCCGGCCCCGCTTTCATCCCCTCTTCCCTTTCACGCGCTTTCCGGTTTTACGCGGCGGTATGGCCGTGCGCCGCCCAATGCATCTTGTTCTGGATCACCTGGAAGAATTCCCGGGAAATATCGTTGTCGGGATTGTAATCAACGCTGGTCGCGTAGATTTCCAGCACCTTCCGCCAGAAAACCTTCTCCGAAAAACGGATATCCCGGATGCGGGCCAGCAGTTCATCGAAGTAATTGCCGCCCCCCGCCTGCTTGAGCCGTTCGTCGTCCAAGGCGAAACCCTTGATCATGTACTCCCTCAACCGCTGGGTGGCCCAGATGCGGAACTGGGTGCCTCGGTGGGATTTTACCCGGTAGCCGATGGAGATAATCATGTCCAAATTGTAGAGAGAAGTCTCATATGCCTTCCCATCAGCGGCAGTTATCCGGAATTTCCGGATAACTGAATCCGGGGTTAATTCCTTTTCGTCAAAGATGTTTTGCACATGCTCATTGATGGTTCGCACATCCTTCTGAAACAATTCGGCCATGGTTTTCTGGCTCAACCAGACCGTTTCTTCTTGAAACCGGACCTCGATCCTGGTCCGTCCGTCCGCGGTCTGATAAAAAATGATCTCGGAAGAAGGCGATCGTTTTTTCGGTAGTTGATCAGTCATAATCGCAGATCAAGAGTGTTTTTGGGGGCGTTCTTGATTTCTTGACCTTTCCAGACAATATCACCTTTTACGGCCAATTGAATACCGACCGGATTTTTCCAAAGCAGTGAAACCAATTTTCTTCCTGGGCGTCGGCGGAGGCTCCGGTTCCTCGGGTGGGTTGAGCAACCTCATTATCTGCTGGAGAACCTCGGTTATGGCCGTCTCATGCACGTTCAATCGCGTCGTCAGCTTCCGTTCCAATTCCGCGAGCTTTTGAGCCAAATCTCTTTGATCTACCAGCATCCGCCGCATACTTATGAAGGCCCTGACCACAAAGACGCTCATCTGAATGGCCCTCTGACTATTCAGAACATTTGCGGCCATAATGGCCCCATGTTCGGTGAAGACATATGGGAGAAAACGAGGGTCACGGTGTTTTTGAGAACCGGTCGCAATTTGCGACCGGTTGCCCGTGCCTTTTAAGATCACAATTTGTGATCTCAAATGTTTAACCTCTTGATTTGTAAGGCGAAAAACGAAGTCAGACGGGAACTTTTTTGCGTTTCTTTTGACCTGTTCATTCAGCCGCTTGGTGGGAACACCGTAGATGCGCGCCAGATCGGCATCTAAAATCACCCTCCGGCCGCGGATCGTAAGGATTTTGCTCTCAATATGCTCAATAGGAACTATGTCTTTACCCATGGATTTCGTTTAGAGCGTTAATAGCGTTAGTTGCGTTTGGCTCGTTAGGACCAAATTGGTTCATAAAGCTAGGAATTTTAGGTTAGAAGCATTGTCTGACAAGCTGCCCGCCAAGTCAAGGAATCCTGAAGGGCGACCCTTCGGCAGAGCTCAGGGCCTACGGCCGCAGACCACCGACCCTTCGACAGAGCTCAGGACAGGCCGCCGACCGCCGCTCAAGAAAGTAAGTGTAATGCCTCAATTGAATAGCATATACTTTTACTGTCATTCTGAGCCCCCGTTTTTTTGGGGGCGAAGAATCTCGCTTCTGCCCGGAAATTCATAAAAATCAGATCCTTCGCGAAGTTTACACTGAGTGAAGCGAATGTGCTCAGGATGACATTTATAGTGGTGTGGCAATGTTCCCGAAATAATTTGAATATGTATGACATCGTTTTGAGGCATTACAAGTAAGACGTAAGGGGTGAGGCGAAAAGCTCGGGTCATGGGTCGTGGGTCAACCCAGACTTCGCCCGGTTAGCTTAAACATGAAAAGGGCTTCCTGCTTCGCCAATCCATCCTACGCCGAAGGCTACGGAGGACAGGGGCTTCGCAGGACAGGTCTCCGGGCTCGCAGAGCTCGGGTCAGGGGTGATAGGTGATAGGAAAGAAACAAGAAAAAAGCTGACGGCCGATCCTGCTTCGTTAAAGCTTCGAAGCCCAGGCCGCCGACCTCCCGGGTCGGCCAGGGAGGGAGTAGGAGAGGGGGAAATATTTTTTAGCGGTTACACGGTTCCGGAATAATAAAATTGGGGTAGCCGAAGGGGCTACTTCTTAAGTGAGTTTTTCCGCCGGGAGTTTGGCCGTGATTTTTTCGGTCTCGGTCTGAGGGAGGGAGTTTGCTCCAGCCTCCGGGTGTCGAGCAGGTCTTGAGGGCGGCCGATGGCTCGCTTGGCTTTGATGAGTTGATGCTTCCCGATAATGGCGATGGGGACGCCGCCGTAGGTGCTTTCCGTCCGGTTCTTCCAGGCGGCGGTGAATTCGACCGGGCCGATATCCATGATGATATCAATGCGGTTGGGGGCGATCCCGATCTGATAAATAAGTTTCGGGTCGGTGAAATCCCGCGATTTGACCCCTCGGAGAGGGGCGCCGAAACCGGACAAGGCGCGAAAGACGCGGGTGGCGTTTTCGGGACTGGGGTTTACCCAGATATCCAGGTCTTTGGTGAAGCGCGGCTCGGCGTAAAACATCACCGCGTGGGCGCCGACGACCAGGTATTCAACGCTTTCGGCGTTTAAGCTTTTGAACAGATCTCTGAAGTCTGGATTGGCTGACATCTTGACCTCGAAATAAATTGACCTCCCGTACCATCTCCCAAGCGGCGGCGAAGATGGATTCGGGACCGGCCGCTTGCCAGAATTCGCGGTTGAAACCCTGTTCTTCCTCACCCCGCCGGGACAGGCGGGCGGTGATCTTTCGTTGATTCATAAGACTATTTTACCCTTTTTTCACCGGGAGTTAAATGAAAATCAGGCTGATGAAAATGTGAAAATGGGGTCACCCCTTGTTGGTTTTGGGGACGTTCTTGATTTCTTGACCTTTCCCGACAACGATCATCTTTTACGGCTAATTAAATACCGGGTTTTAGAGCTGACCCGGCGCAAAGAGGGGGGGATGGGTCTGGTTGTATTCCGACCAGAAATTACATTTCTCGAGATTGTCCGCCATGGCCGTTTTCACTTCCCGATCAAAGACGATCATCCGGGGTTGTTCGGGAGTATACGGGGGCCAGGTCACCTGGCCTTCCGGATTGGGATTTCCGGTTTTAGCGAACCGGATCCAGTAGCCCTGGATGATTTTGGAGAGAGCCTGGGCCGGGGCTTGATTGGTAAAACCATAGAGGTAGAAAAACGGCCAGCGGTCGAAGTTTTGAAAGATAAAGGGCAATTCCATCCCGTGCATGGCGCCGAAAGCCCGCCCCAGGCGCATGGATTTCCAGTCGAAGTGATAATAATACGTGTCTTTCTGCCGGGGGGATACCGCCCGGACCGCCTCATAGGTCGGACACTTGAGCGCCCGGTCGGAAAGGATGTCCAGATAAGCGAGGCCCGGGCGTTCATAGTTATCCGCCGGGTAGAGTTTGAGCACGGCCTCGGCGTTCGGGCCGTAATCATGGCGCACCGCGGCCCGGTAGGATTCCGGGGTGAGGAAATACTTGCTCCACCAGAGCAGGAAAAGGGGCTGGGCCTCATTCTGATTGGCCCCCGCGATCAGGGGAACATTATTGAAATTGCCGGATTTCAGTTGGGAAAGAATGGTCCCGGGCAGGAGGTAATTGTCCTCAATCGGGGCAAAACGGAAACCTTTCCCGGTTACATATTCGCTGGGGGAGATGTCGAGCTTTTTCAGAATTTCCTGGTCGCTCTTTTGGCGCAGGCAGGCGAGGTCAGGGGCGGCACATCCGAGCTTTTCGGCCGCCCACCTGCCGGACTCATAGCCGGTTTCCCGCGGCCAGGTCATATCGCACCGGCCGCTCTCGATGATCGCGCGCTGGAAAAGGCCCTGGGCCAGGGGGGTGGCCAGGAGGGTGCAGACGCTGGAACCCCCGGCCGACTCCCCGAAGATCGTGACGTTTCCCGGATCCCCGCCGAAGTTGGCGATATTATCTTTAACCCATTGCAGGGCAAAAATCTGGTCGAGCATCCCATAGTTGCCGGTGCTTTGATGGGGGTCTTCCCGGGCCAGCTCCTCGTGGGCCAGGAATCCGAAGGAAGTCAGGCGGTAATTGATGCTGGCCACGACGAGATCGCCGTTCGCGGCCAGGCGGTCGCCGAACCAGGCCGGGGAGGCCGCCGCCCCGCAGAAAAAACCGCCTCCGTGGATAAAGACCATCACCGGGAAGGTCCCGGGTTTCCGCGGGCGCCAGATATTCAGGTTCAGGCAGTCTTCCGAATAGGAAGCCGGGGTGTGATTAAAAAGCTTGTACACGCCGAGCTGAGCGCACATGTTTCCCCAGCGGGTGGCGTCGCGCACCCCCTCCCAGGGGACGGGCGGCTCGGGAGGTCTCCAGCGGGAATCGCCGACCGGGGGGGCGGCGTAGGGGACGCCTTTCCAGAGACAGGTGCTGCCGCCTGAATCGATGGCACCCTTGACCTGGCCGGCAACGGTAGCGACCGGGGCCACGCAATCATAGCCTTCACCCGGGCCGGGGGCGGGAAGCTCCGGTCCGGAGACGCAGGCCGCGATGAGGCCGGAGGCGATTAACAGGAAAAAACGGGAGATAAATCGGATTCTCATGCTCTTTGATCCACTGATAAATCCTGAGTGCCGAATGTGGAATCCGGAAAAATTTTCACGGCCAAAGGTCAAGCCGCGACCAAAGTTAATCTGCTCTTCTCACCGTATGCACGCAGAATATCACCGGCTAAAAATCTTGTCCAATAAAAAACGGCCGGGGATAAACCCGGCCGATTAAGACCTTTCCCTGCGAGCTACGCGCCCGCGGGAGCACCGAGAGAAAATTTACCAAGCCGAGAGCTTTATTTCGGTTTCTTTTATTGTTGGGAGAGGAATTCTTTTTCGGCTCTCAGCCAGATATCAAAGGATTTATTCTCAGGCCGGCCTTCTTTTTGCCAAAGGTAATAAGCACGTTCCTCAAGGGAAATCGCAACCGGGGTCACGGGAAATGTTTTGGGAGCGGACGGTGAAGTCTTGCTTCCTTTTAGGGTTGCTTTGGCAGGGGCAGGTTTAGTGGCTTTGGTAGCCTTTTTTCTTTCTAACATACATTCTCCTTCTTTCTTTGACGGAATGTTTATTATTTTAGCACAATCTTAGAATCAAACACAGGTACAGAGTGTCTATAGAGTCCGTAGTGTCCATAGTGTCCATAGTGTCCATAGTGTCCATAGTGTTCATAGGGTTCATAGTGTCCATTGGGTCATAGGTGATAGGCAAGAGCCAAGAGCAGAGAGCAAAGGGTAAAGGACGATCGCTCAGTTATTGACAGCGATCAGCCGTCCGGCAAATATTCATAGCATGAAGGACAAGGCGGCCGTCTCGGCGAAGCAGAAGAATCAGGAAAAGATTATCTCTTACCGCTCCGATTCTGTCCGCTGGTACTTTCTGGCGTATATCTACGGCCTGATTTTTTCCTGCCTGATCTCCTTCCTCGAGCAGGTGTTCTTCCCGTATCTTCCGTCGAATATAGTCCTCGGGGTCCTGTCGGTATTGGTTTTCAAACCGCTGATCTTCCTCGTTTTCGCGCGCGCCGGGGCGCGCAAAAAACTGCTGGCCGAATGAAAAAAGCGAAAAGCAATTTCTGGCGGCTGATCTGGAGCAATAATTACTACATCGTCGGCGCGGCCTTTCTATTCGGCCTCTGGGCCGGCGGATATTTTCTGGTCGGCCGCCTCACCGAGTTTGACCAGGCGGCCCAGCTGACCACCAGGTTCGACCAAAGCATCCCCTTCGCGCCGAAGTTCGTCTGGTTCTACATGATGATTTATCCGATTTTTCTGATCCCCTTCCTCAATGTGCACGACCGCCAGTTCTTCAAGCTGATGGCTTATGCCTACACTACCGTGATGGTCATTTGTTACACGATCTTTTTCGTTTTCCCGGTCGCCATGGACCGGCCGGCTTTCGAGGTCGTCGATTTTTCCACCTGGGCCCTGCAGAAATTCTATAACAACGATCCGCAGGTCAACTGTTTTCCGAGCACGCACGTTACGATGGCGATGCTCGCTTCCCTGATGCTCTACGAGATCAATCGCGCGCAGGGGATTTTCTGCGTGGCGTTGACGCTGGTGATCGCCGCCAGCACCGTGCTGATCAAACAGCATTACATCGCCGACGTTTTGGTGGCGCTGGTGATCGCGACCCTGGTCTATTACGCCTATTTCCGGCAGAGGATCACCGACCTGCTTTCGGCCCGCCTGGTTTCGATCGAGGCCCTGGTCGATGCCCGGATCGAGGAGCACCTTGAGCCGATGGTGAAGAAGATGGTAGCGGAAGAGGTTGCGCGCCTGCTGTCCGACCAAAAGAAAGATAAGAAGTAAACGCGTCCATAGTGTCCATAGTGTCCATAGTGTCTATTGGGTCATAGGTGATAGGAGATGGGTAATAGGTAAAAATAGTAGACTGAAGACAAGAGACAAGAAGAAAAAATAAACGGCAAGCCCCGTCAAACTCCTGATCCCCGCTCTAAGAAGATAGAAATTCGCTGCTTTTCTGGTTATCTGACCCCTGGTCTTATTAAATTCCTTGACAATCAGTTCCCGCCCTAGATAATGGATTCATAAGCATAAAAAAGCAGGAAAAGTTACCGTCCTTAATCCTTTTTAGGAGGTAAATATTTATGAAAAAAATGCCGGGATTAGGCTCTAACGTAACCCGCCGGGATTTCCTGAGAATATCTCTGGCCGTCTCGGCGGCTTCCGTTGCCTG